>Ga0315904_10011933_pt1 | contig 11023 bp, 9 predicted proteins | sample LakEriMetagenome_6_FD_203529 | JGI IMG/M metagenome (GOLD analysis project Ga0315904, IMG submission 203529) | Freshwater fungal communities from buoy surface, Lake Erie, Ohio, United States - Buoy 12 MA120 | ecosystem: Environmental > Aquatic > Freshwater > Lake | place: USA: Lake Erie, Ohio... | reverse complement strand
TGGGGAGCAAACAGCCAACGCCCTTCGATTCTCTCGGCCACCGTGGCTGCCGGCAGAAGGACTGACAGACTGAGACACAGTAAGAGCATCGATTGGCAAAGCTTTCGTCTGCGTTCGTCAATACGGCCTTCGGCAGAGTGTTCCCTGAGAAACAGAAGACAGATCAGGCTCAAACCCGCTACGGCGACAACTGGAAGCCAGTCGAGGTCACTGCGGGTCCTCAGGTCCGCAAGAGGATTAGCCGTGTAGAACACCCCAGTAGCTGAGTACCCGCCAAACAGCATTCTCATCGCGTCGAAGAAGTGAGCGATGATCCAATTCCCCAGATTCTGACCAAGATTGGACTCTCCACCGCCCTGCAGTGGATCTAGTCGAAGAACAAATGCTCGAGATGCGACATAGAAGATCGGTATGAGGAGCGGTGTCCAGGCCCAACGTCTGGCGTCATGAGACTTGCTCAGACATAAGAAGAACAATGTCAGGACTAACGAACAAGATACGAATCTCTCGTGGGCATTACCGGCAGCAAACAAGAAAATCACCGACAACACGACGTTCAATCTTGATCGCGCGTGGTTGGAGATGACTTTGATGGCGAAATACGCACTGGCGAGGGTCAACAAGAGTGCCAGCAATTCCATCATTCCGTAGATCGAAGTCTGTGCCATCCAAGTGAATGGAGACAGGACCGTGGCTCCTGACATTGCCATCGCAACCCCAAACGGCACTCCCAGCCTCAGCGCCACAAATCCTGTGGCCCATGCAAGCCCGACGAGCAGTATTGAGTTGAGAATCTGAAACTTGGCGTAGTCATAACCCCACGATTGCCCGAGCCAGAGGAGTATCGAGGTGGACAGAGGGCGCCATTTTCCACCGCCTACGAGCCAGACGTTTTCAATAAAGGAGCCATTTCGAATAGGCATCTGCGAGTCGCGAATTCCGAGAAAATCATCGCCGACCATGGGGTGATTCCATTGATCAAGGCGCGTCGTCAAATGCACCATTCCCGCGACTGCGAGGAGTGCTAACTGACGACCAATTCTATTCTGGTAGGGCAAAAAGACCAAAGATCTCTGAGTTTTGATGCCGTTCAAGAACATAGATTCAAACCTGCGCTCAGGGATTGTCCTTCCATTGCAGGTGCCAGATCAAACATATCAGTACGACTATCTTGAAGATGGCGTGGTGTTGAGCCATGAAAACTCGGGCAAAGTTCTCTAGTTCGCCGTCCAGGGCGTTGCTCCCGTCGCGACGATGACCCGCCGTGGACGACTGCTCCTTTCCGGTGGTTCGTAAGCAGAGTGTCGGTCGAGGGCACGGTGGCAAGATGACGTGATGGTGGAGTGCGACCGCAAGAACTTGTGGGCGCAGGCAATCTTTCCCCGGCTTGCAGACGAGCAACACGGAACAGTCGTGAAATTCGCGTTGCATTCGGTCAAGGAATGCGGTGGTGGACAGACCGACTCAAGTCCCCCGTTCTTGTTTCTTCGGGTTCGACCGCTTCATGGGTCTTCCCCGCTCCTGGCGAGACATGCCGGCTGGAGTCTTTGACACAGGTGGAGAACTACCGCTGACCGAGGACTCCAGGGTTGAATGGGTCGTGGGTGACTTGGAGCAAACCCTGGGAATCCTCAACTGGGAAAACTTGACCGGGCCGAAAGCATTCATGTTCGATATTGATCTGTTCGGGGTGTCGAAGAGGTGTATCGATTGTGTCCTGCCCCATCTGCGGACTGGGGACATTGTCTACTTCGACGAGGCATTTGATGCTGACGAGCGGACCCTGATCAACGACGTGCTCATATCCACCGAGCAGTTCGAGATCCTCGCAATTTCCCCCTTGGGTGTGGCCTATCTCTCTCGATAGCAGAGACTCGGACCTTGACCAGACAGTCGCGACTGGCGGATAGCGGGTGCCGTAGAATGCGGGAATGAAGGTGGTTCTACTGGCTGGCGGCCTCGGCACCCGTATGAGGGAGGAGACCGAGTACAAGCCCAAGCCCATGGTGGAGGTGGGCGGAAGGCCCGTTCTCTGGCACCTGATGAAGGTCTTTGCTTCCAGTGGACTGAACGAGTTCGTTGTCTGCACTGGGTATCGCGGTGATGTCATTAAGGACTATTTCCTCAATTACGAGGCAAGAACCAATGATTTCACCGTCCATCTTGGGTCATCCAGCCGGGTTGAGGTGCATGGAAGTCATGGTGATGACTGGAGAGTCACCGTTGCGGACACCGGATCACACACCCAGACGGGCGGAAGGGTCAAGAGGGTTGCGCAATATCTGGATGGCCGCTTCATGGTGACTTACGGTGATGGATTGGCTGATGTGGACATCACGAAACTGCTCGCCTTCCATGTGTCACACGGAAAGCTCGCCACGGTCACCACGGTGCGTCCACTCTCTCGCTTCGGCGTGATGGACATTGACTCCAGTGGACTCGTCCAGCGGTTCCGGGAGAAACCATTGACCGATGACTACGTGAACGTCGGGTTTTTCGTGTTCGAGCAGAAGGTGCTCGACTACCTGGACGAAGACTGTGTGCTGGAGCAGGCTCCCCTAGAGAGATTGGCAAGCGAAGGACAGTTGATGGCATACCGACATGAGGGTTTCTGGCAACCAATGGACACGTTCCGTGAGTACACCATGCTGAACGAGATGTGGGACAGCGGCAATGCCCCGTGGAAGGTGTGGCAGTGATGATGAACCAACCGTCCCGAGAGTTCTGGGCCACAAAGCGGGTGCTCGTCACGGGCGCGACGGGAATGGTCGGGGCATGGGTGACGCGGTGGCTGGTGGATGCCGGTGCGCACACGGTGGCATTCATCTCTGACTTGGACCCGCAGTCTGAGTTGATCCGCAGCGGCTACATCAACCGCGTTTCCGTGGTGAACGGCAGGCTCGAGAGATACGACGATGTCGAGCGTGCGATCAACAATCAGGAAGTCGACTCGATCATCCATTTGGGAGCCCAGCCCATTGTTGGTGCGGCTGACCGTTCGCCGCGCCATACCTTCGAATCGAACATCCAGGGAACGTGGAATGTCCTCGATGCCGCCCGAGTCCTTGGTGGACTGGTGAAGAGAATCGTAGTGGCTTCCAGTGACAAGGCCTACGGAACACAGGTTGTGCTCCCGTACACCGAGAGCATGTCGATGAACGGTGATCACCCGTACGAGGTCAGCAAGAGTTGCACCGACCTCATCTCCACCACCTATGCCCGCACCTATGGACTTCCCGTCACCATCGCTCGGTGCGGGAACATCTACGGCGGGGGTGACCTCAACTGGAACCGCATTGTCCCGGGTACGTTCCGCTCGATCCTGCGAGGTGAGCAGCCAGTGCTGCGCAGTGATGGAACATTTGTGCGTGATTACCTGCATGTGGATGACATTGTCTCCGCATATCTGCTTCTCGGTGAGAGGTCCCATGAGGAGGGACTGAGGGGCGAGGGTTTCAACTTCAGTGATGAGTCCCCCTTGACAGTCATGGAGATCTACAGGGCTATTTGTCGGGCTGCGGGGCAGCCTGAACTTGAGCCGAAGGTACTGAACTCTGCCGCCGGTGAGATCAAGGACCAATATCTCGACTCCACGAAGGCACATGAAGTCCTCGGTTGGCGCGCATCTGTTTCTCTTCAAGATGGTCTGAAAATGTCCTGGCAGTGGTACCGCAATCTCTTGGGAGGGAAGTAGTCATGACCGAGAAGTCTCGTGCCGATCAACTCCGGGCCCAGATCCGCGAGCTGGTGAGGGAGTACCACGCCGAAGCATTTCCTGACAGGCCTTTCCTGGGGGGTATCTCCATGGTGCCGGTCTCCGGGAAGGTCTTTGACGAGAACGAACTGGATCTCCTCGTCGATTCATCACTCGACTTCTGGTTGACCACCGGACGGTATGCCGAGGTGTTCGAGAAGCGTTTCGCGAAGGTCATGGGGATGAGGCATGCGCTCCTCTGCAACTCAGGCTCATCTGCGAACCTCTTGGCGGTGACGGCTCTGACGTCCCCACGTCTCGGAAAGAGAGCGTTGAAAGAGGGCGACGAGGTCATCACGGTCGCGGCGGGTTTCCCCACCACTGTCAACCCGATCGTGCAGAACAGGCTCACCCCGGTCTTCGTGGACGCGGAACTGGGCACCTATGACGCAACAGCGGAGAAGGTCGCCGAGGCAGTCGGACCGAGGACGCGCGCGATCGTGATGGCGCACACTCTCGGAAATCCATTCGATGTTGCCGGCATCATGAGGATCGCGGAGCAGCACAACCTCTTCGTGGTTGAGGACACTTGCGATGCTGTGGGTGCCAGGTTCAACGGTCAGCCTGTCGGGTCGTTCGGGGACCTTTCCACCACAAGCTTCTACCCCGCACACCACATCACCATGGGTGAGGGTGGCTGTGTGCTTGTGAAGAAAGGCTCGATGAAGAAGATCGTGGAGTCCTTGCGCGACTGGGGCCGTGATTGCTGGTGTCCGCCGGGCCAGGACAACACCTGCAACCGGCGATTTGACTGGCAGTTGGGTGAACTCCCGTACGGGTATGACCACAAGTACGTGTACTCCCACATCGGGTACAACCTGAAGATGACTGACATGCAGGCCGCCGTCGGTGTGGCGCAGTTGGACAAGCTGGATGATTTTGTATCTCGACGAAACACCAACTTCAAGCGTCTGTACAAGGGCCTCAAGCCGCTCGAGGAGTTTCTGCTCCTTCCAAAGGCCACCAAGGGGAGTGAACCGAGCTGGTTCGGGTTTCCTCTGACGGTGAAAGAGGGCGCACCCTTTAGCAGGTTTGACCTTGTCCAGCACATCGAGAGCCGCCGAATCGGCACCCGCCAGCTTTTTGGCGGGAATCTGCTCCGTCAGCCTGCTTACAAGGGAATCCCCATGCGAGTGGTGGGTAACCTGAAGAACGCTGACATCATCACGGAACAGACCTTCTGGGTGGGTGTGTACCCGGGATTGTCCAACGAGATGATCGACTACATCATTGACACCATCACGGAATTCGTGACTGGCAAGACGCGCTAGGAGAAACTGGATGACCATCAATCGGGACTTTTTCGAGGACTTGTTCGTGCTCGAGCTCGCGAACAACCACTGGGGTCGCCTCGAGCGAGGGAAGAAGATCGTCGATGACTTTGCCCATGTGGTCCGTTACAACGGGATTCGTGCCTCGATCAAGCTGCAGTTTCGTGACGTCGACTCATTCATCCACAAGGATCATGTCGGAAACAGCGATGTTCGTTATATCAAGAAGACGCTGGACACGAAGATGTCAAAGGAGCACTTCGGCGAATTGGTGGACTACATCCGGAAGTCAGGTTGCATCCCGACAGCAACCCCATTCGATGAGGCATCTGTCGACTTTGCACAGGAACTCGACCTGCCGATGCTCAAGATTGCCAGTTCCGACCTGAATGACTGGGTTCTAATCGAGAAGATTGCGACCACGAAGAAGCCCGTGATTGCCTCGACGGGTGGGAGCTCTTTGAAGGACATAGACGACTTGGTCACGTTCTTCGAGAACCGTCGTATCCCGCTCGCGATCAACCACTGCGTGTCGCTGTACCCCTCCGAGGACAATCAGCTGGAGCTGAACCAGATTGACTTCCTGAAGAACCGGTATCCAGGTCTCACAATCGGTTTCTCGACACACGAGTACCACGACTGGTCATCCTCGATCATGATGGCCTACGCCAAAGGAGCGCGTACCTTCGAGCGCCACATTGACATCGAAGCAGACGGGATTCCTGTTTCGCCCTATTGCACCCTGCCCGAGCAGTGCGATGTGTGGTTCAAGGCATTCAAGAAGGCCAAGGAGATGTGCGGCGGACCGGGTACCGACAAGCGCATCCCGTCGAAGGCCGAGGTCGAGTATCTCGACGGTCTGGTGCGGGGTGTGTACGCGAAGCGCGATCTTCCTGCTGGTCATCGTCTCTCGGACGACGACGTGTATCTGGCCATTCCATTGCTGAAGGGTCAACTTTCCTGCAGGGAACTCATCGCGGGAGAGGCGCTGGCTCAGTCAGTTGCAGCGGATGCCCCGCTCTCCATCGACGCTCTCGACAACCCGTACTCCCGCACGTCTGGTCTTCGTGATCAGATTGCGAACCGCGGTCTCTGAGCCCTCGATCGATGCCAACGGCAACCAAGTACGCCGAACAAGTCACCGACTGGTTGGTGGAGCTCGGCTACACGCACTGTTTCTTCGTCGCCGGCGGGAACATCATGCACCTCCTGGACGGAGCCCGGACTCGCCTCACATGCATACCGGTTGTGCACGAAGTGGCCGCAGGTATTGCTGCCGAGTACTTCAACGAGTCAAACGGGCACGGTCGGGCTTTTGCTCTGGTGACGGCTGGTCCTGGTGTCTCCAACATTGTCACCGCGATGGGAGGAGCCTGGCTGGAGTCACGCGAGCTGCTTGTCCTCGCCGGCCAGGTGAAGTCGGAGGACCTCGCGAGCAACGGAATCCGACAGCGGGGTATCCAGGAAATTGATGGTGTTGGACTGACCCGTGCAGTCTCCAAGGCTTCCCTCCAGATGGCGCAACCAATGATGAAGAGTCAGTTCTTCTCCGCAGTGAACCTTGGCCGGGAGGGGCGCCCCGGCCCGGTGTTCATCGAGCTGTGTCTTGACGTGCAGGGTGGACCGCCGGTGGAAGAGGAGCTGATCTCGGCGTCAAAGTCTCCCAACAGAGTTGCCTCTGCGGATGATGTGAACATGGTCATCGGTCGCCTCAGGGAAGCCAAGAGACCTGTGTTGCTCGTGGGTGGTGGTGTCAGCCGGAATGCGGCAACCGAGCTGCAGTCGCGGATGAACTCCACACGCATCCCTGTGATGACGACCTGGAACGGTACGGACCGTATCGACTCGGCCAATGATGTGTATCTCGGCCGTCCGAACACATGGGGCCAGAGGGGCGCAAACCTCCTCGTTGCCCAGTCGGACCTCCTGATTGCGGTGGGGACCAGACTCGGAATGCAGCAGACCGGCTTCAACTGGCAGTCCTACGGACTCAACGCATTCGTGGTCCATGTCGACATTGACCAGGCAGAACTGGACAAGGGACATCCCAGGACTGACATTCGACTGCGGGCCGATGCAGATGACTTCCTCCGTCGCTTGGTTGAGGCGGATTATCCCGGTTGGGAAGAGTGGCTCACTTATGCACGCGAGGTCCTGTCTCTTCTTCCCCTGGACGACCCGGAGAACGAAACCGGGCCAGGCTTTGTGAGCCCGTACAGCTTCTACTCGGAGCTATCCACACTCGCCACAAGCAAGGACATGATCATTCCCTGTTCTAGCGGCGGGGCGAACTCAGTCTCAATGCAAGTCATTGCCCAAAAGAAAGGTCAAGTGATCATCACTGACAAGGGTCTGGCGAGCATGGGATACGGTCTCGCAGGCGCAATCGGTGCAGCCATGGCACACCCTGGCCGGCGCACGTTCCTGGTGGAGGGCGACGGTGGTTTTGCGCAGAATCTGCAGGAGCTCGCGACAGTTGCGGTGAACAACCTCCCGATCAAGACCTTCATCTTTGCCAACAATGGCTATGGATCGATACGGATGACCCAGAAGAACTACTTCGGCGGGGCGTATCTCGGTTGTGACACCGAGACGGGTCTGGGATTTCCCGAATGGAAGACTCTTTTCGGGAGTTTTGGCATCAAGTGCATGGACATCGGAGAGGGCTGGGCATCGGACCCGGAGGTTCTTGCCGCCCTCGAGTCGGATGAGCCGTGGGGATTCATCGTCCTGATAGACCCCCTGCAGACCTACTGGCCAAAGATCACCAGCAGGATCACCGAGAGCGGTTCCATGGAGTCCAACCCTCTCCACATGATGTCTCCTGACCTTGCCCCGGAACTCCGTGCGAAGGTGACTAGATTCCTCTAGGTATGTCGGCCAAGCCACTCGTATCTGTTGCAATACCTGCTTACAACGAGTCCGCAAATCTCGAAGAACTCTGGTCCCGTCTCACGTCGGTGTTCGACTCGCTCAGCCACGAGTATGACTTTGAGGTGGTCATCTGTGAGAACGGCTCCAAGGACGATTCATTCGAGAAGCTGAAGTCAATCCAAGTAAGGGATACACGTCTTCGCATTGTCCAGCTTTCCCGGAACTTCCACATGGAAGGTGGCATGCTCGCCGCATTGTCCAAGGTGAGAGGTGAGGCCTGCATCGTCATGAGTGCAGACCTCCAGGACCCGCCTGAGATGATCCCAGAGATGGTCCGGAGGTGGGCAGACGGAGCGGACCATGTCTACACGGTCATCACCTTCAGACACGGAGAGAGCAGGTTCCGTCGGATTGCTGCCGAGATCTTCTACTGGGCCATTGACAGGGTCAGTGACATATCCGTTCCGCGCAATGCGAGTGATTTCCGCCTGGTTGACCGCCAGATGTACGAGGCCTTCAATGCACTTCCAGAGAAGGACCGGATGGTCCGTGCTACCTGGGCATGGCTCGGCTTCAAGTCCGAGCACATCGAGTACGAGCGACCTGCCAGAAAGGGTGGAGTCTCGTCGTTCAACCCCTTCGTCACAGGTGCGTATGCGGTGAGAGGCATGCTCGCGACATCCCTGAAGCCGCTGAAATTGATCCCAATTGTCGGTCTTCTGCTCTCGTTCCTGTCCTTCGTCGGTCTCGTGCTCGGGGTCGTGAGAGCAGTATGGGAGGGGGTGCCTGCTCCGGGTTTCGGGACCATCACGTCGTTGATTCTCTTGTTGTTCGGGCTTCTTTTCTTGTTGCTCTCAGTGCTGGCGGAGTACATCGGAATGATCTACATCGAGACACGGGGACGTCCTGCATTTGTCGAACGCCGTGAGCACAGGCACATCAGTGACACCTAAATGGATCCATTGACGAACTCGCGAGTCACGGAGGACATGGCCGAGATCGTGTCTCGCTCGGCGGCGGATCTTCGGTACATCGGACAGAGTGACGTGATTCTGACGGGTGCAACCGGGTTCGTTGGTCAATGGCTGTCGATGTCGTATCTGTCGGCTCGTAAGGCGTACTCACTTCCGGGAAGGCTCTTTGCCGTTGCGCGCAGCCCCCACGAGTTCGAGCAGCGGATGAGTGAGGCCGGTCTCGCCGATGGGCTGGTGGCCGTCCCTGCAGATGTGAGAACGCTGGCGAGCGACAGTCTTCCCGAAGGAGCGTCGATCATCCACGCCGCGACACCAGCACGTGCTTCTCTCAACAGTTCACAACCTCTGGAGATGATCGACATCATCGTCCAGGGACAGAGCAAGGTGCTTGAGGTTGCGAAGAAGATCAAGGCGCGTCGGTTCCTATTCCTCAGCAGCGGTGCTGTCTACGGGCGCCAGCCCCACAACGTTGTGAGTCTGAAGGAGACGTGGGAGGGAGCTCCTCTGGTGGGAGATCCGGCCAACGCGTATCACGAAGCAAAGAGACTCGCAGAGATGTTGGGCAACATAGCCTGCTCCACAGAAGGTGTTTCGTTCACGTCCGCGCGGCTCTTTGCCTTTCTTGCGCCATTTCTGCCACTCGATGAGCATTTTGCTGCAGGGAACTTCCTGGGCAATGCCTCACGGGGAGAAACAATCTCAATCTCGTCGGGTGGAGGGTCCATCAGGACCTATCAGTACGGCACGGACATGGCTGTCTGGCTGTGGGCGATTCTTGCCCGAGGTCGTCCTTTGGTTGCTTACAACGTCGGGTCGGACCAGGAGATCACCGTGAGGGCACTGGCTGAGCTGATTGCAAGACAATCCGGCAGCGAGGGAAATGTCGAGATCAAGGGCACGGACACGGAGTCCAACGTGACGCGGTATGTCCCCGATGTGAATCTGGTCAGGGATGAACTCGGGGTCTCGAACATGGTCAATCTGGGCGACGCAATCTCTCGTACAATTCAATGGGTGAGACAGTCATGAGCGAAGAGTTGTACTCGAATTACGTGAACCGCGAGCCTCACCCCCGGAACGTGCGTTACATCAAGAACTGGCATGGCCGACTCCTCGCGATGGCTCTGGAAACGATCGAAGCACCACGTCGAGTACTCGAAATCGGCCCTGGACATGGCTATTTTGCCGAGGTGTGCAGTGCGAAGGGTCTTGAATACCGGTACTGCGACACCAGTCCTTCAGTCCACCGGAAGATGGCCGACCTGGGCTACCAAGGCGAACTGGGCCTGATCACGGAAGTAGCAGATCGCCTTGGTGAATTTGACTTGATTTGGATGAGTCATGTTCTCGAGCACTCTCCGTCATGGCTGGATGCACGCGAGATGATTGACTGTTCCAGGAGCCTTCTCTCTGAGTCAGGGGCTCTCGTGGTGATCTCTCCCGACCTTCTCTCCTGGGGTGATGAGTTCTGGAATGTCGACTGGTCTCATGGCTACCCGACGACTGTCCGGAACGTCTCTCAATTGCTTTCTGACGTCGGCTTTCGGGAGATCGTTGCCATGCACCACCGCAATGGCTCTTCTTCCTTGTTCCAACGTGCGCTCATGGCCGCTCTGTCAGTCATACCGCACCGTGTCGTGGATCGTTTCCTGACACCGAAACGTCATGTTCTCGGTGATGGGATGATGTACTCCTGGAAAGTCGTCTTCGGGTGGAGACAGATCTTCGTTCGTGCACTGAAGTAACCGAGTCCTCAAGGATGCGCCAGCGTCTTGTCGGGGTCTGTTCTGCGTCCGGTCCGTGGTTGGTGTTGCTGTTCATTGGTTCTGCCGTACTCCGACCCGTTCTCTGGAGTGCCTTCTCCGCGGATGACACATTTGACTCTCTGTTGCCTATGAATCTCAAGTTTTCGGGGGAATCGTTCTGGTCCTTTCTCAACAATGTCGTCACTGGATGGAAGACGAACGAAGGCCGTTTTTTTCCCGTGGCTGTGCTGGTCGGTGGACTCTCGCACATGTGGTTTCCCGAGCGGGAGTCCTACAAGATCGCCCAATTCCTTGTCGCCCTGATTGTTCTCATGCTTCTTGCCGCGTTTGTGGCACTGCTGTCCAGAAGCAAGTGGACCGGAATTCTTGCTGGTTTGCTGCTTC
>Ga0315904_10011927_pt1 | contig 11025 bp, 14 predicted proteins | sample LakEriMetagenome_6_FD_203529 | JGI IMG/M metagenome (GOLD analysis project Ga0315904, IMG submission 203529) | Freshwater fungal communities from buoy surface, Lake Erie, Ohio, United States - Buoy 12 MA120 | ecosystem: Environmental > Aquatic > Freshwater > Lake | place: USA: Lake Erie, Ohio... | reverse complement strand
GACGGCTCGTGGAGCACGGATCGCAGCGGCCGGCGGTCGGGCCTGCCAACTGGACGGCCGCGAGAAAACCCGCGACAACACAAGCCTGCGGGCCCGTAGCTCAGTGGTTAGAGCAGGGGACTCATAAAGGGATGTTCAAAAGAGCCGAAAATGGCCTTTTGTTCGAGTGAAACGCGATTTTCGGCCATCGCGAGCCGCGCACACGAATCCTCAAAAACGCCGACAAATCGATGGTTGTCCTAACACGCGGTTGTCGCGACAACCGCACCGCGGGCCCGCCGATCCACCCGTCGCGTAATTGATATCTGTGACGGACGCCGCGGTTGCCTCCCCGCCCGGCCGGCGCCGGTTTTCTGGCGCTCATGTGTTTTGAAAATCGGCCTGCTGATCTGGCAGAAGCCGACTGCCAGTGCTCCCACGGCGCGCCCATTGTGGCAGCCGATTTTGCCCCACGAAAAAAACACATCGTGCGCAGGAAGTCGGACCTGAGTTTCTCCCGATCGCGGCGCTGATTCGCGCTTTCTCCGCCTCATTGGCACGGCGGGTGCATTCGACGGACTCATACCGCCGGCACACCGCTCGCGGCCAACTCAAAGGGAGATATCCATGGCTCGAAAACGCAAGAAGAACCAGCCGCTCGATAACGCGACGAGGGAGCACCAAGAAAAACTGAACCGCATTGAGCCCCTGCGAAAGGATTTGCGTCCATACCTGCAGGACGGAGGTCCGTTTCGCCACTTGATCAGCCATCCCTTCTGCATCCAGCCGATCTCAGACGTGAATCGGTGCACTCTCATCCATGAACAAATTGATCGCCGCGCGGCCGAGGCGGACGCTTGCTTCGAGGCGCAGGATTGGGAGGGATACATCAATGTGGTTGAATACCAGCATCAGCCAGCGTGGTTTTCCAAGGACGCGTATCTGCTTCCGGACGATCGATACTGGCAGCTCCTGAGCGAGATCTATCAGACCCAGAAGCACACGATTCACGACCGCGGCCTGTTCGACGAGTTGTTCCGTTCCGATCGACCCGGGCGAGAGCACCTGATGTCGCCGGAAGAGCAGGCCGTCCTTGCTCGACTGCCGAAACGGCTCCGCGTCTTTCGGGGCTACAGCGGCGAGGAAATGTACGCCGACGGGATCGCGTGGACCTTGGATCGGCGGCAGGCGGTCTGGTACGCCAATTGGCACCGTGAAGACGACAACCCCACGGTAGCGAGCGGCACGGTGGCCAAGGCCGACATCTGGGCGTACCTCGACGGCGGCGACATCCTGTTGCCGTTTGAAGCGGTGAAGAACCGCCGGGACGACGACGCGTTCGACGACACGGCCCGGGTGGCGTGGAGGGACTTCCTGACGCCGGCCTTTGACGTCACCCCTATGCTGACCCCGTAGCGGCTCCGTCAGAGGCGGTTCGATCAGCCCGGTGACCCGCGGCAGACTCGCCCAGCGAGCCCGCGGTCGCCGGGTTTTTCATGCGCCTGCGCCGGTCCCCAAGCCGGTGCCGCCCGTTCCCGGTGCGCTTTTTTCAGCCCGCTCCCGCCATATCCCAATAGGAGCAGGAGCGGGACTCCCTTTTCCCACCAACCCAACCAAACCCATGAAACTCAAGCCCTACGAAGAAACCGGCCTCCCGACCTACGACGTTGATCTGGAAGCCCCACCCGATACCCGCTGGAAACACGTCGCCCAGAAAGAAGCCAAGAACATCGGCCGGCTGCTCGATGACGTCGTGGCTCTCTGCGTCGAGCGGGCCAGCAGTTTCCCGCTTGTCGTCCGCCCGCTTGTGGTCGCTGCCGGAAAGGGCCTCGCGAGTCTTGGCGGCCGGATCATCGACAACCTCGCAGCGTCCTATGGGCAGGACTACGTCACGGAAATCAGGTCCCTCGCCAAGCACGCCGACCAGCCTTTGAGCCACGTGATGCTCGGCAACCTGACCTACGACCTGTGCCAAATGGCCGGCATCTATGGCCTCGGCTGCTCAAGCTACTCCTGCAACATCGACGGCATACCCACGCTCGTCAGGAACATGGACTGGGTCTGGCCGCGCAGCACCGGCAGGCACACCCGGCTGATTCGGTTTCACGCTTTCGACGAGCATTACACGAGCGTCGGCGTGCTGGGTTGCGTGGGTGTGGTCTCGGCGTTCTGTCCCGGGAAGTGGGCCGTGACGATCAACCAAGCGCCGACCGAGGGCACCACCACGAGCTATTTCCAGTGGCCCGTGCTGCAGCGGCTCCGGAACGTGTGCGACCAGATGGGATCGTACCGTGATGTCGTGACCGGCCTTCAGGACTACGAGACCATGACTTCTTTCTTCGCGCACGTCATCGGCACCAGACCCAAGCAGCACACGGTCATCACGGGCCTCGGCGATAGCTTCCGGCGGCGTGGCATGAAGGGCGACAAGCTCGTTCAGACCAACCACTTCGCTGGCCATCGGGATCTGGAGGAGCACAACGGCCCCGAGCGATGGGAAGACGAAGACGGGCAAGAGTGGTACTGCGACTCCCACAACCGGGCCAAGAGCCTGACCAAGCGGCTCAAGGCTCCTCCACGCACGCTGGCCGAAGCCCGCTCGAAGATCTGCACGAGCGCCGTCACGAGCACAGACACCATGCAGCAGATGATTTTTCAACCTGCCAGTGGATATTCGCGCATCTGGGTCCGACGCTGATGGCCAACCAGACGACTACTCGACCAATCATTCACAAGGAGAGAACCTTGAACCGACTCCGTGCCGCGTTGGCCGCAGTCATCTTCGCCGTCCTGTGCAGCCCGTTGATGGCTCAGGAACCGGCGAAGCCCAAGCCCACACCAAAACCAAGAGCAAAGACCACGGCCAAGGCCCCCAAGAAAATCAACTGGGATCGCGTTGCTGCTTCGGTCGACACCCATGACCCCGCATACGTCGAGGCAGCTACGGCGGCGATTCGGGAGACGATGGAGCGCAACTTTCAAGCCAGTTCCGGCGAGGACCTGAAAGCCCTGATGGCGACGATGACCTCGAACTGCCCTGACCGCGAGAACTTCCAGAAAGAGTGCAAGGAGATGTTCGAATGTGAACGCCGGTTGAAAAGTGCAGCGCGCGGCGGTCGAAAAGTACAGCGCTGGGGTTGGGTTGAATCTACTCCGGGGTAGCCGGTTGCTCCAAGGATCCTTGTGTCAGGAAGGGGCCGTAGCCCGTCGTTGCCGTCTGCGAGCGTCCCGGAGGCGGAAGCTCTCGCCCTTCGCCTCCAGGATGTGGCAGCGGTGCGTGAGGCGGTCGAGGGCGGCTCCCGTGAGCCGCTCGCTGCCGAGCACCTCGGTCCACTGCTCGAAGGGCAGATTCGTGGTCACGATCAGACTCTGCCGCTCGTAGGCCGTGCTCAGGACGTCGAAGAGCAGCTCGGCCCCCGCCTTTCCGGTCGGCACGTAGCCGAGTTCGTCGAGGATCAGGAGGTCGAGCTGTTTGAGCTGCTTGCGGAGCCGGAGGAGCTGCTTCTCTTCCCGGGCCTCGAGTAACAGCGTGATCAGCTCCGTCACCCGGAAGAACCGCACCTTCCGGCCCTGCCCGCAGGCCGCCAGGCCCAGGGCGATGGCCAGATGGGTCTTGCCGACGCCGCTCGAGCCGATGAGCAGGACGTTCTCCCGGTCGTCGAGGTACTGCCCCTTGGCCAGTTCGAGCACCAGCGGCTTGTTGACCGACGGCTGCTGGCCGAAGTCGAACTCGTCGAGGGTCTTCGTCTGTGGGAAGCGGGCGGCCTTGAGCCGCCGTTCGGCGGCTCGTCGCTCCCGCTCGATCAGCTCCAGTTCGCAGAGCCGCTGCAGGTAGGCGAGGTGGTCGAGGTTCTCGACCGCCGCCCGGGAGGCGACCTTTTCGCACTCCTCGGCCATCGTCGGCAGCTTGAGTGACTTTAGGTGGTGCCTCACGAGCACCGTGCTCTTGGTGGTGCTCATGCCGACACCTCCGGCTTCAGGAGCGACGCATAGGCCGTAATATCCGTCGGCGGGGCGTGCACGAGCTTCAGGTGCGGACGGCTGTCGAGGCAGAACAGCGCGACCGGCGACTCCCGTCGGTGTTCCAGGATCACGCGGATCGTGTCCGCATCCGCGATTCCCAGACTCGTGGCGTACTCGACCGCGGCCGAGAGCTCTTCAAGGGTCGCCTTCTCAAGCAGGAGAAGCACCCGGATGAACTCCCGTGTGCCGAGACCATCCGGGGTGCGCTCCATCCGACGCCGCAGGACGTTCAGGCACTCCGGCAACTGCCAGTCGGCCAGGGGGCGGGCGTAGTCGAAGGCTCCAGGCTTCCGCTCCAGAAGTGCCAGGTAGTGGATCGGGTCGTAAAAGTACTGCTCCCGGCCCCAATGGCGCCGGTGCCTGGCGATCAGCCGGTCCTCGAAGACGAGCTTCACGTCGTCCACCGTCGCCACCACCGTGATCTGCCGATGGGCGTACTTCACCGGGACGCTGTAGCGGTTCGTGTCGAACTGCACCAAGGACAGGGAGTTGGCGTTGGCCTGCGTCACTCGCCGGGCCTCGCACTCCTGTGCCGGGAGCGGCAGGAAGGCCGCACGCTCATCCCCCAGGAGCACGGCCTTCGTGGCCTTCTTGCCCCAGAGTTGCCGCTCCAGGTCGGTTCGGCACCGCTCCTCGAGCGTCTCGTTGAGTTCTACCAGCGACGCCACCTTCGGCACGGGCACCAGGAAGTTCGCCCGGCCGAAGTCCACCAGGCACTCGACGTGCCCCTTCTCATTGGCACGCCGCACCAGGCAGAACTGCGTCTCGAACAGGTAATGGCTCTGGAGTCGCTGGAACTCCTTGGTCACCTGCCGCTCGCGGCTGCCGGTGATCTTGGCCACGGCAATCTTGCTGTTGTCGTAGCGGATCTTCCTGGGCACGCCCCCGATGAAGCGGAATGCCCGGTTGTGGCCCTCCAGGAACGCCTCGGTGCACTCCCGGGGGAAGGCTTGGATATAGAGGGCGTCGGAATACGGCAGTGACATCACGAACAGGGCAACCTGCTGCCGCTCACCGGCGACGTCCACGTAGGCGAACCCGAAGTCCACCTGCGCCTCGCCCGGCGGGTGCGAGAGCGGAACGAACACCTCCTTCGTGGCGTCCTTCCACCCCCGGACGGCTTCCTTCACCATCGTGTAGCCGCCGGGGTAGCCCTTCTCGGCCTTGAGGCGGTCGAAGATCCGCTTCGCCGTGTGCCGCTGCTTCTTCGGCTCCTGCTTGTCCTGCTCGAGCACCTCGTGGATCCACGCCAGGTGCTGCCCCAGGACCGGCTTCTCACGCCTTGCTTTTCGCCGGTATCCCGGCGGTTCGACGTGGGACAGCATCTTCACAAGCGTCCGCCAGTTGATGCCGTATTCCCGGCAGGCGGCTCGCTTCGACAACGCGCCGGTCAGGACCCGGCGGCGGACCTCCGTCCACATCTCCATCGCTGCATACACTCCTCGTGCCTCGCTCTCGGAAAGGGGAAATCGCGGCTCCGCCGCGATTGTCCTGGCCGACAACACTGCACAGTTGTGCGCTGCATTTTTCGACCGGCCGGGCTACCCCGCCGCGCGCTGCACTTTTCGACCGGCGTTCACAACGGTGAGGATTATCTGCTTTCGCACTTGGAGTTCGTCACCGAGAAAGGGTTGCATTCTCGCATCCAATTCTTGCTCAGCCCGGAGGGTCTGCGTGCTGTTTTCCCGAGGTCCTATTTGGCTGACGGTGCGCATTCCTAAATCCCAGCCGAAAACCGGGCATATTCTCAGCTAGGGTATCGCGCGCCATCCGCCGCCCGTTCTCGGGCTTCCACCGCTGATCTCTCCGGCGGCTTTCTCCTGCCCCTCGCCTGCGCTCTCTGACTGCGCCCAAGGAGCCTACCCACATGCAGATTCACGTCACGCTGATTCCTATTTCCAGCCCCGACCAGCCTCCTCCCAGTCTTGATCCCCCCGAGCAGGTCTTCCACTACACGACCGGCCTGAGACTCAAACAAATCATCAACTCAGGGTGCATCAAGCCCACGACCGCCAAGATCGAGCCCCATGAAAAGCCGGTCGCGTGGTTCAGCACCCAAGACCAGTGGGAGCCGACCGCCACGAAGGTCCCGATTCCGGGCATGGCTGGCCAGATCGCGACGGCTCAGGCACAGGGCGGCTTGGTCAGAATCACAGTGCCGGGGACCTGCGCACCGTATGCCTTCCCGCAACTTCCTCTGATTGCCGGCACCAAGCCCAGCGTCTGCATCGGGCTGCTCGTCGCCGGCCTCGAACTCGGCAGTGACCCGGACACGTGGCGATTCACTCCCACACCCGTTCCGACTGCCCTGTTCCGAGAGGTCGAGTTCTACGACTTCGCCAGTAACCGGTGGCTGGCCATTGATCTGGTTGAGCTTTCCTGCCGTAACTGACCCGCTTACTTCCCCGCAAGGAGTCCCCCATGGTCCTGACAACTGGGCTCTTCGTCTGCGCACTGCTGGCCACCGAGATTGCCGGCGCGCTGTATCTCGCCCATTACGTTCGTACCCGTCGAACGCGCCGATAGGCCAGTGTCCCGTTTCCCACTTCCGCACATTCCTCCAAGGAGGCTCTCGTGAGCACCCTGATCGCAATTCCGCTTTCCCTTCTGTCGGCCTTGTTCTGGCTGGCCAAGTTCACGTTCTTCGGCGGCTGGCTTCTGGCTCGCTGGGTCGCCTATCTCACGTGGCCGCTCTGGGCAACCATCGTCGGCCTCGGTGCTCTCGTCGGCTTGATGTGAGAGCGCCCCGTTCCATCCACCACCACACAGGAGAACTGGCCTTGAGCCACATTGTTGAAATCAAGACTGAGATCCGTGACGAGCAGGCGGTCCGGGCGGCCTGCACTCGTCTGCAACTCACCGCGCCCGAACAAAAGACCGTCCGGCTGTTCAACGCGACAGCCAGGGGGTTGTGCATCCAGCTTCCGGGCTGGCAATACCCCGTCGTCGCCAACCTCCAGACCGGCCAAGTGCAGTACGACAACTATGGCGGCCACTGGGGCGAGCAGAAGCACCTGAACTCATTTCTCCAGGGCTACGCTGTCGAGAAGGCCAAGATCGAGGCCCGCAAGAAGGGTCACTCGGTCACGGAGACCAGCCTGCAGGACGGCTCGATTCGCGTGACCGTGCGCGTCGGAGGTGCCGCCTGATGAGCACCAACGAGAAGAAGATCGAGATCACCGTCACCCCGGAAGGCGCCACGAGCATCAAGAGCACGGGCTTCACCGGCGGCTCGTGCAGGGACGCCACCCGGGACCTCGAGCGAGCGCTGGGCGTCGCCGGCACTGAGCACCTACTGCCGGAGTATTTCCAGCGAACCAGCGCCGGCGAGCAGATCCGGCAGGGCAACTAGGCCCACACACTCCACACCACATCCACATGGAGACACGAACATGGCACAGGCGCAGGACGACTACCTGGAGCGACTCATGGCGGAGTACCGCCAGCAGGAGCACGCCCGCCTTGAGTCGGCCAAGGACACCCTCAAGGCCGAGATGATTCCCCGCCTCAAGAAGTGGGGCGTTGCAAAGGTGAAGGCGGAGTATTCCGGCTACGGCGATTCCGGCTGCATCAACCACATCGCCTACCTAGATGCCCAAGGTCAGCCCGTGAACATGGACCTAGTCCGGGCAGCCAGCGACCCTGAGATCGAACGAGTGCTCTACGAATTCCTTCCCGACGGCTTCGAGATCAACGAGGGCGGCCAGGGTGATGTCACGATCGACGTCGCGGCTGGTACGGTGAAGCTCGAACACCAGGAGAACGTCACCGAGACGCGAGACTCGACCAGGGAGTTCACCCTCTGATGGCGCACCCGTACCACCACGCCGTCAGCTCCACGAAGAAGTTCGGCGGCGAGCCTGACGAGTACCTCCGGCTGCATGAATGGCTCGACGGCAGCAAGCAGCACATGGCCGACTTCCGGCACCGCGCACTACGCCATCACTCCGAGGGCATCTTCATGTTGGAGTCCCTGTTCGGCTCCACGATCACGCTATCGACCGGCAGGGTACTTCCCGTGAGATTCGTCGGCGAGCAGCACGTCCTCGAAGACCTCGGCCGGATCCCTACGGTGGCCGACTGGCTGGGACGCATTCAGCCTGAGAGTTGGATGCTCGGCCGCGGCAAGGCACTGGCCGAATAGCGCCGACGCCGCGGTCCCCTCACACTTCCACGGAGACAATATGCCTCGATCCAAGAAAACCACGACATCTGATGAAACCCTGGCCGCGTCTGGCACCACACTCGCCACACGCCTCCGCGAACTCATCTCGGCCTGCTTCACTGGCTTGTGGGTCCAGACGAACGAGCCCACTGAAGCCACCCGTGACCTGACCAGCGTGTGCCGCGCCGAAGGCTGGCGGCTCGGCGTCTGGGACTGCGACCGCGGCATGACGTTCCCACTGGAGCCGATCCAGATGCCGGGAGTGACCGACGCGCAGGACCCGCTCGCCGTTATCCGGGCGCTGCCGCAGGTTGCCAATGGCTCCGGCACAACGCTGGTGGTCTTCGAGAGCCTGCATAGGTTCCTCGGCGCCACGGAGATCATCCAGGCCCTCGTACGGCAGATTCACGCGGGCAAGAACAGCCGGTGCTTCGTCATCGTGTTGGCCCCGGTCGTTCAGATCCCCGCGGAACTGGACAAGCTTTTCACCGTGATTGATCACGAACTGCCTGGGCGTGCGCAACTGGAGGAGATCGCCCGCGGAGTCGCCACCCAGGACGGCGAGCTTCCCGCGGGCGATGAACTGGACCATGTGATCGAAGCCGCCGCCGGGCTCACCGCCAGCGAGGCCGAGAACGCCTACTCGCTCTCGCTGGTCAGGCACGGCACGCTCAAGGCCGAGACCCTGTGGGAAATCAAGGCCGGGCAACTCAAGAAGGCCGGCTTGGTTTCGATCCACAGGGGCACCGAAAACTTCCAGCAGCTCGGCGGCCTCGACAACTTGAAGGCGTTCTGTCTCCGGGCCATGCGTCGCCAGAACGAAGGCACCGTCAGCAACCGGCCTCGCGGCGTTCTGCTCCTCTCTCCTCCCGGCTGCGGCAAATCCCAGTTCGCGAAGGCGCTGGGCAACGAGACCGGCAGGCCCACAGTCGTTCTCGATGTCGGCGCCTTGCTCGGCTCGCTCGTCGGCCAGTCGGAGAGCAACGTCCGGGCGGCCCTCAAGCTGGCCGACGCGATGGCTCCGTGCGTGCTGTTCTGCGACGAGATCGAGAAGGCGCTGGCCGGGGCTACGTCATCGGGCCAGACAGATTCAGGTGTGACGGCCCGCGTGTTCGGAAGTTTGCTCACGTGGCTGAACGACCACGAGAGCGACGTCTTCTTCGTCGGCACCTGCAACGACGCCTCGAAGTTACCGCCCGAGTTTGCAAGGGCCGAGCGTTTCGACGGCGTGTTCTTCGTGGACTTGCCCGGCCGTGACCAGAAGGACGCGATCTGGGGCATCTACACCAAGCACCACAACTTGGACGCGAAGCAGACCCGGCCCGATGACACCAACTGGACTGGGGCCGAGATCAAGTCGTGCTGCAGGCTGGCGTCGCTGTTGGACGTGCCGCTCGTTCAGGCCGCGCAGAACGTCGTGCCCGTGGCTGTCACTGCGGGCGACAAGATCGAAGGGTTACGGCAGTGGGCTTCCGGTCGGTGCCTGTCGGCGGACCGGGCGGGTGTGTATTCGCGGACGGAAAGAGTGAGTGGCGGTGGGGTGCGGAGGGTGGTGCGGGAGCCGGGGGTGAATTGAGCTGCCGGCGGAGATGCTGAGGTTTTTTGGGGGCCCAGCTTTCACATCCGCCCGTTGCTCACGGACGTCACTGACCCGCTGTAACCGCGGCATAAACATCGTCCGCCGCCTTCGTCTCGTCCACGTACTGCCAACCACGGTTGGCATGGGCGACCACGATACGCCCTGTCTCATTTTGGATCTGCGCATACGCCAAGGCAACCTGCTCGGTCGTCCAACCCTCATCGAAGAGTCGGCGGATCACAATGACGATGACCCAATTGAGTACGCGCATGCTCGCGTCCCGTTCCTTGCGTTCCGCCTGAGATATTTTCCTGCGTGGAGTAGCCATCGCCCACCTCCTCTCAAGGCATGAAACAAACTCACGAACCCACCAGAGCCACCCCCCTGTGACCCCGGGGGCGCCTCTGCAGCTTCATCTCAGAATCCTACCGCTCAAGTCCGATGGCTCCCACCAACCTCCGCACCCATGCCGACCAAGTTCAGCACTGGTGCCGACCCACTTCGGCACCAGTGCTGAACCGGTTCTATCTCTTCTATATCTCTCTTTCTCTTCTTCTATCTACCTATGGCGTACCCCTCGCGGCCCCATCACTCTGCCCGATAGAAGCCAGCCGTTCGTCCGGGATTTTGGCTCCCTGATTCCGGCTCATGGTGGCAGACGGCTCCATGGTCGCCTCGGTGGCTGATCGGGCTTCCCAACGCTCCGAAGCCGTCACCAACCAGAGGGTTTTTCCAAGCCCGAGCCGCGACCGTTCTGCGCGGCTGGGCCTTCCATCCAACCTTCAAGGAGATCGCACGTACCGATGTCCACCGCAACGACCACCTCTCACGACACCGGCCAACGCACCACGAGCCGGACGACAACCCAACCCACCAACACCCCGACAAGCCAACTCGAACGCTCCGCCGCCAACAGGCTCCGCACCACGATGGCCGCCGTGAAACTTTCCTTCATGTGGCTGGGCGTCCGTAAGACCCTCGCCCCGGAACAACGCACGACGGCGGCCAGAGCGTTCCATGCCGACAGCGAACTTCTCTCGGCAAGCAAGTTCATCCTCGACACCAAGAACCCCGCTTACCGTGCCGTCGCTGCCGTCAGGTCGGAAGCATCGGGCTACTGGCGCACGGTCACGCTGCCATTCCCGGAGGCTGGCATTCGGCTCTTGCCCCAGAACTCCCTCGGCCTGTTCGCGACCACCATGCAGACGTACCGCGAGAGGCTTCAAGAGGCCGCCCGGGAACTCGCTGCGCAGTACGACACGATCAAGTCAGAAGCAGA
>Ga0315904_10011926_pt1 | contig 11026 bp, 15 predicted proteins | sample LakEriMetagenome_6_FD_203529 | JGI IMG/M metagenome (GOLD analysis project Ga0315904, IMG submission 203529) | Freshwater fungal communities from buoy surface, Lake Erie, Ohio, United States - Buoy 12 MA120 | ecosystem: Environmental > Aquatic > Freshwater > Lake | place: USA: Lake Erie, Ohio... | reverse complement strand
TTACTTATGTTTTTGTTTTTCAATACAACAACAAAAACAAATAAGGCGGAGGAAGTATTCAATAGGTTTACTGACAAAAATAAGGTTACAGTCAAAGGGGAAATAGAAATAGATGGAGAAGATTATATTATTGTTAGACAAATCGAGAGAAAAAAAAGTAAGAACAATGATTGGACAATCAAAACAGAGTTGGATTTCTTCAAAAAGTTGGCTGATGGTCAACTTCTGAATTTCACTGGAGAACAAAGACGTGAAACTGAAGAGTTTATTAAAAAATCCATTGGTACAATGGATGATTTTTTGATGACAATTTTAACAACCGCATCAAACTTGGAGGAACTTTTGGAATCCAAACCAACAGCGAGAGGTCAGGTTTTATCAAGATTTTTAGGGTTAGAATTCCTTAAAAAGAAAGAAGAAATCGGTAAAGAAATATATTCTGAATTTTCTAAAGGTATGATTTCAAATGTTTACAATTCTGAAAGCCTTAAACAAGAAATAAATAATTTGAATGAAGAAATAGAAAAACTAACCAATGAAATCGAAAACTCAAACGGACAAATAAAAGATGTTGAAGAAAGGTTACAAAAAGGGCAAACCTATAAAGAAAATCTACTTTCACAGAAGTTCAACGATTTGGACCAAGAGTTAGTTATATTGAATCCAACATTATTAGATAATGAATTGAATGATATCCAATTAAAGATTAATGATATCAATTCCAAAATTAATAACTTAGAAATAAAAGAACCTACTGAATTTTATCATGAAGATAAGCATGATGAGATTAAAGATTCGATAAAACGAGTTAATGGTGATTTACTTTTGGCACAAAATAAGGTTGAAGAGATTGAACAACTAGTTAAAAAATTTGGCGACGGTATTCAGTGCGAACATTGTGGTATCAAACTTATGGAAGCCGCGTTGACCAAGAAAAAAATTGACGAGTTAGGTGATTGGGAGAATAAAGTTGACAAGTTATCTAAAGAATGGAAAACCCTCGATTCAAAGGAAAAATCTTACACACAACTCAAAAAAGATTTCGATGAATATGAAAAAAACAAGTTAATAAAAGAAAAGTTTGAAGCCACATTGGAATCCTACAATTTGAAACATTCCCAACTATCTGAAAGAAAAAAAAGATACAACGAGGTCCAAGACAAAATCAAAAAAAATAAAGACATCGATTCGCAACTTATGAAAGCTAGTATGAGAATAGATGAGCTAATTTCCGAAAAAAGAGGATATGAAAGAGTTATAACTTCGAATCAGATTAACATAACAAACTTCATCGATAGAATTTCAAGAAATAACGATTTCATTATGAGAATAACTGAAGAGTTTGAAAGAGAAAAAGTCTATAAAATTTATTTGGAAGTGTTCGGTAAAAACGGAATCTCTAAAAACATCATGAGAACCATGATGCCTCTGATAAATCAAGAGTTACAGAGATTATTGATGGATTCCGCTTATTTTAATTTGGAAATTAGAATAAGTGAGAAAAATGAAGTAGAATTTATAATGATTGATAATAGTACTGGTGTAGAAAAATTAATGACATCAGGTTCAGGTTATGAGAGAACAATAGCCGCGATGGCACTTAGGGCTGTGTTGTCAAAAGTATGTTCGTTACCTAAACCAAATATTATTGTTTGGGATGAAGTGTTCGGAAAAATTAGTAATGATAATTTGGAACTTGTTGGTGAATTTTTTACAAAAATGAGGGATTACTTCGAAAAAATATTTGTTATCACACACAATCCGCTGGTTAATAATTGGGCCGACAACGTAGTGAGAGTCACAAAAACAGATAATATTTCCAAGGTATCTCAATAGTTATGCAAAAAGTTAGATTGTTAATTTGTCCTTTAGTTTCCTCGGACCTAAGACGTGCGATTAGGTGTGTTGAAAGTGCGCTGAATCAATATGAAAATACACTGGAACATGAAGTCAAAGTTGTAATAAACAGTAAAGATGAATCTTTTGTTTCAGATATGACAACCTACTGTTTGGGTAAAAAAATTGATTTTGAAGTTACGATATCTGACGGAACCGCTTCTACAGGTAAAAATTCTGTCTTTGATGTATTCAACAATACTGACTATACACACCTCACACAATTGGACGGAGATGATATTTTCTATCCTACATTCTTGAGACATATTGAAAGACACCTCACTAAATATCCAAACACTGACGTACTTTCAACTATACCCTGTGATTCTATTTTTGAAAATAGTTCAGAAAATTATAAGGAACTGAAGAATGGAAATTATGCTTGTCTTTGGGGTAATAATTATGTGGATTTTAGGGATTATCTCCCATTTGGGAGAGACCCGATTGTAGATAACGTTAGTATACCAAATTATGCTAGACTTATATTATTTTCAAAAAAGGCTTCAGAAAATTTCAAATACGATTCAGAAGTACTTGTTGGTGAAGATTTGAAAATTCATTTTGATTTTTTATGGGCACATCAACATGATGAATTATCTTATTGGTTCACGACCGCAAGTGATATGTGGGTTAGAGATACCTGTTCGTTCGGCATGCAAAAAAAAGTATCGAACCACAAAGTTGATGGTAAACATGTAATATTGCACAATAATGATATGTTCGAAAAAGTTAAAAGTCATGTCTTAAGTAAAATGTATGATTTTAGGACAGGTCCCGCAGAGATACCAGTGGATGTTGCCCCGATGTTCTTGTATTATGAAGATAAAGTAAATTTTCTGAATAAAATCATTTAATTATTTATTAACTTCGCAACATGGAAAGTGAAAAAAGTTCTGCAATGATTTCCGTAAAAGAGTGTATTCAAAATTTATTGAATGAAAACCTACACAACTTCGAATTAGTTGATAAAGGTCAACAAAGAACTGTGGGGGATTTGATTGAAGGTAAAGTTTCCGAGATATTATATAATTCTCAAAGTGATTTAATTTCAGAAAAAAGACCACCTAGAAGTAAAAAATCAATAGAAGACCTAACCTTGGTATCTGATGGAGTCGTTTATTATGTTGACCCCAAAACTCATGATATAAATTCTGATTTCTCAATGCCGAACTTGACATCTATTGATAAAATCAAAAAGTTATTCAAAAATGTTAACGAAGAATTGATTTATATTTTCGTTAGTTATGAAATCAATAATGGAACAGTCATAATTCTAAACATCAAGGTATTTTTTATTTGGGAGTTAGATATATCAATTTTGGGCGTAGGAGCGTTAGGAAAGGGACAACTTCAAATAAAAAACGCTCATAAAGATTTGACACTAACTGATAAGGGAAAAATAGACTGGTATTATGATTTTAAGAAACTAGTTCAGGAATTCTTAGGTAAACAAGTTAATAAAATCAACAAACAAATTTTGGAATGGGGGTAAAAGTTTATATATTTGTGGTATGCAAATATTTTTACCATATCCTGACATGAGGAAGTCACTTCAAACCCTTGACAACAAAAGATTAGGAAAACAAAGGGTTGAGACATATCAAATAATCTCAGCAATTACAAAAAGACCTAAGTTAGATGGTACACCATACAAAGGTTGGTTAAACCATCCCTGTACAGTAATGTGGAGAGATTATTTACCTGCACTGAAACTATATCTAAATTACTCAATTGCGGAATGGATTGTTCGTGGGTTCAAAAATACCATGGAATTGGAAAACTTTGTTGAAGACCAAGTAGTTTTCCCCAAATGGTTTGGTAATGAAAAATTCCATTCCTCCCATAGGGCTAATTTATTGAAGAAGGAGCCTGAGTTTTATTCTCAATATGGGTGGACCGAAAATCCTGCTGACCCATATGTATGGATGGATAAAGATGGTAAATGGTATGAACAACATTCAGGAAAAAAGGGGCGAGTATACTATGAAGAAACTTACGTTTAAGAAAAAAGGGGTAGAATATAGACCTATAAAATACTGGGATTTGGAAGATGACATAACAATTGCCATCTATCAAGGTAACAGGGGTACCAACCCTGATTTAGATTACGTTGTAAAATACTTGGCGCCTAATAGAAGGTTAAGGACCCCTTCACATACGCATTGGATTGTGGACTTATTAATTAAAGCTCAGTTTGATAAAAATTTGGTAAAACAATTTGTTGAGAGTTGGTTATCGTTTTATGAACAATCTAGACCTTTTCGAACTAAGACCGAAAGAGACACTTATACTTTGATGTACACACACATATACAAGAAAAGATTCGAAGAACTAAGTCAATATGGGGAGTACAACGTGGATTTCTTATCTGCTATGATGGAGCTTTTCATTAAATGTGAAAAACAGAGTGACAATGCGTTTATGTTCAAAAATTTGTTGAAACTTGTCTTGGAATATTGTGATGGAAAAAAAGATTTCTATCAGGTAATTTCGCATTCCAAAAGAGTTTGATTATCTTTGTAAAAATCAGAAGAATGAAGAGATATTTGTTGGTTATTTTCGGGGAATTCAATGATATGTCCTTTGGACAGGATTTAGCACTTTCACTCACACCATTAGTCGAATCACCACAGCTTAAGTTTCAAATTTCGAAAGGTAGTTGTATTTTCCATTTCGAGTCAGACGTTAACCATGAGGAAATACATGAATTTATACAAACATTGGTATACGATAACGAACTTCCGTTTATACTGACAGAAATGTCTGACAAAGTGTCAGTGCATATGAATAAAAAAACATTCGACCACTTAATGGATTTGAATAGTAATGAGGGTTCTGAATTGAAGCTGAAATACTATGATAACTCTAACGAGGAATCTGAAGGACTTTCTTTTGAAGACCAAGAAGGAAACATGGCATCACTTTTGAACTTGATTGATAATTCTGTAAAACCATCTCTCGACACCATTTTGGATAAAATAAATGAAAAGGGTTATCAGAGTTTGACAGAATATGAAAAAGAAATTTTGGACGGATACTCAAAAAAATAATATATGAAAGAAAAAGCGGTAATTCCGATTAATCAGGAAGAAATCTCAGTTTATCTCAAAGACATTAGAAAGCTAAAAGTAATGACTCCTGAAAGAGAAAAGGAGTTGGCAAAGATGATGTTATCAGGAACACTCTCCAAACCCGAAAAGGAAGAAATCAAACAAGAGATTCTCGAGGGTAACCTTAGGTTTGTTATAACTGTTTCCAAACAATATCAGAACCAAGGATTGGATTTATCCGACCTAATCGCTGAAGGTAATTATGGACTACTTAAGGCTATTGAAAATTTTGATTGGTCCAAAAACCTAAGATTTATTTCATACGCAGTTTGGTGGATTAGACAGTCAATATTGCAATCTCTCAATGAAAACGCAAGAACCATCAGATTCCCTGTAAACGTAGTACAAGAACTACACAAAGCTAAAAAAGAACAAGAAATTACAGGAGAGGAACTTTCAGATAAGTTCGTCAACCTTCCCTACACTGTAGATTTGGATACACCACTAAATGAAGAAGGTGATACACTAATGGATGTCATCATCAATACAAATGTAGATAGTCCTGACTCCGGACTAAGTACCGAAAATACTCTCAAGGATAAACTACTTTCGATGTTGGAAGTATTGGACGAAAGAGAGAGAGTTATAATTGAAGATTATTTTGGTTTGTCAGGTAATACAAGAACACTCGAGGACATTGGTAATGATTTTGATTTGACTAAAGAAAGAGTTCGTCAAATCAAAGAAAAAGCCCTCAGAAAGCTCCGTAACGAGTCTGCAGAGCTATTTGACTACCTATAAGAGTTTTTTTGATATTTATAATATAAAAAAAAGATGAAAAAATTTGTACAAGAAAATTTCGTTGTGATTGTCCTCGTAATTGCACTACTAACTTTCTTCAAAGGATGTAGTGATTCAAGGGAACTCTCCAAGATAAAAAAAGACATACAGAACATAAAAGACTCAACTTTCACTAAAGAAGAGTTATTAGTAGAACTTAAGATTTCAGGATTAGAATCCGAGAAGAGGATGATTCAGGCAACTGATAGAAAACTATTGGACGTAAGAAGACAAACTGAAATTGAAGAAGAGATAAAAGTATTGAAAAAAGTAAAATGAACTGGTTCCAAAGAAATTTCAAAACGATAATTTATACTGCTTTTTTAGTACCTATCCTGACAGTTGCTTTCGTATCTATATCGCATGTAACTAAATGGTATGGACTTTCAAATCCCTTCAGTTGGGCAATTTACCTATCAATTGGTGTTGAAATTGCGGCACTTTCAGCCTTGGCTGCAATATCTGCTCAGATGGGTAGGAAAGTATATTTTCCTTTCTTCATTGTAACTCTTATTCAATTTCTAGGTAATATATTTTTTGCATATCAGTTCATCGATTTGAACTCACAGTCATTCAAAGATTGGGTGGATTTGGTGGACCCGATTGTAAGTTTCATGGGGGTTGAATCAGGAGATATGATAGGACATAAAAGATTCTTAGCATTGTTTTCAGGAGGTATGTTACCTATAATTTCCCTATCTTTCTTACATATGTTGGTAAAGTTCGAAGAAGAAGAAAAGAAAAAAAACGAACAACCGCAAGACAAAAATACCACACCAATATACAACATAGATGAGTTGAGTATAGAAGCCGGAAAAAAAGAAGCTGAAATAGAAGAAGAAAAAATAAAACCTACAGAAGATGAGTTGAGACTTCTCGAAAAAAAATTGAAAGAAATTAATGAAAAGAAATTCAAAAGTATCGAAGTTTCAAGTTCTGAATCAGATGGCGTTGAGACTGACCAAATAGTAGAAAGTCAGAACGAAGAAAACGTCCCAACTGAGGAATCTAAAATCAATAGACTCTCATATGTCAATAGAAATGCATCAAATGTATCAATTCAAAGAGTTTAAGTCTGAAGGAGTACACAAAGATAAAACGCAGATAGTTCTGTGTCATACATCGAGGGAGGTTGAAGAATATTTGACCTCCCTTAAATTTAGGTATAATGGCAAGTATAACAAAATACCACATTATATTATATCGAAAGAGGGTGAAATAATTCAAACATTAGAACTAAAAAGATATTCAAACTTCTTCCCTAATAAAAGTGTGAACGAGAGGGCGGTAATCATAAGCTTAGAGAACTTGGGATGGTTAGAAAGAAAACCACTTTCTTCAGATTACATTAATTGGAAAGGGAGTATTTATAAAGGTAAGGTTTTCGAAAAAAAATGGAGAGATTTCTTTTTTTGGGAACCTTATACTGAAAAACAGTTGGAAGTACTTTCTGATTTATGTCTGAAAATTTGTGATGAAGTCAAAATTCCAAAAGTTTGTTCAGGACATAACACAAAAATTGAAGGGATAGGTAAGTTTAGTGGGATAGTTTCGAGAAGTAATTATGATTCGAAATTCACCGACTTAAATCCATCCTTTAATTTTGAAAATTTTATAAAAACAATTGAACATGAGCAATTATCATGATGAAAAATATGACCAAATAAAGTCATTGTTAAATAAGTCTAGACTACTCAAAGAGCAAGTTTCAATCAAGAAAGACAATATAGCTAAGAGTATCGAAGATAAGATTGAACAAGATACAGACGGGTATGAAACTTTCGAAAAAAAGAAAGATGAATCTCCAGATGATATACTTCAAAAGTATAGAATATCTGGTGGTATAATAGCCTTACACGGTAAAGATAAGAGTGATACCGAAATAACTTCAGAGGAGAAATTAGCATTCCAAGAAACTATGGACGAGTTCGTTGATGAGGTTTCTGATTTAGTGGATTTTAATGAACTTAACGTGTACTCTAACAGTGTTGAGTGGTCAGGTAAAATTATAGATGAAGATATTGAATTCATTCTCACAATCGGAGAGGAAAGTGGTATATATGTTAATGGAACGGCAATCAAAGTTGATGAAGAGTTTTTGAACACAATAAATAAACTACAACAATTCTATAATAAATTCAAATCTAAATGGTCCAAAATTTTGGCATCTAGAAAGAAAACAAAACCATCATCAAATGTTTAACAATCTTCTAAGTTTCATAAAAAATAATTTCAAATTAATACTTCAAGTCGGTCTTGGAGTATTCTTGTTGTATTGGATTGTTTTTGTATTAACACCAAAATCAGGTCTTACAGTAGAAGAAAAACAAAAGTTAGACTCCTTGAATCTCCAAATAAATTCTTTACATGAAGATAACAAAGTTTTGGAATCTCAAATTGAGGAATACAATAAAAAAATTGACGACATAGATAACGACATAAATAAAATCAAAGGTCAGAAAACCATAATCAAAGAAATATATCATGAAAAAATTGATGGTGTTGATAAGCTCACTCTTGATGGGCTTGACTCTTTTTTCACAGACAGATACAAGTATTAATACCAAAAGTTTTCCAATTCCAGTTGTTAAACTTATTGTCAAAGACTTGTTGAGCGGAGATTTAGCTAAATCTGAATTAAAACTCACTGAACAACAGTTGGTACAAACAGAAAAGAAAGTTATATACAAAGACAGTGTTATAAATAATCTCAAAATGAAAGAGGTTAATTATTTGACAATCATCGATAACGAGAAACAAAAATACCAGATTGTTGAAAATTATTCAAAAAGACTCGAAGTCGAATTGAAAAAAGAAAAAGTAAAAAATAAATTCAAATCCATAGTTGGTACAGGTATTATTGCTGTACTAACATTCTTATTAATACAAAAATAAAATGGCTTTAACTAGTTCAGAAATAAAGGAAATTGAAACTATTGTTCGTAAAGAAATAAGAAACTTTATGGATAGTAACACCATCAAACAGTTCGAAGATAAAATGATGGAAAAAATTCAGAAAGAAATCAAAAGAGGTAAGTTGGAGTCTGAAATAAAAGAAATTGCTCTCAAAATGTTCAGAGAATTCTATCAGTTTATGTGGATGAACAGAAGTTATTGGGAGCCAAGATTAAAAAATGCGTAATTATGGCAAGTGCAAGCGAGACATTCAATAAGTCGTTCGACAAAGCGGCTTCAACAATTAAAATGAGTCCTGAGGTCATGAATGCTATGACCCAAATGAAAAACTCAATGAAGGAAGAAGAAATATTGAAAGGTGGTTTAGCGGATAATAAAAGTTTGGGTGACATTGCAAGAAAGCACAAAGTTGATATCAAAGATTTGACCAAACAATTTTCACAAGGTGTGAAGGTTGAAATGGAACATACCGATGATAAAAATAAAGCATCTGAAATAGCAATGGACCATTTAACTGAAGACCCTGAATATTATACAAAATTAAAAAAGGTAGAGGAAAAAGAAGCAACAGGTTCAGGTTCCTCAGGTGCATATTCTGCACCACTATTCTCAGGAGAAGAACCAAAGAAAGTTGAGGCTAACGAGGCCACTGGTTCAGGTTCGGTTGGTGCTTATGAATCACCTGCAGCTTGGGCAAAATCTACAAATAAAAAAGATTGGAGGGGTAAATCTAAGACACAGATACCAGGCGGAGCTTTTGTTTCTGTAAAAAAGAAGTGTACAAAATTCCCGTATTGTAATAAAGGAGATATCAATGCTTTACACATATACAAAAATGAAAGTGTAAGAGAAGCAATAAAATCTGTATCTGAAAAAATGAACATTAGTGAAACGACCATCAAGGCTATTTTAGAATATGAGTTCGAAAAGATTAATAAACTCACAAAATAAGATATTTATAAATAAAAATTATATGAAAGATTTTCAAGATAAGATTGACAAAATGGTTTCCAAAATTTTGTTAGAGGAGATAGAAAAGAAGTCTGAGGAGATGAGTGAAAAATTACACGGAGACCAACATAAATTAGATGTTGCTAAACCTAAAGGTAAATTAACGAAAGCCGATTTCGAAAAGTTAGGAGACATGAAAGAAGAGGAAGATATGGATGAGCAAGAAACTGAAGAAGGAAATGCTTTCTCGGGTGCTTTGGCGAAAGCAAAAGAAGAAGGTAAAGATTCTTTTGAAGTTGATGGGAAAAAATATCAAGTAAAAGAATCAAAGAAGGTGAAAGAAGTAAAAGAAGAAGAAAAATGGATTCAAAAGACAGATATGAAGAAAGGTGCCTTGAGAAAGAAACTCGGAGTACCTGAAGGAGAAAAAATACCAAAGTCCAAATTGAATTCATTGAAAAAAGAATTGATGAAGAAAGGTGAAGGTGACAAAAAATTATCTGCAACAGATGCAAAACTTTTGAAACAAGTTAATTTGGCCCTCACATTAGGTGGTTTGAAGGAAGAAAAAAATACGTTATCTTTAACTGAAACCGAACTTATTGATATGATAGAGCAATTAGTTATGGAACAAAAAACAAAAAGTAACATCAAAATTCAAACTCCGATAGGATTGAAAGAAGTTGAGAAAGCTAACAAAAGTACTGAGAAGGTTTCAAAAGACTACGTCGATACTGTTACAAAGAAATTGAAAACATACCTCAAAGACGGTTCTAAAGAATCATTTACTATGGAACCTAAACATTTTCCTAAAGGAAATGGTCAGTTGGCTAAAATGAATAAGAAAGCTTACAAGCCATCAGAGGCCGTAGAAGAATATATTGAGAATTTAGCTTATCCTGGATTACAGAATTTGGATTACGATGAAATCAAACCAAATGAAGAATGGGTTGAAAATAATTTAGTTGGAAGTTCCAAAACAGGTAATAACAATGAATGGGCAAACGCTGAAGATACAGGATATGGTAAAAAAATGAATGATATAAGGAAGAATAACTTATATAGTAAAGAGAAAAAAAGGTCTTACAAGAGAGTTACACAACCTGTAGATGAAGCTGGTGAAGGTGAAGGAGAAAAAACCTTGGATAATATGTTTGCTAAGTTGGAATCCACTGAGGAAAAGAAAAACAAACTCATCAAGGAAGATATGAGTAAAATGATGAATTTTATTACATACAACAGAAAAACACAATAAAATTCACATTATCAATAATTTAATTATAATTCTCCATAGATGAGTTCTATGGAGAATTTTTTTGAGTGGATGTCACAGCCAATACCTAAAGAAGACGTGATTATTTGGTTCAATGTTC
>Ga0315904_10011924_pt1 | contig 11028 bp, 5 predicted proteins | sample LakEriMetagenome_6_FD_203529 | JGI IMG/M metagenome (GOLD analysis project Ga0315904, IMG submission 203529) | Freshwater fungal communities from buoy surface, Lake Erie, Ohio, United States - Buoy 12 MA120 | ecosystem: Environmental > Aquatic > Freshwater > Lake | place: USA: Lake Erie, Ohio... | reverse complement strand
TTGTCGTCCATGTACCGGTTGGGCTGCCGGTAGGGACGCCCGGGGTAGTGGTTGCGGATGTACTTGAATCGGGCGCTGCGGACGGAACGGATCCGATCGACGGTCTCGTCGGCGCGGTCCCGGGCCGCGAAGACGAAGGCCCGGGGCTTGCCGGTGGCCTGGAGGGGGCGAGCCTGCATCCAATCCGGCGGTTTCAGTCCGGCGATCATCAGCGTCGTGGGCGCGATGTCGATGTGCTCCACGAGATCGTCCCGGACCCGCCCCCCTTCGAAGCCGGGCCCATGAACGATGAGGGGGATGCGGAGGCCCCCGTCGTAGAGGAACTGCTTGTGCCGGACATGGCTGATCCCGTGGTCGCTGAAGAAGATCACCACGGTGCGATCCCACTCGCCGGCTTCCCGGAGGCGGTCGAGGATGCGCCCGACCTCCCAGTCCACATACCGCACCGAGTCGAGGTACTGGGCCCAGTCCTCCCGAATCACCGGATCGTCCGGAATCCCGGGGGGCAATCGGGCCGCATCGGGGGGTGTGCGGCTGCCCAGCACCGACTCGACCTTCGCGGGCCACGATGGACCCGGCGCCTCGCCCCGGCGCTTGCCACCGAGCAACTGGACCTGCGCGAAGAAAGGCCTGCCCGGACTCCTCTCCGCCCAGTGCCGGGTCTCGTAGGTCGCATCGCGGTCCCAGACGAAATTGTAGTCGGTCTTGGCGACGCCCACCGATCCCCCGCCCTTCAGGAAATCGTCCACCGACAGGTTCGTCACGTGGTATCCGGCGTCCCGGAGGGTCCGCGGCACCGTCGCGAATCCCTCCGGCAACCGGATGGGATGGCGGGCGCTGCCGCTCCGGTGGTTCTGGCAACCGATCCGCGTCTGGTAGCAGCCCGTCACCAGCGCCGAACGACTGATCGAACAGATGGGGCCCGTGGTGAATGCCGAGGAGAAACGGACCCCACCCATGGCCAGTCGATCCAGATGGGGTGTACGGACGGTGCCATTCCCGTAGCAGGCGAGGTCCGGGGAAAGATCGTCGACCACGATCCAGACGATGTTGGGTCTGTCCGTCCGCGAACCGGCCCCCGACAGCGTGAGACCGCACGGCAAGAGGCAGACCCCGAGGATCCGGAGCAGCAGCAGGATGCGGAGAGGTGATGCCATCCGGGACGGAACGCTGCTCCCGGTGCGGGAACCTCGTCAACCCGGACGGTCGCCCCGACACAGGAAGACATGGCCATGGATGGCTCGCCCAAGCAGAATCTTCCGCGATGACACCGCTGGAGCGCGTCCTCCACTCGCCCTGGAGCTTCTTCAAGATCGCCGGGGCCACCTCGGTCGATGCCACGCTGCGTTACCTGCTCTTCGCGGGCATCGGCTGGGTGCTCGGGTACTGGCTCTTCCGGCGACGCTGGGCGCATCGCAAGATCATCCCGCGATTTCCCGAGGCGTCCGACATCCGCCGCGAGATCGGCTACTCGCTGCTCACCCTGCTCATCTTCGGCCTGGTGGGAGCGGGCACCATCCTGGCCTCGCGGAATGGCTGGACCCGGATGTACTGGAAGATCGGCGACCATGGCCCGGCGTGGTTCTGGGGCAGCATCGCCTGCACCATCGTGCTGCACGACACCTGGTTCTATTGGACGCATCGACTGATGCACCACCCGCGTCTGTTCCCGGTGTTCCACCGGGTGCACCATCTGTCCAACAACCCGTCACCCTGGGCCTCCTACGCGTTCGCCCCGGCCGAGGCCGTGGTCGAGGCGGGGATCTTCCCGCTGGCCGTGCTGGTGATGCCGATCCACCCCTTGGCCTTCACCCTCTTCATGCTGTGGCAGATCTTCTTCAACGTGATGGGCCACACGGGCTATGAGATCCACCCCCGCTGGCTGATGGACACCTGGCTGGGCAAGCTCCTCAACACGCCGACCAACCACATCATGCATCACGAGAAGATGCGGGGTAATTACGGGCTGTATTTCAACGTGTGGGACCGCCTGATGGGCACCAACCACCCGGACTACGAATCCCGCTACCGCGAGGTCACTTCCCGACCGAGGGCCGAGGCGGCCTCCTGAACCCCATTCCCGACCACATCGCTCCCGCCGAACGCTCCCGTCGGCCGTAGGGACAAGCCGTATCACTCGGCCACGCAGTACAGGAAGCGCTCGCCCCGCAGGTAGAGCTCTTGATCCGCCAGGGCCGGCGAGGCGCTGAAGGAGTCTTCCAAGCGGTTCACGGCCAGCACCGTGTTCTCGAACGCCTCGTTCCCGGACGGATGCTTCAGGACCACCGTCGTTCCATCGCGACCGGTGATGTAAATCCGACCCGCGGCCCCGACGGGCGAGGCGAAGATGAAGTCGCGGATGCCGTCCAAACGGAGGAGATCTCCGCGGAGCTTGCCCGTGGCCGGATCGAGGCGCACCAGCACGTTCTGGTTGTGCCTCAGGTGATACAGCGTGTCGTCGTACAGGAGTGGGGAGGCCACGTAGGGCGTGAGTCGGTTCATCCGCCACACCACGCGCTCGGTTCCGGTCACATCGCCGCGCGCGCCCGACAACCGCAGCGCGAACATCGCCTGGGTGTAATAGCTGTTCCCCGCGACAAGCACCCCGCGATGTACGACGGGCGAGGCCACCACGTTGTCGGTCAGGCCGGCGCACTCCCAGATCAGCGTGCCGTTGGTCAGGTCGTACCCGCGGACCCGCCGAGTGGCGCTCACGATCACCTGTGGTTTGCCATCGACCTCGACCACGATCGGCGTGGACCACGAGGTCTTCTCGTCGCGGGAAGTCTTCCATCGCGAGTCGCCGGTGCGGGCGTCGAAGGCCTCGATGAACGAGTCGCCTTCGTGGTCCCAGTTCACCACCACCAGACCGCCGTGGACCACCGGCGAACTGCCCTCGCCATGGGCATGCAGGGTGTTCATGCGACCGAGATCCTTGCGCCAGCGGATGCGGCCGTCGGGCTCCAGGCAGTAGAGCCCGCGGGACCCGAACAGGGCATACAGGGCCTGTCCGTCGGTCACCGGCGAATGCGATTCCGGACTGCCGGTGGTGTGTCCGCCCTCATGGGGCCACTCCTCTCGGACGACGGTTTTCCAGACGACCCGGCCGTCCTTCCGCGACACCGACGCCACGGCGTATTCATGACGATGGGTGACCGGCACGCTGTCGTGGACCCCCGGGGCCTGATCGAAGACCGGCTTCTGGGCCTCTCCGATCGGAGCCGCGGTCATCACGATCACCCGATCCCCGAGGATGATGGGCGAGGAATGTCCCTTGCCGGGCAGCGGCAGCTTCCAGCGGACATGGCGAGTCTCGCTCCACTCGAGGGGCGGCCGAGCCGTGGGGGAAACCCCGTTGGCCATCGGTCCGCGCCACTGGGGCCAGGCCAAGGGCGACGAGTCTGCGGCACGAACAGGCATTCCGAAGGCTCCGTTCCCCGAAACGATCAGGGTCAGAACGGACAGGCCGGCTGACGTGATCCAAGCCCGCGGTGCGCGCCTCCGGATGCGCCACCGTCGGCATCCCACCTCGAGCCAACCCTTGGGACTCATCCCTCCGGGTGTACTTGGACGCCCCTTCGGACGCGACAGAAACCGTTCCACGCCATACCGGGCAAGGACGCGGTTGAAATCCCAAAGCCTTGCCTGGGCCAGGGTGAGGAGACGCTGCCGCACCGAGGCGGCGACATTCAGGCTCTTCACGCGAGCGACTCCACGTACGGACGGAGAACGTTCTCCATGCGACACACGCGGGCCATGGCCCAAAGCTCGTCCATGGTGAATCGGCGCTTGGCCCAACCGTCGCGCAGCGCCTCGACGGCGATGCTGATGCCGATCTTGTTCCGTTACTTGAAACAATCGGCAACGGTCTTGGCCGGGGTGGTGATGAGCACGGATACGCCGTCCACCTGGTGACGAGCGATCCCCGCCTTCAGGGCCTCGCCTCCGAAGCGCACGATATGGAGCGGCGGGTATCCTTGAGCGGGCGACCGGGACTTGCGGTCGATGGCCAACCAGACTTCGTGAGGCGACTGGGAGGTCAGTTCATGGAACACGAGGGCTGAAAACAGGCAGACGACCCCATGCGGCACCCTGACGGCGGCCTGTGCGAAGCTGTGGTGCTCGGAAACGTCATGACCCGCCACCGCGTAGACCCCATGGCTGAGTCGGGAGACCCTCCCGTCGGCGAGCGGCGTCTGCAGCGCGGCGCGCGGGAGTCCAAGACTCGCGAGATCCCGGGTGCGGATGACCCGTTTCCCACGAAGCAGCGGGATGAGCTTGGAATCAAGGGTGCCAGCCATGTTCCCACCATAGATGATGTCGGCACAGCTTATCAGGTGCCTGTCGGTTTTGCCTCCGTCGTGTTCGGACAGTCGAGAGCGGAACCAGGTCGAAAGCGGTATCCCGCCTCCACCTTCGCTGCTTGACCATAAATGCTCGCGTCATCAACGGTCTGTCTGAGAAGCCCAAATCGTCGGCAGACCCAGCCGTGATCAGCACCTATCCCCCTATGAACTCGACCTTTCGACTGTCGGCACTGTTGGTTTGGATCGCTCTGATCGAGTCATGCTTGGGTCAGGGACAGATCAACCTGAACAACCGGGGGCTGGCTCTGGTCAACGACGCGTCGGGCAAGCCTCTCACCGGAACCAGCTTTGTGGCTCAGATCTGGTACGGTGCCTCGGCGAGCTCGCTGACCAAGTCATTCGCACCGTCACCATTCCGCGCATCCACGACAACGTTTCCAGGAACATGGAATCCCACTGCTGCGGGCGGCCCTGGCAATTTAGGGACTCTCGAAGGATTTCCCCCTGGCAGCACCGTAACCTTACAAGTCGCTGTTTGGGATTCGGCGATTTCAGGGGCGGGGTCAGCGCAGGCTTTCAGTCGACTCCCAGGAACGGGTTTGTCTGAGGTATTCACATTCAAGGTGCCAACGGACCCGCTTGCATTGGCAGGCCTCGAGAACATGAAGAGCTTTTCGCTAGTTTCAGCTTTGCCAATCCAAGCACCTATCAACCTCAACAATCGAGGTCTAGCACTAGTGAATGACGCGTCTGGCAAACCCCTGACCGGGACAAGCTTCGTGGCTCAGATCTGGTACGGCGCCTCGGCGAGCTCGCTGACCAAATCATTCGCCCCTTCACCGTTCCGCGCATCCACGACAGTGTATCCTGGGATATGGAATCCGGCTGCTACGGGCGGCCCGGGAAATATCGGGATTCTCGAGGGATTTCCCCCCGGCAGCACCGTAACGTTGCAAGTCGCTGTTTGGGATTCCTCGATTTCCGGGCTCAATGCTTCACAGGCTTTATTGCGCCGCCCAGGAACAGGATTATCGAAACCATTCACCTACACAATTCCGGTGGATCCATCTGCGATACCTGGCGGTATGGAAAACATGCTATCTTTCTCGCTGTTGCCAGGAACCGTTTTACCAAACAACCCACCTTTTGCCAATCCCCAGGCAGTCAATGTGATTGAGGATGGAAGTGTATCTATTACTCTCACCGGTTTTGATCCTGAGGGAGCTCCGCTGACATACCAAATTAAAAAATCACCGGTCAACGGAAATGTCTCTTATAATTTAGGCATCGCAACATATCTGCCGCAAAAAGGATTTGAAGGGACCGATAGTTTTACATTCATCGCGAATGATGGTGTCAATCTCTCTCAAGAGGCAACCGTCAGTATCACGGTTAGACCAAAACCCGAATTTGCACAACCGCTATGGATAACACCAAACACAGTATCAACTAGTTATGCAGGCACACAAATCACCCTTATTGCGGAGGTGAAAGGTTTTTCTGTCAACGATGTTGTTGATTTCTCGATAATAGAGGACGACCCTATTTCCGATGACAGCGTTGTTTCAATTCAAGGGCGGGTGTTTGAATATCAATCAAAAACATATGCCTTGGCTTCATGGGTTACTCAATGGATAAGCGATGGGCTTGACGGCAATCCCGAATTCTATTTTACTGCGAGCGGGCGTGGCTTGACGAGCGCGAAATCCTCTTTGATATCAATCATTCCAACTGATACCGACGATACACTATCATCTGCAAACGTGTTAGGAAACATCACCTTCTCAACAGAAACCAAGAATGTGATTGAGCTCCCTGACGACGTTGATTTATACAGAATAACTGCATCAGTTGGTCAAACGATAACTTTCGACGTAGATAGAACCTCGGGACTTTTTACGCCGATGCTTCGAATCTTCAATTCGAATGGCTTGGAGATCACAAATAACGTCGGCCAAATTGCCCCACTAGAGATATCGACAAACGAAGCATTCATCAGCTATAATTTTTCTACTTCCGGCGTTTACTACATCGGAGTCTCCGGCACGGGCAACACCAAATACGACCCACTCACCGGCAAGGGTGACCTCCCCGGTAGTTATGGAAGCTATCGACTGACAATCTCCAGCGGTTTTGCCAGCCATATAACACGACAGGATTCCAATCTGGAATATTTGGTAGACATTTGCCGAGAAGATAACAAAGGTCAACCGATTGACCCAACTAAAAACACTTGGTTGATCATTCATGGCTGGAATAGCTCGCGAAGCGAGCCAAAAATAAAGAAACTTGTAGATGCTGTCATCGCAACTAGACCAGAGGATCAAGTGATTTCATTGGATTGGAGTTCTATGGCTGAGACGGGCTATTTTAATATCTTTGATATTATTTTCACTGCGGACGTTAAATCAGCAGTTCGCGCTGCCGCTAAAGGAATATCACCTACTGGCAAGTGGGCAGCAGCAATCCTCAAACACTACGGTTTTCGGGCAGAAAAAATAAATATCATCGGGCACTCATTTGGTTGCTATGTTGCAGATCAGGTAGCAGATAATTATCAACCAGAAAAACTTAGAAGCATTGTGGCGCTAGATCCAGCCGCAAACGCTGTACCCGAAGTGTTCAACCCTGTATCGGAAGTTAGTTTTTTAGCTAATTTTATTTGGTCGTGGGTTTTTCATTCATCTGATTTAGGAAACGATTTCGTACCTTCGTTTGCTTCTGAATCATTTGTTGTTAGAACAGGGATTAATTTGATTTCTGCACATTCAGTTGTCGTGGATTTTTTCTCGGATGTTTTGCTTAGAACATCCAGTTATGTGGCTTCTCTATTTAACTTGAATCGACTCACTTCCGCTTATTTTGGGCCTTGGGTGCTAAATCAATTCTATTCACCCTTTTTTTCCGACAAGAAATACCTAGCTTACGAGGCAATAATTGGTGCGCCAAATGGCATTGCGGATTCGATAGAGTATCGCATCAATGCTCCTGTAATTTTCATAGATTATCCTTCAGATAACGGCGTTGTCCGTGACCGCCACATCATCGCTCAAGGGCGCGTTTCAGATATCGATAGAGGCAACAGCGGAATCTCATCGGTGATTGTGAATGGGGCGATCGCAACGGGCGGAAAATCATCTGACTCACAAACGGCTTTTTGGAGCAATTCTGTTACGCTGAAGCTGGGGACCAACACGATCCAAGTGATTGCCACAGACGGTTCAACCATCAATCCCGGCAAGGCCACCAACTCGGTGGTGGTGACCTATCAACCGGAATCCATCGAGTTGAGCCCGCAGGTGGTCGATGAGGTTTCGCTGGTGGCGCTCAATTTGGCGGCCGACGACAAAACCCTTTCAGACCGCGCGCTGACACATGCTCTGAAATCCGGTCCTCCGGGACTTTCGGTGTCTGCCTCGGGACAACTGAATTGGGTGCCCACGGAATCCCAGGGCCCGAGTACCAACTTGGTGGAGGTTTCCGTGACTGACGGGTTTATCGGCACCACTAAGCGTTTGGTGGTTGTCGTCCGAGAAGTCAACGCCCCTCCGTCCCTGGGACTTTTGCCCGACGTAACCATCGCTCCAGAGATCGCCTGGTCGGTGTCTGCGGTAGGGACGGATGGCGACTTGCCCAAGCAGTCTCTGGTGTATGCCCTCAAGGTTTCCCCAGTCGGCATGACGATCGCTCCCAACAGCGGCGAGATCCGTTGGACGCCCACGAGGGCTCAGGGGGCACGGATGCACCCGGTCACGGTCACTGTCTCCGATTCAGCCGGCTCCTTGGTCGAGCAGTCCTTCCGGGTGATGGTATCAGGCATCGCTCAACCACCGACTCTCGTCATCAGCTCGGCAAATCCCGACGGCTCCATTTCGATTCAGATTCGCGCAGACCAGGGATCGCTGGTTGATCTCGAGAAAACCGGTGACCTGAACACCTGGGTGCTGGCCCAGTCAGTCAAGGGCCAGGGAATAGACAACCCTGTCCAGTTGGTTCTGCCAACGGATCCCCAAACCCAGGCGTTGTTCTTGAGGCTGCGCGTGAGGTGACTTGTTGGAAGGATCACAACCCGCGCTCGACGACTCGTCCGCCCGTCAGGCCGAGTAGTCGAAGTACACCGTCTTGGTGCGGCTGTAGAAGTCCAGCGCCGCGGTGCCCTGCTCGCGGAAGGAGTCGGTGGAGCTGTTCTTCACGCCACCGAAGGGCGCCTGAAGGGCGAGGCCCGTACTGATTTGATTCACCTTCACCACGCCGCACTCGATGCGCTCGGCGTACTGCATGGCCTTCTTGAAATCACGCGTCACCAGGCTGGCGCTGAGGCCGTACTTCACGCCGTTGGCCACGGTGATGGCCTCGTCGAACGAATCGACCGCCAGGATCGCCACCACGGGACCGAAGACCTCTTCCTGCGCGATCCGCATCGACGGGGTCACCTTGCCGAGGATCGCCGGTTGCATGAAATAGCCATGGGCCAGATCGCCCTCGGTGAGCCGGCCTCCGCCCCAGATCACTTCAGCACCCTCGCCGATCGCCTGCTGGATGGCCGCGAAGTTACCCTCGAATTCATCGGCATTCACCGCCGGCCCCATCTGGACACCGGGCTGCACACCCGGTCCCACCTTCCAGGTCTTGGCCAGCGCCACGAGCTTCTCGGTGAAGGGTTCGAGCACCGAGCGTTCCACGATCACCCGGCTGGTCGCCGTGCACGCCTGGCCGGTCAGTCCGAATCCGGCGATGGCGACGAGTCGCGCGGCCAGATCGAGATCGGCATCGGCGAGCACGAGGGTCGGGTTCTTGGAACCCATCTCCAACTGCACCCGGATCCGACGCGGCGCGAGCGTCTGATACAACGCGGTGCCCACGCCGTGGGAACCGGTGAAGCTGAGGGCCTGGATGGCGGGATTGGACGCGATCTCGGACCCGAAGGCGCGCCCGGAGCCGGTGACCACGTTGAGCACCCCCGCCGGCAAACCGGCCTCGGCCAAGGCCTTGGCCAGCTCGAGCGCCATGGCCGGGGCCTGCGAGGCCGGCTTGAGCACCACGGTGTTGCCGCACAGCAGGGCCGGCACGAGTTTCCACGCCGGGATGGCGATGGGGAAATTCCAGGGCGTGATGAGCGACACCACGCCCAGCGGCTCACGCCGGGTGAGCAGCAGGTTGCCCGGCAGATCGTGGGGAATGGTCTGCCCGCCCACCGTGTAGCTCAGGCCACCGAAGAAGCGGAAGATGTCGGCCGCCCGCTGCACCTCGCCGGTGGCCTCGGTCAGCGTCTTGCCTTCTTCACGGACGAGCAGCAGGGCCAGGTCGGCCTTGCGGGTTTCGAGGATCTGCGAGGCCTTGCTGAGAAAACGCCCCCGGGCCACCGGTGTCAGCGCCGCCCAGGCCGGGAACGCCTTCTGGGCCGCCGCGGTGGCCGCCGCGAATTCGGGCGCGTCGGACAACGGATACCGCGCCACCGTCTCGCGGGTGTCCGCCGGATTGGTGGTGGTGAAGGTGGCTCCGGAGGCGGCCGGCACCCAGTTGCCTCCGATGAAGTTGGTGTAGTCGTGCATGCTGTGCAGTGGCGTGGTGGCGTTATCGGCGGACGGGGCGTTCTGTGGCGAATCGATTCAGGGCATCAGGCCGGCAGGTTGGCCAATGAGGCGGCGAGTTGGGCCTCCTTGGCCTGCCAATCCTGCAGGCGGGCCTGATGCTCTTCGAGCACCTTGGCGGGCACCTTGGCGGCGAAGGCCGGATTGGCGAGCTTCTCCTGCACCTTGGCGACCTCGCCCTTCACCCGCTCGAGTTCCTTGGAAAGGCGCGCGCGCTCGGCGGCGAAGTCGATGAGGCCGGCCAGCGGCAGGAACAACTCGCCCAGAGCATTGGCCGCCACCGGCGTGCCGCGCTCGGGCATCCAGGCCGCGTCGACCACGTCGAGCGCCTCGGCATTGAGCAGCAGCTTGAGCACCTCGACATCGGAGGCGGACAACGAACCGGCCGGCCGCACGATGAAGCGGATCTTCTTGGCCGGGTCGATCTTGCAGTCGCGGCGCAGGCCACGGCCGAGGCTGACCAGGTCGTACTTGGCCTGGGCCACCGCATCGGCGGTGTCGTCGAGGCCGAAGTACTCCTTCTCGTCGGCGCTGAGGGGCTTGGGCCAGGGCGCGAACATGAGGGTGCGACCGCCCTGGTTCTCGGGCATGTCCTTTGCGAATCCCATGCCATGCCACAGCTCCTCGGTGATGAAGGGCAGGAAGGGATGGAAGAGCCGCAGCAACTGGCCCAGCACGAAGTCGATGACGGCCACCTTGTTGGTCTTGAGCGCCTCGTCACCACCGTAGATGACCGCCTTGGAGGCCTCGACGTACCAGTCGCAGTATTCGTTCCAGAAGAACCGGTACAGCGTGGCCGTGGCGTCGCTGAACTTGTACTCGGCGAAGGCCCCGGTGACCTCGCGGACGGCCTGGTCGAGGCGGAGCAGGATCCAGCGGTCGTCGGAGGTGAGCAGCTCCGGATTGATCTCGCCCTCGGTCCGCCCCTCTGCGCCGCCGATCATCTGGCGGAAGCGGCAGGCGTTCCACAGCTTGTTGCAGAAGTTGCGGCCCAGTTCCACGGACTGCTCATCGAAGAGCACGTCCTGACCCAGCGGCGCGGCCCGCATCACGCCGAAGCGCAGCGCATCGGCACCGTACTTGGCGATGAGGTCCAGCGGGTCGGGCGAGTTGCCGAGCGACTTCGACAT
>Ga0315904_10011920_pt1 | contig 11029 bp, 11 predicted proteins | sample LakEriMetagenome_6_FD_203529 | JGI IMG/M metagenome (GOLD analysis project Ga0315904, IMG submission 203529) | Freshwater fungal communities from buoy surface, Lake Erie, Ohio, United States - Buoy 12 MA120 | ecosystem: Environmental > Aquatic > Freshwater > Lake | place: USA: Lake Erie, Ohio... | reverse complement strand
TGGGCCCGGGCAATGCATACGTGGCCGAAGCCAAGCTGCAACTGGTGAACAGCGTGGCGATCGATTCGCCGGCCGGCCCCAGCGAACTGCTCGTGCTGGCCGACGCCTCGGCCGATGCCGACGCGGTCGCGCGCGAGATGATGGCGCAGGCCGAGCATGATCCCGATGCGGCGGTGATCGCGGTACTCGCGGGTGCCGACGTGGCAGGCCTCGCGCAGGATGTGTGGCGCGCGCTGGCGGCGCAGGTCGCCGCCGCGCCGCGCGCCGAGGTGGTGCGGCAGGCGCTGCGCGAACGCGGCGCCATCGTCACGCTCCCGACGCTCCCCGAGGCCGTGGCGTTCGCCAACGACTGGGCCGCGGAGCATCTGCTGCTCGTAGTGCGCGACGCCGTGCGTGCCGAGACGCTGGCGGCGCTGCGCAGCGCCGGCACCGTCTTCGTGGGGGCATCGAGCAGCGTGGCGTATGGCGATTACATGACCGGCGCCAACCACGTGCTCCCCACCGCCGGCGCCGGACGCAGCTACTCCGGCCTCAGCACCCTCGACTTCGTGCGCTGGACCACCTGGCAGGAGGTCACCCCCGAAGCGGCCGCGTCGCTCAGCGAAGACGTGGGCCGGTTCGCCGACGCCGAGGGACTCCCCGCGCACGCCGCCGCGGCGCGCGCCTGGCGCCGCGGAGGCACGCCGTGATGAGGCCGCCGCGTTCTGCTTCCTGCCCCCTGCCCTCAGCCTCCTGCTCCCTTCGTCCGCTATGAGCGACCGTCTGGCCTTCGCCCGCGCCCTCTACGACGGCGTCCCGTTGTACGACCCCAAGCGTGCGCCGGTGGATCTCGATCTCACCGACAACACCAACCTCTGGGGCGTACCGCCGGTCGCCGAGCGCACGCTGCGCGAAATGCCGGTGGCGCGGGTGACGCGCTACCCGTCGCTGTACGCGGCGGAGCTCAAGGAGGAACTCGCCGCCTTCGTGGGCGCCACCGCCGATCGGCTCGTGACGGGATGCGGTTCCGACGACATCCTCGACAGCGCGATGCGCGCCTTCGGCGAACCGGGCAGCGTCGTCGCCGGCAGCGAGCCGAGCTTCGCGATGATCCCCATCTTCGCGCAGATGAATGGGCTGCAGTACGTGGGCATCACCGAGCGCGCCGATCATCAGCCGGACCTCGACGCCCTGCTGGCCGCGAAGCCCCGCATTCTCTATCTCTGCTCGCCCAACAACCCCACGGGGGCGCTGCTGTCGCGCGAGACGCTCGAGCGGGCGGTGCGCGAGGCCCCCGGCGTGGTATTCATCGACGAGGCCTATGCGGAGTTCAGCGGGATCTCCGCCGTGGATCTCGCCATGCGGGTCGACAATCTGCTCGTCATTCGCACCATGTCGAAGGCCTTCGGCCTCGCGGGGCTGCGCATCGGCTACGGCGTCGGGGCACCGGCGCTCGTGCGCGACGTGGAGAAGTCGCGCGGGCCGTACAAGCTCAGCGCGATCGCGGAACAGATGGCGCTGGCGGCGCTGCGCCACGACATGGCCTGGGTCCGTGAGCACGTCGCGCTCGCCGTGACCAATCGCGAGCGTCTTGCCGAGGCGCTGCGCGCGCGCGGCTTCGCGCCGCTCCCGTCGCACGCCAATTATGTCTGCGTGCCGGTGGCGAACGCGGTGGCGGTGGGGCAGGCGTTGCGCGCGCGTGGCGTGGCGGCGCGCCCCTTCGCCGCCCTCCCGCACGTGGGCGACACGCTGCGCATCAGCGTGGGACCGTGGGAGCTGCTCGAGCGATTCCTTTTCGCGTTCGACGACGCCACCCGGGACGTGAACGGAGCGCAGGCCGCATGAGCACGTCACCGACCGCAGTGCGCGTCACCCTGTTCGACTACGGCGCCGGCAACCTCCACTCGCTGGTCAAGGCGATCGAGACCGGTGGGGCCAGCGTCCGGGTGGAGACCGATCCGGCTGCTGCCGTGCGCGATACCGATGCCCTCGTGCTGCCGGGTGTGGGCGCCTTCGCACCCGCAGCCGAGCGCCTCGCACCGGGCCGCGCCGCCATGCGCGCGGCGCTGCTTGGTGGACTCCCGGCCCTCGGCATCTGCCTCGGCATGCAACTGCTCTTCGACGGCAGCGACGAGGGACCCGGTGATGGACTCGGCATCGTGCCGGGGCGCGTGACGCGACTGCGAGCGGCGCGGGTGCCGCAGATCGGCTGGAATCGGCTCGACGACGTGCGCGACCCGCTGCTGCAGGCGTCGTCGCTCGACGTGGCGTACTATGCCAACTCGTACGTGGGACGCCCGACGGCCGAGGGGGAGGCGTTCGTCACGGCGTGGAGTGAGCACGAAGGCGATCGGTTCCCCGCCGCCGTGCGCCGGCAGCACGTGATCGGCACGCAGTTCCACCCGGAGAAGTCCAGTGCCCCCGGCGTCGCGTTCGTGCGCGCCTTCCTCGAATTCGCCTCTTCCGTTCGGAGCCCCGTATGATCGCGATCCCGGCCGTCGACCTGCGCGGCGGCAAGTGCGTGCAACTGGTGGGCGGCGACTACGATGCCGAGAAGATCCGCCTCGACGACCCGGCCTCCGTGGCGCGGGACTGGGTGCGTGAAGGCTTCTCGCGCCTCCATGTGGTGGACCTCGATGCGGCCACCGGCCGCGGGCGCAACGACGAGGTGATCCGCGAAATCCTGCGCACCGCCGGCGTCCCCGTGCAGGTGGGCGGTGGCGTGCGCGACGAAGGCCGCATCGAACGATGGATCGACGAGGGCGCCGAGTGGGTGGTGGTGGGCACGCGCGCCGTGGAAGACGCGGACTGGCGCGAGGAAATGGCGGGGCGCTTTCCGGGCCGGCTCATCGTGGCGGCCGACGTGCGCGAGCGGTACGTGGTCACGAAGGGGTGGGCGAAGACCTCGCGCCTGAACGTGGTGGACTTCGTGGAGGAATTGTCGGCCCTGCCGCTCGCGGGTGTGCTCGTGACGGCAGTGCACCTCGAAGGGAAGATGGAAGGCACGGACCTGCCGCTCATGGAGGACGTGGCCGAAGCGTGCGTCTGGCCCGTGTTCGCGTCGGGCGGCGTGACCAGTCTCGAAGATATGCGGGCGCTCGAACATCGCGGCCTTTCCGGCGCGGTGCTGGGCATGGCACTCTACACCGGCGCGATCGATGCGCGCCGCCTCGCGGAGGAATTCGGCGCATGACCGTCGTCGTCAGGGAATCGAAGGAAACGCAGATCCGCATCGCGCTCGACGAGCCGGCGGAAATCTCCACGATCGAGACCACCGAGCCGTTTCTTGACCACATGCTGGTCGCGCTGTCGAAGTACTCGGGGGTGCACTTCGACATTCAGGCCAAGGGGGACCTGCGGCACCACCTTGTCGAGGACGTGGCCATCGCGCTGGGGCACGCCTTCGCGGCGCACACGCCGGCCACCTGCGCCCGCTACGGCGAGCGCACGGTGCCCATGGACGATGCCCTCGTGCAGGTGGTGATCGACATGGGCGGCCGCCCGTACTACCGCGGCCCGCTCCCGAGCGGGATCTACGACCACTTCATGCGCTCGTTCGCCGACAACGCGAAGGCCACGCTGCACGTGCGCGTGCTGCGCGGCACCGACAAGCACCACATCGTGGAGGCGGCCTTCAAGGCGCTCGGTTTCGCCCTGCGCGAGGCGCTTGTGGAAACCGGCGCGGTATTCAGCACCAAGGGATCGGTGAAGCTCGACGTGACCGGCGGGGCGAGCTGATGCTCACCCGCCGCGTGATCGTCTGCCTCGATGTGAAGGGTGGACGGGTCGTGAAGGGAGTGAACTTCGTGGGGCTGCGTGACGTGGGCGATCCGGTGGCGCTGTCCGAACGCTACGAACGCGAGGGCGCCGACGAGATCACCTTCCTCGACATCTCGGCGAGCGCCGAGGAGCGGGCCACGCTGCTCGAGGTGGCGCGCCGCACCGCGGAGCGCCTGTTCATTCCGCTCACGATCGGCGGTGGTGTGCGCACGGCCGACGACGTCGCCCGGGCGCTGCGTGCCGGCGCGGACAAGGTGTCGCTCAACTCGGCGGCAGTGAGCAACCCCGACGTACTCACGGCCGCGGCCGATCGCTTCGGCGCGCAGTGCGTGGTGGCGAGCATCGACGCCAAGAAGAATGCCGACGGCGTGTACAAGGTGTGGGTGAAGGGCGGGCGCGAGGAAACACCGCTGGAGGCGGTGGCGTGGGCGCAGGAGTGCGTGGCGCGCGGGGCCGGGGAGATCCTCCTCACGAGCATCGACCGGGACGGTGCCCGCATCGGCTACGATCTCGAGATCACGCGCGCCGTGGCCAACGCGGTGCCGGTACCGGTCATTGCCTCCGGCGGCGCGGGCAGCGCTCAGCACCTCGTGGACGCCGTGCAGCAGGCCAACGCCGAGGCTGTGCTGGTGGCAGGGATTCTGCACGATGGCCTTACCACGGTGCATGCCCTCAAGCAGGTCATGCGGAACGCGGGCATCGAGGTGCGGGACACGATGGGGGTGGCCGCATGAGCGCGTCCACTCAGAGCCTGCTGCAGGCGGCAGCGGAGGTGGCGGAGTTCGCTGCCGGCGTGGCGATGCAGTGGTACCGCACCGGCCTTCAGGTGGAGACCAAGGGCGATGGATCGCCGGTCACCATCGCCGATCGTGAGGCCGAACGACAGGCGCGTGCATGGATCGAAGCACGGTTCCCGCAGGACGGGCTGTTCGGCGAAGAGTTCGAGACGGTACGCCCCGAGGCGAAGCGTCGCTGGATCTTCGATCCGATCGACGGCACCAAGGCGTTCGTGCGTGGCGTGCCGCTGTGGGGTACACTCGTGGCCTGCTGCGAGGGGGACGCGGTCTTGGCCGGCGCCGCGTGCTATCCCGCCGTGAACGAACTCGTGGCGGCGGCGCCCGGCGAAGGGTGCTGGTGGAACGGCGTCCGCGCGCGGGTGTCCACGGTCGACACGCTCGACCGGGCGACCGCGCTCATCACCGATGACCGCTTCCTCGACCGACCGCATCGGCGTGACCCGTGGCATGCGCTCGCGTCGCGCGTGGCCGTGTGCCGCACGTGGGGCGACTGCTACGGCTACCTGCTGGTTGCGACGGGACGCGCCGAGATCATGGTGGACGACATCATGAACCCGTGGGACTCGGCGGCACTGCAGCCCATCATCACGGAAGCCGGTGGACGGTTCAGCGATTGGCGCGGCGCCAGCACGGCATTCGGCGGTGACGTGATCGCCACCAACGGCGCGCTAGCCAACGCCACGCGTCGCTACCTGCTCGAATCCTCGGCCGGCTCCACGGAAGACTCATGACCGCGACACTCGATCTCGACACGCTGGATTTCTCCAAGGGCCAGGGGCTGGTCACCGTGGTCACCCAGGACGCGCGCACCGGCGCGGTGCTCATGGTGGCGCACGCCGATCGCGAAGCACTGGAGCACACGCTGCGCACGGGGGAGATGCACTACCGGTCGCGCAGCCGCGGGCTGTGGCACAAGGGGGGCACGAGCGGCAACGTACAGCGCGTAGTCACCCTGACCGCCGACTGCGATCGCGACGCCGTGCTGGCGCGGGTGTTTCCGGCCGGACCCGCGTGTCATGAGGGGACCACGTCATGCTTCCGCGACGATGCCCTCCTGAGCGACACCCTGTCCACGCTCGACGCCACCATCGCGGAACGCGCGCAGTCGGTGCTGCACGCCGGTGAAACGCCGAGCTACACGCAACGCCTGCTCACCGACCGCAACCTGCGGTTGAAGAAGCTGGGCGAAGAAGCGGTGGAGCTGACGATGGCCTGCGTGGATCACGACACCCCGCGCGCTGCCGAAGAAACCGCCGATCTCGTGTATCACGCGCTGGTGGCGCTACGTGCCGCGGGCGGCACCCTCGATGACGTACGGACGGTTCTGGCGGAGCGGGCGCGCTAGCATCTGCAGCGAGCGGGAGCGTCGGGGTTACGGTCCCGAAACGGCGGTCAGGATCTGCGTCCCGCTCCACCGGGCCCCGGGTGCGAGCGCGACCGGCTGCATGATGGCGCCCGCCTCTACGCACAGCATGTGCTGTTCTTCGCCCGGCGCGAAGTCGACGCGTGATGCCGTGCCCGCCGGCCCGGGGTTCCAAACCACCGCGTCGGGGAAGCCGATCTTTTCGATCCGCAACGTCCGGTCGGGCTCCACGATCTCGAGCACGTCGGGGGCGTCGACATACACGCGATCGAGCGGTCCCGTGATGGGAAGCGGTTCGTTCGTCTCGTCGAACAGCACCCCGTCGCGCAGCGCGTCGCGGAAGCGTGTGCCGCCGAGGCCGCGCACGCGCGTGGCGAACGCGTCGCGCACCCGGAAATACGGGTGCAGCGCCGCCGTGAACGACAGCGCGTCAGCCCCCGTGTTCGAGACCTCGAGCGTGACGGCCAGACGAGCGCCGTGCACCTGCACGTGCAGGTCGGCCCGGAACGCGTGCGGCCAAACCGCGCGGGTCTGCTCGGTCTCGCGCAGCTGCAGGGTGGCGCGCGCGCCTTCGCCGGGCCGTGGTTCGTCAGGCTGTTCCTCGCGCACGAGCGTCCATCGCGATGTCCGCGCGAAGCCATGCTGCGGCAGGGCACCATACGGCCCGAACTGAGGAAAGCAGATGGGAATGCCACCGCGAATGGACTTCCCCGCGCCATACAGGGCCCGCGCACTCACGAATAGGCGATCGTCCGTGCTGCCCGCCGGTATCCACGAGGCCACCTGGGCCCCATCGAGATGGATGCGAGCGCGCGCGCCGTCCCCCGACCGGAGGTCGAGGAACGGCGCGTCGGCATGGGCGCTTACAGCTCCCATCCCTTCCGATACACGCGCGTGAGGTACTGATCGGCTTCCGGCGCGTTGGTGAACTTCATGTTGGCCGCATCGTACAGCACCTTGCGGCCCTGTCCCGCACGGAGCGCGGCGATGCCGAGCAGCATGGTTTCGGTGAGCGGCGCCGCCTGCGAGAAGGGCGAGCTCGCCTTCGCTTCACCCTTGCACGCCTGAATCCAGTTCTGCTCGTGCGACACGGTGATGCGCGGGATGCTCTTGGCGACCGCCTCCGCCTTCTTCGACGTGCCTTCGGGGAAGATGCGGGGGCGATTGCCGTACGTCTCATGGATGAGCATGCCCTTGTCGCCGATGATGATGGCGCCACCGCCGTCGCTGCCGGGGAGCGCAAAGGGCGCGTCGTCGGGCATCATCGCGGGGCGCGGCGGCAACAACCCGCCGTCGTACCAGTACAGATCCACCGGACCACGCTTGCCGACCGCCGGGTATTCGAACTGCGCCGTCATCGCGAGCGGATACGTCGCGGGGTTCTGCGCCCCGCCGCCCCACGGGCTCGAGCTCGCCGTGATGCTCGTGGGGAAGGTGAGATCGAGCGCCGTGAACGCCTGATCGATGAGATGCGCGCCCATGTCCCCGATGGCACCCACCCCGAAGTCGAGCCAGCCGCGCCATGCGAACGGATGATAGGCCGGGTGATACGGAATCTCCGGTGCGGGGCCGAGGAAGAGATCCCAGTTGAACCCTTCGGGCGGCGTGAAGTCGTTGATGGCCATCGCCGCACGCACCGCATTGTCCACCGTGCCCATGTTCCACTGCGGACGCGGATTGGCGTTGAGCACCGCGGCCCCGGCGTACCGCGGGCGCGGAATCCCCTGCGCCCAATAGCGCACCGGGCGATCGGTCCACACGTGGACTTCGTGCACCTTGCCCAGCACGCCGGAGCGCACGATTTCCGTCACGCGATGTGAGCCGTCCATGGAGTGGCCCTGATTGCCCATCTGCGTGACGACCTTGGGATTCTCCGCCGCCTTCTTCGCCAGCAACCGGGACTCGTACACCGAGTAGGCCAGCGGCTTCTGCACGTAGACATGCTTGCCGAGCGACATCGCGGCAAGCGCAATGGTGGCATGCAGATGGTCCGGCGTGGCGATCAGCACCGCATCGATGTCCTTCTGCTTCTCGAGCATCTGGCGGAAATCCGTGTACTTCGCCGCCTTGGTGTAGGCGTCGCCGAGCTGCACGTTCTGCGGCGTGGGCTGCCCGTCGCGTGGCTTGAGGCGTCCCTGCAGCGAGCGCTCCACCAGAGGGAAGTCCACGTCGCACACGGCCACGATGTTCTCGGTGAGCATCTGCGACATGTTGCTCATGCCCATCCCGCCGATCCCGACGCAGGCGATGTTGAGCTTGTCACTCGGTGCGCGGTACCCCTGACCCCCGAGCACGTGGCGCGGAACGATCATGGCACCCATGGCCAGCGTGGCGCTGGTGCCGACGAAGTCGCGGCGGGAGAACTTGTCGGACATGGCTGAGTGGGATTGGAAACAGGGTGCAGGACGCAGGTGGGAGGCGGCGGGGAGCAGACCCTGCCACGACTTCAGTAGCGGTCGCTCGGAATCATGATATAGCCCTCGCGCCAGCTTCCGTCGAGACGATGAGGCGGCAGACCGGCGAGGGTGACGCGGTCGCGCTGCTCCTCGGCCCAGGCGAGGGGAGCCAGCCCGCCCACCACCGCCTGCAGCTGGTCGTGCGTGGGCGCGCGATCGAGCGCCAGCAGCACCCGCGCGCCGAGCCGAACGACGGCGGCCTCGAGTTCGGCCGGGGTGGTGCGCCCCTTTCCTGGCACCGGTGCGAGCCCGAGGCTACGCCACGCCGCCGTGGGAAAGGTCTCGGTGACGAAGCGTTCGCCCGACCCGGCACCTGGCAGCGCGTAACCGAAATGGTCGCTCAATCGCTCGAACAGCGCGATGGAAAACTCGGTGAACGCGAGGTAGTTGCGCGGCTTCACGCCGTCGGGGGGCAAGCCCGTCTTGCCCGGAGCGCGCACGGCTTTCTCGCTCATGCGGCAATGCTCGGCCTCCGTGCCGGCGGCCTTCCAGCCGAGCGGCCCGTCGATCGCCACACCGGCGACCGCGTACCGCAACGCGAGCGCGTGCAACCAATCAGCGAACGTCGATGGATGCGGCGGATCGTCGAGCGGCACGTCGAGCAGCGTGGCGGTGATCATGTCGCCGCACTCCTCGAGCAGCGCAACACCGATGTCCGCGTGCCGCTTGTAGGCGAGATCGACGGACAGGATGCGACGGGCTTCCTTGTCTCCCTCCCGCTGCGCCGCCCCCATTCAGAATCGGAGGAGCCGGGCCGGCGTGACCTTGGCCGGATCCCCGACGTAGGCCCAGCGGACCTTGCTCATGTAGGTGCGCGCCGCGCGCTGGATGTCCTCGGGCGTGACCGCACGCAACTCCTGCACGAAGCGGCTCGCGCGACGGAAGTCGCCCTGATACAGCTCCGCGCGCGCCAGCATGTTCGCCTGGTCGGCGTTCGTCTCGTTGTCGAGGAAGTACGTCACGATGAACTGCTGCACGAGTTGCTCGAGCCCCTCCTGGGTGATGATGCCATCCTGCAGCGCCTTCACCTGCTGGAGCATGATCGTGAGTACCTCGTCGGGCTGCGTGGTCGTGACGTAGAGCCCCCCGAGGGAGAAGGCGCGCTCCACGAACGGCGCGTTCACCGAGTACGACAGGTTGCGTCGCTGCCGCACCTCGCCGAAGAGCCGTCCCGAGAGCACCGCGCAGGCAAGACGCAGCGCGGCGTAGTCGTTGCTCGAGGCCTTGGGCCCATGGAAGTAGCCCTGCAGGTAGTTCGTGGGGAGCGATCGCCGTTCCACTACATATCCGCTCGGCAGGTCCGCCGGCGGATCGGGGAGGCTCCAGGCATACGTCCCGCGCGGCAGGCGGCCGATCGTCTCGCGGACGAGCTTCTCCACCCTGCTGCGCGACACGTTGCCCACGACCACCAGCATCATGCGCGACGTGACCATCTGCGTGGCCTGATACTCGCGCAGCTGGGCCGCGGTGATGCCGCGCAGTGACCCGTCGGTGCCGGTGGGTTCGAGACCGTACGGATGCCCAACGAACGCCATGCTGTCGGCGAGGAAGTCGAGCAACGCGTCGGGGCTGTCCTTGCGCTGGCTCACGGCGGTCACGAACTGCTCGCGCACGAACTCCACGTCGCTGCTCTCGAGGCGGGGTGCCATGAGCCGATCTGCCATGATGGCCCAGGTGCTGTCGAAGCCAGCCGTGGTGGCGCGCAACCCCACCGTGGTCCAATCGGCCCCCGCACTCACGCCGATCGCACTGCCCAGTGCCGCCATCCTCGCCCGCAGCAGGTCGCGCGGATACTTCCGGGTGCCACGCTCGCTCGTCTCGAGGAGCATCAGCTCGATACCCTGCGTGGCCGACGTGAGCTGCCGGGCGCCACCGAGCAGGTAGAGATTCGCCGCCACCACGTTGTTCGCCGTGACCCGGCGCAGCACCACCGGGATGCCACTCACCTCGAACTTCATCGTGAGCGAATCGTCGCCCATGATGGCGGGGGATGCAGGCGGTTCTGCGACGGGCTTGGCCACCGTCGGCCGCGCGACCGGCCGCTTCGCCGGCGCACGCGTGACTTGGGCGGAAACTTCGGAGCCGGTGGCGAGCAGCATGGCGACACATCCACTCACGACCCCGAACACCCGACCCCCAACCCCGAACGGGCGCCAGCGCCGGGCAGTTCGCCTAGTTGACGGAATCACGGCTTGATCCCTCCCTTCACGAACGGCCGCAGCAACTCGGCTTCCGTCAACCCGATCGCCCGCCGTACGTCCGCGGACAGCAGCACGTTCGTCACCCGCGGCTTCCCCACGATGTACGTCGTCGTATAGCGCATGAGGTCCGTGATGCGCTGCTGCGCCATGCGGTCGGTATAGCTCATGAAGTAGTCGAGGCTCGCCACGCTCCACCAGAAGCCGATCGTGTGCGCGATTTCGCTGGCCTTCTCGATGCCGAAGGCGCTCGAGACGGCGCGCTGCGCCTTGACCGCTTCCAGCTCGCGCGACGAGATGTAGGTGGGGTCGTTGAAGCGGGCGATCTCACGCTCCAGCGCGGCCATGGCCGCGCGGAACTTGTCGGGCGTGGTCTGGCCGCTGATGGAGATCGGCCCGACCTGATTGAGCGTGTAGTAGTTGACCCCCACGCCGAGCCAGAGCCCCGAGTCCACG
>Ga0315904_10011916_pt1 | contig 11030 bp, 8 predicted proteins | sample LakEriMetagenome_6_FD_203529 | JGI IMG/M metagenome (GOLD analysis project Ga0315904, IMG submission 203529) | Freshwater fungal communities from buoy surface, Lake Erie, Ohio, United States - Buoy 12 MA120 | ecosystem: Environmental > Aquatic > Freshwater > Lake | place: USA: Lake Erie, Ohio... | reverse complement strand
TTTGTCTTTTGAAACTACCATTTTCATCGAAAGATTTACTTTGGCGTCTTCCGTAGGAATAAAATCTAAAACAGTTGGATTTACAACTCGCGTATATTTTGGGATTTCAATTCCGGCTGTTGCCGAAACGAGTATTCGTTTATTTAATTTGGATAATTTACTGATGATAAATGACATTTCTTCATGAAAACCAAGTTGCAGTGATTTGTCAAATTCATCCAAAATCAATGTCTGAATGCGGTCGACTTTATAAGTGCCGCGGTCAAGATGATCGGCAATTCGACCCGGAGTTCCAATTAGAACTGCCGGAGGATTAGACAAATTTTTGATTTCTATATCAATCGAATGGCCGCCATAGCAAACGTTTACTTTATAATTGGTACCCATTTTTTTCCAAACTTGCTCAACCTGTATTCCCAACTCTCTTGATGGTACTAAAATCAAACATTGCACTCCAGCCACATACTCATCTAACAATTCAAATATAGGCAATAAAAAAGCCAGTGTTTTCCCCCGAACCTGTTGGCGATAGCAACAATACATTGCGGTCGTTTAGAATGGTTTCTTGGGCAGCGATTTGCATTTCGTTTAAGCTATCGATGCCTAAATTTAATAGGATATTGTTGGAATGATGGTTATTTGTCATTCGGCAAAGATAGACAATTAGTAAGCAGTAGAATTCACAGTTCACATTTTATACAGTCTACTGCGACTGACACGAGCGCAGCGAACTGACGAAGTAAAACTGCGACTTATTTCAGAAGACTTTCTTCCTCAAACAATAACTTAATATTCTCATACGAATTTTTTAAGGCTTCTTTTATTTGCTCCGGGTTGAGCCATACCGCCTTTTCTATACCTTCATTGGACTGTGGAATGGGTGTTCCTTCAAAATTAGTTTGCATTTCAAACCAATGCGTTATTTTAAGTTTATACTTTCCATTTCGTTTAAATATGTGATAGGTTTTTTGAAGTTTTCGGGTAATCTCTAATTTATCAACGCCTGTCTCCTCTTCTACTTCACGCATAGCAGTATCTGCAATTTCTTCTTCTCTTTCTATTCCGCCTTTGGGTAAATCCCATTTTCCGTTTCTAAATATAAATAAAACATCACCATTTTTGTTAAAAACTAAGCCGCCTCCTGCTTTGCAAACCGGAATTTTTTCCTTTAATTTTTTCAAAATCACTTTTTCATCAGGATAATACAAAGAAGCTTTCTGAATTTTATTTTGAAACATTTTTATGATGAGTTGCTCAATATCAATGCTTTCCAGTAAAAACAACTGAAAATCGGTTTCTTTCGAGATCTCGTTAGTTAAAAAAAGTGGTTTATCGTTGACAAAAACTTTATACATTTGTACTATGATTTTTAATAAAGACACAGCCGAAAAAACAGCCGAATTGCTTTTACAAATAAATGCAATTAAATTGAATCCAAAAAATCCTTTTACTTGGGCATCGGGTTGGCAATCTCCAATTTATTGTGACAACCGATTAATACTATCATTTCCAGCGATAAGAAATTTTGTACGAGAAGAATTTTCCAAACATATTGAAAAAGAATATGGTAAACCGGACGTCATTGCGGGAGTCGCAACTGGTGCTATCGGAATTGGGGTGCTTGTAGCAGAATATATGGGATTGCCTTTTGTTTATGTACGACCAGAACCCAAAAAACACGGTAGACAAAATCAGGTGGAAGGCTTTTTACAAAAAGGTCAGAATGTAGTTGTAGTCGAAGATTTAATTAGCACCGGAAACAGCAGTTTGTTAGCAGTAGAAGCCCTAAAAGAAGCTGGAGCGAATATCAAAGGTATGGTGGCTATTTTTACTTATGGGTTTGATATCGCCAAAGAAAATTTCAAAAATGCCAATATCGAGTTAAACACTTTAGCCGATTATAATAATTTATTAGAATTGGCTGTTGCCAAAAATTATATTTCCGAAATAGAACTCAAAACATTACAAGAATGGCGAGTGAGTCCATCGACTTGGAAAGTTTAAAAAAGAAAATAGAAAATAGAACAAAGAGCATAGAAGTTAAGTTTAAAAGAGAAAAGTCTATTTTCTATTCTCTATTTTCTATTCTCTAAGAATAAAAACAAACTATGAACCTTGAAAGTCCAAAAGTTACCGTAGCTAAATCAGCACAACATATCTTTGATTCCTTGTCAGATGTAAAAAACTTTGAAAAACTAATGCCTGAAAACATTGCTAAGTTTGAAGTTTTAGGTGATGATATTTTCAACTTTGGTTTAAAAGGAATGCCAGAAATCAAATTGAAAATGAAAGACAAAACACCATTCTCAAAAGTGATTTTAGCAGCAGCCAGCGATAAATTACCGTTTACTCTAACAGCAAACATCGATGCTATTTCTGATGCACAAAGTGCAGTGCAATTACACTTTGAAGGCGATTTCAATCCAATGATGGCGATGATGATTAAAGGACCAATCTCAAAGTTTATTGAGACGTTGGCAGAGAATATGAATAAGCTTTAAGAGCAAGAATATAGAATATAGAGAATAGACTAAAAGCTGCTGAAAATTGGCTTTTTTGTTTATTACTGTGTCATTTCGAAAGAAGTTAGAAATTACATAAACTTGCTACTAAACACCAATAAAATGAGATTTCTCCCGTTGGTCGAAATGACAAAAAAATTATTTAACCGTTGTCAATCGCTTATCTAAAATACGTTCCATATAATCCTGTACATTTGATATTAAGAGGAGAATGTCCAGTGGACATTCGGTATTTAGCTTTTTTATCTAACTGTAGAAAGTCGCTTATCAATAATACGTTCCATATAATCTTGAACGAAAGCTTTACATTTTAATTCCAATAAATCCATAGCAGCATTTCGTTTCGAAATTAAATTGTATTCCATGGCTTTATCATTCTTATCATAAAAACCAATGGCTTTTTTACCGTCAAAAGTGCAAATATAATCGCCACTCATAAACTGGTACATATTTGAACCGTATTTTATTACAAAAGGCGCCACCTGTCTTTCGTTAATCAAGCTTCTGCCCCAACTTCTAAAAGGTTTTTGGTAGCCAATCATGTCTAAAAGCGTTGGATAAATATCAATTTGCTGTGCCCAATCATTATTGACACCTACGTATTTTTCATCGGGCGAAAAGAACAAAATCGGAACGGTATTTTTATTAAATTCCTTTTTATATTCATCGTAAGCAATTGTATTTCCGTGATCGGCAACGAGAACAAAAATGGTGTTTTTGTACCACGACTGCTTTTTGGCGGAAGCAAAAAATTGTTTTAATGAATAATCGGTATATCCTATACTTTCGTTGATGTTTACTTTTCCTTTTGGAAACTTACCTTCATATTTTTCGGGAACTTTATATGGTTCATGCGATGAAACCGAGAACAATGTCGCCATGAAAGGTTGCTTTTTTTGTGTCAGTTTGTTGTTAAAAAACTGGAAGAACGGCTCATCCCAAATGCCCCAAACACCATCAAACTCAGCATCATTATTAAACTCAGTTTTACCATAATAATGATCGTAGCCTAAGATATTTCCAAAACCTAAAAACCCCATCGAGCCATTTGGTGCACCATGGAAAAAAGAAGTGTCATATCCTTGACTTTCTAAAGTAGAAACCAAAGATTCAATTTTTTGCTTCGGATAGGGCGATGAAGTAAACGCATTCTGAAACGACGGAATCCCGGCAATTACCGATGACATTCCATGAATCGATTTCCAACCATTGGCATAGGCATTCGTAAAAATTAAACTGTGTTGCGCGAGTGAATCTACAAATGGTGTATAGCCTTGATAACCCTTAATTTTTGTTCCTTTATTAAACGCACCATTGTATTCTCGTGCAAAACTTTCAAGTATAAAAATCACAACATTAGGCTTGGATTGAGGATTGTTTTTGTACTGTTTTATAGGGACCAATAAACTATCAACCTGCGCTTTTGAAACGAGATTTACTTTCTTAAACGTATTGGTATTCCAAGTTCTGATAATCGCAAAAGGAGTGTTCAAAACTATATCGGCTTGACCCGAATTTTTAACATAACGACTTCCATCCAAAATATTAATTGGTCGCGTGCTTTTCTTAAAATCACCGCGGATTCCGCCGATGCAGAGTGTTGCAATTACCAGAAAACTAAATATAGATGTTGCAAAGTATTTTAGATTGGGTGTTTCTGTTTTATGATGTACTTTGGTTTTTTTGTAAAGCAAAATCCAAATAAAAGAAAGCGCAAAAAACAACAAAAACACATGCCAGTAATTAAGTATGAAATCAAAAAGTAAAAGCATCTTATTACTCTCGTTTTCAAGTGTATCAAGTGATGCTCTTGTACTTCTACTAAAAGTATAGCGGTAATAAATAAAATCGATAAAATTAGCGGAATAGGCTACTAAATTAGGTATGAAATATATATAGAAAAGTGTCTTCTGATATTTCTTTCTGGAGTTATGAAGTACCGGAATAATTGACCCAATAATAAATAAACTATTGACATACAAAATAGTTGTGGTATCAAAAGCTAGACCGTGGAAACACAATTTTAAAAAATCAATTACGCCGTCAACTTTTATCAAAGAACTATTATAAACGTAGAATAAAACTCTGGCTATGGAGTAAAAAACATAAGCCAATAGAATTCTAATGGCTAGCATTTTATACTCTTCAAAACGGGGAAATTTTTTCATATTCAGGGTAAAATTAAAGGTAACAAAACTACATATTTCGGTCGTAAATGATGCATATTTTAAATTAATATTGTGCGTAACACTATTATTATTTAATTTGCATTAAAATTAGTAGCTCAATGACTCCAATCACAAGACTTTTCGACTTTCCATACCATCAACTTGAAAAATATAATCTACCAGACGCTTTGGTCACAAAATACGATGGTGAATGGATTAAAACTTCAACCAAAGAGTATCTTGAAAAAGCAAACACCATTTCGCGAGCATTATTGCGAATGGGAATTCAGAAAAATGACAAGATTGCCATCATATCATCGAACAACAGAACCGAATGGCACATCATGGATATTGGCGTTTTGCAAACCGGAGCACAAACAGTTCCGATTTATCCAACAATTTCAGAAACAGATTATGAGTACATATTAAATCATTCAGAAGCTATGTATTGTTTTGTTTCGGATGAAGAAGTTTTGGGTAAATTGAATTCCATAAAAGCTAATGTTCCAAAACTTAAAGAAGTTTACTCTTTTAATGAAATTGCCGAATGCAAAAATTGGTCGGAATTACTCGAATTAGGAAAAGACGAAAGCAATCAGAATGAAGTTGAAGACCGAAAAAACAATGTAAAACCATTAGAATTAGCCACGATAATTTATACTTCGGGAACAACAGGAAAACCAAAAGGCGTAATGCTTTCGCACAACAATATTGTTTCCAATGTTTTGGACAGTGCCGATAGAATTCCGTTTAATCCTGGAGAAAGTCGGGCGTTAAGCTTTCTTCCTATTTGCCATATTTATGAGCGAATGGTAACTTATATTTATCAGTATTTTGGTGTTGCTATTTACTTTGGAGAATCGATTGAAAAGATTTCGGACAATATAAAGGAAGTCAACCCAACTGTAATGACAGGCGTTCCCAGACTTATTGAAAAAGTTTACGACAAGATTATTGCCAAAGGTTCGGAGCTTACCGGAATTAAAAAGAAACTCTTTTTCTGGGCAATTGAACTCGGATTAAGATATGAACCATATGGAGTCAATGGTTTTTGGTACGAGTTTCAATTAAAAATTGCTCGTAAACTTATTTTCAGTAAATGGAAAGAAGGTTTGGGAGGAAAATTGGATTTGATTGTTAACGGAAGCGCAGCTTTACAACCACGTTTAGCCCGAATATTTGCCGCGGCAGAAATATATGTGATGGAAGGCTATGGTTTATCTGAAACTTCACCTGTAATATCGGTAAATGATATGCGAAATGGAGGTTTCAAAATTGGAACTGCTGGAAGAATAATCAATAATGTAGAAGTAAAAATTGCTGCTGATGGCGAAATCCTTTGCAAAGGACCAAATGTAATGATGGGCTATTACAAAGACGAAACACTAACCAAAGAAGCTATTGTTGATGGTTATTTCCACACTGGAGATATTGGAGAGATTGATGCCGATGGATTTCTTAGAATCACAGACCGTAAAAAAGAAATGTTTAAAACATCGGGCGGAAAATATATTGCACCGCAGTTACTTGAAAATGCAATGAAACAATCCCGTTTTATTGAACAAATTATGGTTATTGGTGATGGTCAAAAAATGCCTGCAGCGTTTATCCAGCCGAATTTTGCGTTTGTTAAAGAATGGGAGCGTATTCATGGAATTCCAATAGGAAATACAAATGAAGAAATAATTTCAAACCCCAAATTAATTGAACGTATTCAAGAAGAGATCAATGAATTAAACAAAAAATTTGGTAGTTGGGAACAAATAAAACGCTTTGAACTTACTCCCGATGTTTGGTCAATTGATGCCGGACACCTTACTCCTACTATGAAACTCAGACGTAAAATTGTAATGGAGAAATATAAAGACTTATATAAAAAAATATATAACTCTTAAAGCTTATCATTTCCATCAACGAATGTAATTTCATCGATATTAGCGGGATTTCTCCCTACGTACGAAATGAATAAAATAGATGTTTATGATTTGACAAAGTGTTCTTTTTAACTAAACTTACATAACGATTCGCCAGACTTAAAACTTTATCATTATGAAAATAAAACTACTATCCTTCATACTGTTCGCATTACTTTTATTTTCGGGTTGCAAAGAAAATAAAGCAGAAGACACCACAAAAGCTAACTATTTGGATTACTCCAAAAGTGACGACCAAGCAACAGGTGGGATCAAAATGATTCCAATTACAACTCCCATTGGCAAATTCAATGTTTGGACAAAACGCATTGGAAATAATCCTAAAATAAAAGTGCTGTTATTACATGGTGGACCGGGCGGAACTCATGAATTTTTTGAATGTTTTGACGGTTATTTTCCAAATGAAAGTATTGAGTATATCTACTACGACCAGTTAGGTTCCTACTACAGCGACCAGCCAAATGATAACAGCTTATGGACGATTGACCGTTTTGTAGACGAAGTGGAGCAAGTGAGAAAAGCATTGAAACTTGATAACACTAATTTCTATTTGATGGGACAATCTTGGGGCGGAATTCTAGCAATGGAATATGCACTCAAATACCAAAAAAACCTAAAAGGATTAGTAATTGCCAATATGATGGCAAGTGCTCCGGCTTATAACAAATATGCCGAAGAAGTTTTAGGGCCACAATTAGACCCGAAAGTATTTGCCCAAATCAAAGATTTTGAAGCAAAGAAAGATTATACCAATCCAAAATACACCGAATTGTTGTTCAAGTATTATTACACCGAGCATATATTAAGAATGCCAATTGACAAATGGCCGGAATCTATCAATAGAGCTTTCAAACATTTAAACCCGAATGTGTATGTTTTTATGCAAGGACCAAGTGAATTTGGAATTACAGGTAATGCCACTTTAAAAGATTGGGATGTCACTTCAAAACTAAAAACACTTACGATTCCAACCTTAGTCATTGGCGCAAAATATGACACTATGGATCCAAAACACATGGAATGGATATCTAAAGAAGTTCAAAACGGACGTTTTTTATATTGTCCGAACGCAAGTCATTGCTCTCAATATGATGATCAGGAACATTATTTCCCGGGCGTAATTTCCTTTTTGAAAGATGTTGATAGCGGAAATTTTAAAAAATTATAAACTAGACTAATATCAATCATATTAAAGCCTCTTAATTTTTTTAAGAGGTTTTATGTTTTAATTAAATGCATAGAGTTAATTTTCCTAGTGTTTTTTTTATGTTAAAATCTATATTTACTATGCGTGCATAATATTTGTTTTGTATCTTTGAAATTGTTATCATAAAAAATGAAAGATAAAACTATAGATTATATACTCCGCGCAACCTGGCAAGCTGTTTCCAGAATGTACAACGAAGAAGCTTCGAAGTTTGAAGGTTCTATGGCCATAGGTTTTGCACTGTTAAGCATCGAGAAAGAGGATGGTACTCCGTCAACAGCAATAAGTTCTAGAATGGGAATGGAAGCGACAAGCTTAACAAGAACTCTAAAAACTTTAGAGGAAAAAGGATTGATTATTCGAAAGAAAAATCCAAACGACGGAAGAGGTGTTTTGATATATTTAACTGATTTTGGAAAACAAATGAGAGCACAATCTAAAGAAACTGTTATGCAATTCAATGATACCATTCGTAAAAATATCTCAGAAGAAAAATTACAAAACTTCATGGAAGTGGCGGATATTATTAATGAATTGATTTCCGAGAAGAAGATTTTTTAAAAAATAAATACAATTAAAAATACGATTGTCACACTGACATCGTATAAAAGAATAAACAACATATGAAACGAACAATTAAAAAAGTAGCAGTAGTAGGATCTGGAATTATGGGTTCAGGCATAGCTTGTCATTTTGCCAACATTGGTCTTGAAGTATTGCTTTTGGATATTGTCCCAAATACACTTACCGAAGCTGAAGAAAAAAAAGGACTAACTTTAGAAAATAAGTTGATTCGAAACCGCATTGTAAATGAACACTTAGCCAATGCATTAAAGTCAAACCCATCACCTATTTACAGTCAGAAATTTGCTAGTAGAATTACAACAGGTAACACTACAGACGATATGGCAAAAATAGTCAACTACGATTGGGTTATTGAAGTAGTGGTCGAGCGTTTAGATATCAAAAAATTAGTTTTTGAACAAATAGACAAATTCAGAAAACCAGGAACATTGGTGACTTCAAACACTTCAGGAATTCCAATTCATTTTATGAGCGAAGGTCGTAGCGAGGATTTCCAGAAACATTTCTGCGGAACGCATTTCTTCAATCCTGCCCGTTATTTAAAGTTATTCGAAATCATACCGGGACCACAAACTTCAACTGAAGTATTGGATTTCATGTTTGATTACGGTTCAAAATATTTAGGTAAAACTTCGGTCGTAGCCAAAGATACTCCAGCTTTTATTGGTAACCGAATCGGAATCTTCGGCATTCAAAGTTTATTCCACTTGGTAAAAGACATGGGCTTAACAATTGAAGAAGTAGATAAACTTACCGGACCAGTTATAGGTCGACCAAAATCGGCTACATTCAGAACTGTTGATGTAGTTGGTTTAGATACACTCGTACATGTGGCTAACGGTTTATATGAAGGTTGCCCAAATGACGAAGCTCACGAACTGTTCAAACTTCCTGATTTCATAAACAAAATGATGGAAAACAAATGGCTAGGTAGCAAAACAGGGCAAGGTTTCTACAAAAAAATTGACAAAGATATACTCTCCTTAGACCTAGATACTTTAGAATATCGTCCCGCCAAAAAAGCGTCTTTTGCTACTTTAGAATTGACCAAAACAATTGATAAACCTATCGACCGTTTCAAAGTCTTGGTTAAAGGAAAAGACAAAGCGGGTGATTTCTACAGAAAGAATTTCTCGGCTATGTTTGCCTATTGCTCCAATAGAGTTCCAGAAATAACAGACGAATTCTACAAAATTGATGACGCCATGAAAGCAGGTTTCGGTTGGGAAAACGGACCATTCGAAATATGGGATGCCATTGGTGTAGAAAAAGGTATTGAATTGATGCAAACCGAAGGCAATAAACCTGCAGCTTGGGTTACTGAAATGCTTACTTCTGGAAGTACTAGTTTCTATACTATAAAAGATGGCGCAACCTATTACTATAATATATCAACAAAATCTCAAACTAAAGTTCCAGGACAAGACAGTTTTATAATCCTTAACAATATTCGAGATAGTAAAAAAGTTTGGAGCAATAGCGGTGCTGTAATTCATGATTTAGGTGATGGCATCTTAAATCTTGAATTTCAGTCAAAAATGAATACTATTGGTGGTGATGTTTTGGCAGGAATTAACAAAGCCATAGACCTGGCAGAAACACAATACAACGGTTTGGTTATTGGAAATCAAGCAGCCAATTTTACTGTTGGTGCCAATATTGGAATGATTTTTATGATGGCGGTTGAACAAGAATATGAAGAGTTAAACATGGCTATCAAATATTTTCAAGATACGATGATGCGTTGTCGCTACTCTTCAATTCCTGTTATTGTTGCTCCACACGGAATGACATTAGGTGGCGGTTGCGAAATGACAATGCATGCCGATAGAGTGGTTGCAGCAGCTGAAAGTTATATTGGCTTGGTAGAATTTGGTGTTGGGGTAATTCCTGGCGGTGGCGGTTCTAAAGAAATGGCATTAAGAGCATCAGACTTATTTCATAAAAACGACGTGGAACTTAATGTGCTTCAAGAATATTTTTTAGCCGTAGCAATGGCAAAAGTTTCTACTTCGGCTTACGAAGCTTTTGATATAGGTGTGTTACAAAAAGGAAAAGATATTGTTGTAGTCAACAAAGACCGACAAATTGCTGTTGCCAAACAAGTTGCATTGCAAATGGCAGAGCAAGGTTATACACAGCCAATTCGTAGAACAGATGTAAAAGTATTGGGTAAGCAAGCCTTAGGAATGTTCCTAGTAGGAACTGACCAAATGGTTGCTGGAAAATACATCTCAGAACACGATCAAAAAATTGCTAACAAACTGGCATACGTTATGGCTGGTGGCGATTTATCTGAACCAACACTAGTGAGCGAACAATATTTATTAGATATCGAAAGAGAAGCATTTTTAAGCTTGTGTACAGAGAGAAAAACTCTGGAAAGAATTCAGTTCATGTTAACCAAAGGGAAACCGTTAAGAAATTAGATAATAGATAATAGACGAAGAGATAATAGACAAAAAGTCTATCATCTATCATCTCTCTATCTATCATCTTAAAAATAAAAAAAAATGAAAACAGCCTATATAGTAAAAGCATACAGAACCGCAGTTGGAAAAGCACCAAAGGGAGTATTTCGATTCAAACGTCCCGATGAATTAGCAGCAGAAAC
>Ga0315904_10011915_pt1 | contig 11030 bp, 9 predicted proteins | sample LakEriMetagenome_6_FD_203529 | JGI IMG/M metagenome (GOLD analysis project Ga0315904, IMG submission 203529) | Freshwater fungal communities from buoy surface, Lake Erie, Ohio, United States - Buoy 12 MA120 | ecosystem: Environmental > Aquatic > Freshwater > Lake | place: USA: Lake Erie, Ohio... | reverse complement strand
TCAGTGATAGCTGGCCTGAGATTGCAACGATTACAGGTGCGCAGAAGAGCGTTGCGGCAAGAGGTGTAGCAATAACAATTGCTAGCGGTTTAGGCATCACAGTTGAGAATTTCTCAACAAAGCGAGGTGCTGCAATAAGTAGCCCCGCAGTTGCAAGTACCGAGAGAGCAAAGCCCGGATCGCGAACCTGCCACGGATCCGCCACTACAACTGCAGCGATTGCAAAACCTAACGCTGGCAGCGAATCACGGCCGCGATGGGTGCCCTGTGCAACAAGCAAGACTGCAGCCATGGCAGCTGCTCGTAAGACAGAAGGTGATGGCCGCACGAGTGCGATAAATGAAATGAGAAAGATCGCTGTAGCAATAAGCCTTAGTGGAATCTTCCTAAAGACGAATTGCATCAGATAGAGGATGAAAGTAGAGACGATCGCAAAGTTTGCGCCACTGACAGCAACTAAATGCGTAAGCCCCGATCTGCGCATCTCGTTCTTAAAGGTGGCACTCTGCAGCGATGTATCCCCCAGCACCATTCCTGGGATCAGAGCTCCGCTGTCACCGGTTCCGCTTGCAGCTCGCAAACCATCACGAATTCGATCGAGAGATCTAGCCCAACGGGAAGCTTCGGTCTGAATAGCGAAACTTCCTTTATTGATAAGTAGCGCTGCAACGCGACCTTCTTTACTGGGTTGCACGATCGCTTGAATAACAATGATTTGCCCAGGCAGAATCTCTTTAAACCTTTTTTCACTTGAGATCAGTCGAGCTGGAGATCGCAGGCGGTATGAATGTGTTCCATCCTCTATCTCGATCACTCGAATCAGCGAGCTATAGCTCTGCTCGGCAAACTGCGTGCCCATCACTCGAGGTGCAAGCGCGTGTGCATCGGTAATAACTACTGCTGTTATTTCGACGCTCTGCCCGTAGAGATCTCTCAGTACTGATTGCTCCAGGGATGCAATTCGAAATGACATGACGGTGGAACCAAGTAGTAGTGCCGCAATAAGTAACAGCGCTCGAAGTGAGCGTGATGCAACGGCAAGAAAAAGAAGTAAGAGCAGACCCAAGGCGATTACCCAAGGCCTGCTCCAACTTTGAAAGAGCGCTCCGATCCAGATCGCAGCACCAATGGAGAGTGCTCGAAAATCAGAGAGTCGAACTCTCAGAGACGAATCTTCTCTTTAAATTGCGCGAACTTCGCTGGCCCGATTCCCGACACTTCAAGGAGCGCTTCAAGTGTCACAAAGGGACCATTTGCATTGCGATAAGCAATGATGCGAGAGGCAAGTACTGGTCCGATTCCATCGAGTACTTCTAGTTCTTTTGCACTCGCACGATTAAGGATGACAGGCCCTGTATTTCGTGTAGGTGTATTTCGTACTGAAGATCGAGCAGATCCTCCGCTGCGTGATGGCGGATAGACATATACCTGCTCACCATCTTTAAGGATTCTTGCGAGATTAATATCTGATACATCTGCACCTTTTAATACATTGCCTGCTGCGGTAATCGCATCGATTACTCGTGCATTCATTGGTAAGGCATAGACGCCAGGTTTTAATACAGCCCCTGCTACATCGACCATCAGGTGGGTGGTCACAGTTGGCATCTCTATCTGTGGTGGTGCCACCTGCACAATCTCTTCTGATGTTCCACGTAGGACAAGGAAGCCAGATGATGCAACGATGACAAGTGCCAGAATAAGTAGTGATTTACGTTGGAGAGAAGAGAAGTTGAGATCTTCCCACCAGTTGCGAGCGTTATCTAAGGTATTTCGAAGCTGATTCATCCGCGCATTTTCAGCGGTCAACCTAACTTGTGATTACCTTCTTATACGAGTTGGGGATAAATCAGGGCTAAGAGATATACATCCGATCGAGCTCAGTTGTTCCCTTATACAGGACCACTGTATATCCACGGAGATTAAGTCCAGATTTGAACTTACGTTCTCCGTCGACATTGGTTGTGATTTTGTAGGTGTACTTCTTCTTTGAGCCCTTCTTCGTTGCCACAACAGTCAGAGCCGTGAGGTTATATCCCGTGCTAACTTGGATTCGTGTAGTTCCATTCGATTGCACCACGGCGTCGATCGAATCAATAATCTCTTCTTCCGGTGTGATCTCATCAAGAGTACTTAAATCTTCATCTGGTGCTGGAATCGAAACGGGCACGATGGCAGTTGCAGTCTCAATACGCGTGGTAGCTGTAATAGTGTCAACGATGGTTGAAGAAGGCGCACTCGTAACTGTTGTCGTATCACTCTGCGGAGGAGTCGACGGCGTAATCACAGTTGCAGCACGTAGTGTCACACCAGATCCTGTGTCCCAGATGCGACCAGTTGAATCTGTTGCAATTCCATCTGAAATCGTCATCGCTACTTGGCCATTATTTGTAATGGTGAAAACACCGCTGCTGTAAGTGACATTACTTCCGTGCCACCCAGCGACGTTTCCAGTCGGTGACGGTTTTGTCTGGAAGATAATTGGACTACCCACAGGGCATCCCATGTACTCAGATGTCATCGTCCGATCGTTATTTCCAAAATAAGAGTTACCAACAATCACGCCACAGACATGTCCATCTGGGTGAATGACTGCATAACCACCTAAGCCACGAGGCTCAGATACTGGGGCGGGAGTTGCGGTTGGTGTTGGTGTTGGGGATGGCGTGGAGATTGGTGTTGAAGTTTCTGGAGCCACTGCTGCAGTAGAAGTTTCTGAAGTAACAGTCCTTGTGTCAACGCCAGGTACTGGAGTTTGAACTGGCCAAACAATTGTGCTCGAACCTGGTTGGATGATTCCTCCACCATTTACTTCATAGACACCATTTGTAAAGTAACGACCCCAGTATGCGTGATCAAATGGCGTTTGAATGTATGTGGCACCTTCTGGATATCCAGTTGGCCATAAACGATCATTGAGCTTGCGATCTGCCGGCCATTGACGCCATTCACCGTTGCGACCACACACGCCTTCGCTACAGATAGCGCCATTAACTACAACTCCAGAATTATTGTCGACCAAATTCCACGCACTTCCACCCAAACCTTCAGGCATTAAACATTGTGGAAGTCCTGGTGTGCGATCACTTCCACCTGTGCATGGCTCGGTAAATGGAATACGTAGAGTCGTATTTGCCGTTGGATTTGGCGTTGGGGTAGGTGTTACCCAAGGTGCGAGAGTTTCTAATTTAATTGCAGTTGCACTCTCTCCGCCACCACAGAAGTTTGATCCACACGTTTGCGTGAGTACGGATAGAGAACCTGGACCAATTACTCGGTTCTTCTCTATTCCATCTCGATCAACAATTTTCCATACAGCGCAATCAGTCCAACCCATGGTGAGGCAGATCCGCTCATAATCGCCATCTTGCCAATATGTTCCACCAGCAGTTGCAGGCTGAACGCCGACTACGAGAAGTGAGAAAACCAATGCGGAGAGTATTTTCTTCATGCTTCTAACTTACTCTCCGTAACCGACATCGGTTGAAGAGTTGACCGGTCACGCCCCGCCTATAAAACGATGTTGACGAGCTTCGGAGCGCGAGCGATCACCTTTTTAGGGGTAGCACCGGCTAATTCCTGAGCAATCGTTGGATGAGCAAGCGCCTGTGCCTCGAGTTCGCTATCTGTAATAGTTGGTGAAACCAGGATGCGCTCTTTGATTTTGCCGTTTATCTGCACGACCGCTTCAACCTCATCTGCAACTAATAGCTCTGGATCAATCTCTGGCCATCCAGCTAATGCAATCGCTGGCTTATGTCCCAAACGTTCCCACATTTCCTCTGAAGTAAATGGTGCAACGAGTGAGAGCATGATTGCTATCGCCTCTGTTGCTTCACGAACTGCAGGGTCTGCTGCACCGCATCCTGAATCAATCGCCTTACGTGTGGCATTTACGAGTTCCATCACGCGTGCAATTGCTACGTTAAATCTAAATGATTCAACTGCAAAGGATGCATCGTGAAGTGCCTTATGTGTTGCCTTACGTAATGAGATATCGCCCTTTGTGAAATCAACGCCAGGTGCGCTTGTGACATCACCTGAGAGTCTCCATGCACGAGTTAAGAACTTTACCGAACCAGATGGTGAAACATCTGACCAATCCACATCATCTTCTGGTGGACCAGCAAATACCATTGAAAGGCGAATTGCATCTACGCCGTGGTTTTCAAGTTCATCAGATAGACGCACGAGGTTGCCGCGAGATTTCGACATCGCAGAACCATCCATCACAACCATGCCTTGGTTCAGAAGACGAGTAAATGGTTCGTTAAATCCGAGCATTCCGATATCGTGCAAGACCTTGGTGAAAAAGCGTGAATAGAGAAGGTGCAAGATTGCATGTGTTACGCCGCCAACATATTGATCGACAGGTAGCCAGGTATCAACATCTTTACGACTAAAAGGTTCGTTGTGGTTAGTCGATGATGGATAGCGCAAGAAATACCAGGATGAATCTACGAATGTATCCATTGTGTCTGTGTCGCGAAGTGCTGGGCCGCCACATGTTGGGCACTTGGTATTGACCCAATCGGTCGCTGCAGCCAAAGGTGATTGACCCTTAGGTTTGAGATCAAGGCCCTTTGCATCAGGAAGTGTGAGAGGTAATTGATCTGCAGGAACTGCTACTTCACCGCACTTGTCGCAATGCACGATAGGAATAGGTGTACCCCAATAACGCTGGCGAGAGACGAGCCAGTCGCGAAGACGGTAGTTGCGTGAAGATTTACCTAGACCTTTTGCCTCAAGTTCTTTGGTAATCGCTGCGATTGCTTCGACTTTCTTCAAACCGTTAAGGGAGCCTGAGTTAATCATCACGCCGTCGCCATGTGTTGCTGTACCCGATGTCATCGGATCTTCTTCACCGGTCTCAACAACTGTGCGCACAGGTAACTTCATTGCACGAGCAAAATCTAAATCTCGTTGATCGTGTGCCGGAACAGCCATGATGGCACCAGTTCCGTAATCGGCTAATACATAGTCAGATGCCCAGATTGGAAGTTTTTCGCCATTGACTGGATTGATAGCAAAGCGCTTGAGGTCTACGCCAGATTTTGGACGATCCGTTGCAAGGCGATCGATATCTGATGCCGCCTTAATCTTTTCTAGATAAGTGGTAAATTCCTTCTCAACTTCTCCCCCAGCTGCAAGTTCTGCAGCAAGTGGTGAATCTGCAGCAACAACCATAAATGTTGCACCATATAAAGTATCTGGACGAGTTGTGTAGATCGTGACGGGCTCGGTGCGGCCTTCGATTTCAAAGACAACATCGGCACCTTGTGAGCGACCGATCCAGTTGCGCTGCATTGTTAAGACTTTATCTGGCCACTGACCTTCAAGCTGTGCCATGTCATCAAGTAGGCGATCAGCGTAATCAGTAATCTTGAAATACCACTGGTTGAGCTTCTTCTTTGTAACGGCTGTATCGCAACGCTCACAGAGTCCTGCAACAACTTGCTCGTTAGCTAAAACGGTTTGGCATCCTGGACACCAGTTAACTGCAGAATCTTTACGGTAAGCCAATCCGCGCTTATGAAGTTCGATAAAGAGCCATTGGTTCCACTTGTAATACTCGGGATCACAGGTGTTAAAAACGCGATCCCAATCGAAGGAACATGCATAGCGGCGCATTGAAGACTTCTGCGTTGCAATGTTTTCATAGGTCCAAATACGTGGATCTTCATTGCGCTTAATCGCAGCATTTTCCGCTGGTAAACCAAATGCATCCCAGCCGATTGGGTGCATAACGTTAAAGCCGCGTTGAATCCAGTAACGAGCGATTACATCTCCGAGTGCGTATGCCTCGGCGTGACCCATATGTAGATCACCTGATGGATACGGGAACATATCCAAGACATATTTCTTCGGACGTGCATCGTCAGAGCGACCAGATTTAAATGGTTCTAACTTGTCCCATATCGGAAGCCACTTCTCTTGAACGTAGGCGAAATCATATGCAGCATGTTCGCGAGGTTCCGTGGTCATCTCTCAATCTTACCCTGAATATATTTCTTGCTTTGTGGAGCTAAGGGGATTTGAACCCCTGACCCCCTGCATGCCATGCAGGTGCGCTACCAGCTGCGCCATAGCCCCTTGAAGTTGCACACTCTATCGCAGTGGATAGAGAGTAGAGAAATTAATTCTCGCTTGATCCAGATTCAACGCCTAGAAGTTCTTCTGGAATGCTGCCCGCATTATGTTCTTCGAGGTACCAACCCTTTGCAGGGCTCTGCGCCAATACAGACCATGAAGCATTTGATAATCCGCCGACTTTGGCCCAGTGAGATAACGGGAGTTCCAAGTAATCACCGATGACACAGCGAGCGGTTCCACCATGCGTTGCGACAACTAATAGTTGATCGCTTTTTCCTGCGAGTGCATCTGTGATTGCAGCACGTGCGCGGGAAGCAACTTCGCTGCGTCGCTCGCCGATTACTCCAGCTGGATTATCTTGGCCATCAATCCATTTCACGAAGTTTTCAAAGTCTTCTTCACGATTTTGTGCGCCCGTCTTTCCTTCCCAATTGCCGCCATTGGTTTCGCGAAGGCGTACATCGATTGAAACTTGAAGGTTAACGATTTCTGCAAGAGTCTGTGCAGTCTTCTGAGCACGATCCAAATCACTTGAAATAATTGCGGTGGGTTCCATCCCGGCCAAGATTTCTGCGGCATGACGTGCCTGGTATTGACCGAGGGTGTTTAACGGAATATCAGAATGGCCCTGGAAGCGATTGGCAACGTTCCAATCAGTCTGTCCATGGCGCCACAAAAGTATTCGATTACCTGCCATCTGCAACCATCTCTTTAACAATATCGAGTTCAATCTTTGGGCAGTCATTCCATAGGCGATCGAGCATGTAGTACTTACGAAGCTCGCTGCTTTGGATATGAACAACTAGATCTGAGTAATCGAGCAAAACCCACTCTTCGCTTCCTTCACGACGTGCTGGCTTTTCTCCAACGAGGCGAAGCTTTTCTTCAATTTCATCTGCAATCGAATCTACTTGGCGAACGTTGGCACCTGTAACAATAAGGAATATCTCACTCAAAACCATTTGCTCTGAGAGATCGAGTGCGACCATCTCGGTAGCTAACTTATCTGCGGCTGCGCGCGCTGCAATCTGAGTGATCTTTACTGCGCTCTGGCTAGCTGCCATATAAGTGGTGCTCCTTAATAAAGTGGGCTACTGAAGGTGAGTACTCTCTCGAAGATCCTTCACGAATGCCAGTTGAGGCAACGTTGAGCGCTCCAATATCAATTCCGAGATCACTTTCTGAGCCAGGTCTTTCAATAATGATGAAGGTGACTAATTTCTTCAGATCTTCGATGCGGTGCCATTGATCTAATTTGGAGTAGGCATCACTTCCAATAATGAGGTGGAGTGAGTCATCAGGATAATTCTGCGCCACCGCTTCGACAGTGTCGATCGTGTAACTAGGACCATCTCGCAATACCTCTATTGGGTTTACCTCAACACGTGAAGATATATCTGTCGGCAGATCAGCAACTGCTAACTCACACATCGCTCGGCGCTGGGCACCTGTTGCAACAGGCTCATGTACGCGAAGTCGTGGTTGACCGGCAGGAAATAAGAGAATCTGATCGACAACATCGCGGCGAAGCAGCTGAGTGATTACGTGCATATGGCCTATGTGAATGGGATCAAATGTCCCGCCGTAGAGACCAAGACGTGCCAAAAGAATTACTTATCTAGGCGAAGTACGAGATAGAGAAGAACGACAAATATGCCAAATGTAAATGCGCCGAAGGTAACAGGCGAGACTGGGAGTTCACGAACTACTTCACTAGCAACTGTAATCATGGGCCGATCCTACTACTTGTCCCCACGAAGTAGCGCTTCGAAGGCAGCCTCATCAATGATGGCAACCCCAAGTTCTTGCGCTTTAGCCAACTTTGAGCCGGGGTCAGATCCCACTAAAACATAGTCTGTCTTCTTAGAAACTGATCCGGTGGGCTTTCCACCATGGGCTGTGATTGTTTCTGCAATCGAATCTCGTGTGTAATTATTTAATCCACCGGTAACTACAAAGGTAAGACCAGCAAGTGTTTGAGGTTTTGCAACTCCGGCAACGTTCTCCATTACAACACCGGCCTTAGCCCACTTTCGAACAATCTCCTTGTGCCAATCAATTGTGAACCATTCCACAATTGATTCAGCGATTACTCCGCCTACACCATCAACTTCTGCCAACTCCTGTGCTGGTGTGGATCCAATCTTTTCTAGCGATCCAAATGTTGCGGCAAGTGCTTGAGCCGATGTCGGTCCCACATGGCGAATCGATAGAGCAACGATCACACGCCAGAGTGGGCGTGACTTTGCCTCATCGAGTGCTGCCAATAACTTTTCAACATTCTTTCCTGCCTCACCATCTTTCTTGGTGAAGAAGGCCGATTTCATTAATTTCTCTTCGCTCAGTGAAAAGAGATCTGATTCATCTTCAATAACACCATCTGCAAGTAAGGCAACGGCTGCTTCATATCCAAGGACATCGATATCGAGTGCAGCGCGTGAACCAATGTAGTAAATACGCTCGCGTAACTGAGCTGGACAGGTGTGTGCATTTGGACAGCGAATATCAACATCGCCGTCACTGAGTGCGCGAAGAGTGCTGCCACACTCAGGACAGTTGGTTGGCATAACAAAGGCACGCTCTGAACCATCGCGCTTTGCAACGACTGGTCCTAAGACTTCGGGGATGACATCGCCTGCCTTGCGGATTACAACAGTGTCACCGATTAAAACGCCTTTACGTTCAATCTCTTCTTGGTTATGCAGCGTTGCATTTGTCACCGTTGATCCAGCAACTTTCACAGGCTCCATAAATGCGAAGGGCGTGACGCGACCTGTGCGTCCAATACTTACCTTGATATCAAGGAGCTTTGTCGTTACTTCTTCCGGTGGGTATTTGAAAGCGATAGCCCACTTAGGCGCTCGGGAAGTAAATCCGAGCGCTTGTTGTGAAGCGATCTCGTCCACCTTAATTACGATTCCATCGATCTCATGTTCAACATCATGGCGATGCTCGTTGTAGTGGGCGATGAACTTTTCAACATCATCGCGCGTTGTCACAACACGGAATCGATTACTTGTAGGAAGTCCAAGGCCCTTCAAGAATTCATATGCCTGTGATTGGCTGGAAAAGTCAGCACCGTTATGTGCACCAACTCCGTGAACAACAACACTTAATGGACGAGAAGCAGTAATGCGTGGATCTTTCTGGCGCAGAGATCCAGCGGCAGCATTGCGCGGATTGGCGAATAACTGCTTGCCGGCTTCTTCTAACGATTCGTTCAGTTCGTCAAAGGCAGCGATAGGAAAGAAGACTTCACCCCGTACTTCGATCTGATCAGGAATGTTTTTACCGCTCAAGGTGTGAGGTAAGTTCTTAATTGTCTTTACATTGAGAGTGACATCTTCGCCGGTAACACCATTGCCGCGTGTGAGCGCTCTGACCAGTTCGCCCTTTTCATAGAGCAAGTTGATTGCAAGGCCATCGACCTTAAGTTCGCAGAGAAGAGGTGGGTTGGCAACTTCCTTCTCAACACGATCAAACCAGCTACTAAGTTCATCTAAATCAAAGACGTTATCAAGGCTCATCATCTTTTCGATGTGATCGTGCTGAGTGAAAGTTGTAGCAAATCCCCCGCCGACACCAAGGCTTGGTGAATCTGGAGCGAGCAGCTCTGGGTGTTCTGCCTCTAACGCCGATAGCTCTTTGAGCAGTAAATCAAATTGCGCATCGGTAATCGTTGGTGCATCTAGAACGTAATATTTAAATTGATGATCGCGAATCTCTGTGGTGAGCTCTTCGATGCGATGGCGTGCTGCATTGCTCATGAAGCAGTCTCACAAATTGTCGCCGATCCAACGACGCGATCGCCATCGTAGATAACCATCGCTTGTCCTGTAGCAAGTCCCAGCAAAGGTGCATCCAAATCTGCAACAAGATTGGTGCCATCAAAGCGATAGGTACAAGGTAACGCCTGGCCATGTGCGCGCACCTGAACAAATCCGCGGTGATCCCCCGCTGCGATCTCTGGACCGCACCAAATAGCTCGTTCACCCTTCATTGATGAGACAGCAAGCTCCTCACGCGCACCAACCACAACAGTGTTGGTAACAGGTTCAATCTTTAATACAAAGCGAGGCGAACCATCTGCTGTTGGAACTGTAATTCCTAAACCTTTTCGCTGACCGATTGTGTATGTGTATGCACCTTTATGTTCACCGATCTGCGTTCCATCTTGATCGACGATCGGTCCGCTCTCACTGCCTAAACGCTCGCGCAGCCAGCCAGCGTTATCGCCAGAAGGAACAAAACAAATGTCATGGCTATCTGGCTTCTGTGCGACTGCCAATCCACGACGTTCTGCCTCAAGGCGAATATCAACTTTTTCAGTATCTCCAAGTGGGAAGAGTGCACCGCTAATCTGATCACGATTAAGAACTGCTAAAACATACGATTGATCTTTAAGTGGATCAACTGCGCGATGCAGAGTCTTTCCTGCCTCAGTATCTCGAGTACGCGCATAGTGTCCTGTGATCACTCCATCGAAACCCATCGCCTTCGCGCGATCAAGAACAGCTGCAAATTTAATTTTTTCGTTACAACGCAGACAAGGATTAGGTGTGCGTCCTGCCTTGTACTCACTCATAAAGTTTTCGACAACACCTGCATGGAATTCATCTGCCATATCCCAGATGTAAAACGGAATACCTATGACATCGGCTGCGCGACGAGCATCGTGTGAATCTTCAATCGTGCAGCAGCCTCTCGCACCTGAACGATACTTTTGTGGGTTAGCTGAAAGAGCGAGATGTACGCCAATAACATCATGACCTTCTTCTACTGCGCGAGCTGCAGCAACTGCTGAATCGACGCCACCTGACATTGCTGCGATTAACTTCATAGTGAATTCGCCGCCTTTGCCATCGCTACAACTTCTGGAATCACACTCAGAGCGTATTCAATGTCACCGACAGTAGTTGTAGCACCGAGTGAAAAAC
>Ga0315904_10011914_pt1 | contig 11032 bp, 4 predicted proteins | sample LakEriMetagenome_6_FD_203529 | JGI IMG/M metagenome (GOLD analysis project Ga0315904, IMG submission 203529) | Freshwater fungal communities from buoy surface, Lake Erie, Ohio, United States - Buoy 12 MA120 | ecosystem: Environmental > Aquatic > Freshwater > Lake | place: USA: Lake Erie, Ohio... | reverse complement strand
ATCCCAAGGTTCGCAACCAGGTCCGCAAGGCGGAGAAGTCGCAGGTCGTCAGTGAAACCGTCGCCCGCGACGAGGGGCTGGCCGGGTTCTTTGAAATTTATTCGAAGAACATGCGGGACCTGGGAAGTCCGGGCCACTCCCGGCGTTACTTCGAGACAGTCGCGGCAACGTTTTCGGCTGGTACGGAGCTGCACCTGGCACGCTGCGAAGGACGGGTGGTGGGAGCCGGCCTTACCATTGCGAATGGAGACCGGCTTGACATTCCATGGGCTTCAAGCCTGCAGGAGTACAATCGGAACTGCGTCAACCATTCGCTGTACTGGCACATGCTTTCCCGGGCGTGTCGTTCCGGGTTTGGAAATTTCTACTTCGGACGCAGTACCCGGGGAAGTGGCCCTCACCACTTCAAGAAACAATGGGGGGCCGAAGAGGTTCCCCTGTACTGGTACAGCCTCGATCGAGAGGGACGGCCCCAGGTGTCGAAGCAGTCTCCTCAGGAGTCGTTCGGCCTCGCTGTTCGTGTTTGGCAGAAAATGCCACTTGGATTGACCAGGGCCCTGGGCCCCTGGCTGATTTCACAACTGGACTGATTGCTGGCGGGATTCAACATGCAGAAGGTTGCGGTGTTCGGGATGGGATATGTCGGCTGCGTCACAGCCGCCTGCCTGGCGCGGGATGGTCACCAGGTCACCGGCGTGGATGTCGATGCACAGAAAGTCGCCCGGGTCAATGCGGGCGATCCGCCCGTGTCGGAACCTGGTCTGCCGGGCATCCTGCAGGAGGCGGTGCGCTCTGGGAAGCTCCGGGCGACCACATCGGTGGATGAAGGGGTCGATGGATCCGATGTGGCCTTGATTGCTGTGGGAACCCCATCGGCCGATTCCGGCGCTGTCGATACCCGGGCTGTCGAACGGGTTCTGCAGTCGATTGGATCCCGCCTGAAGGAGTCGGGGCGACAATACACAGTGGTCCTGCGTTCCACGCTGTTGCCGGGAATCCTGGAAGAGCGGCTGGCCCCCGTGCTGTACGAGGCGGGGGGCCCCGGGGCCAGGCAGAGACTCAAGATCTGCAACAATCCCGAGTTCCTGCGGGAGAGCTCAGCGATCAAGGATTATGACGCTCCGCCGTTCATCGTGGTGGGGGCCGAGAACGAGGCCGATGCTGCGCCGGTGTTTGATCTCTATGCCGGGCTGCCGGGTGAGAGATTCACCGTGTCGACCCGGACTGCTGCGATGGTGAAGTATGTCTGCAACGCGTTCCATGCCTTGAAGGTGGCGTTTGCCAACGAGGTGGGCGTCCTGGCCCGCTCGCTGGGGGCCGATGGTCACGAGGTGATGCAACTGGTGTGCCGGGACACCAAGCTGAACATTTCCCCGGCGTACATGCGTCCGGGATTCGCATTTGGGGGGTCGTGTCTCCCGAAGGATCTGCGGGCGCTGACCCGTCATGCGGAGGAGCATTCGCTGCAGTTGCCGCTGATGCCCGCAATTTTGCAGTCGAACGAAAACCAGCTGCGCCGGGCGGTTCGCCTGATTGAGCAGACCCGGTTGCGGCGGATCGGTCTGGTGGGACTCAGCTTCAAAGCGCACACCGACGACCTGCGTGAAAGCCCGCTGGTGATGCTGGCTGAGATCCTGCTGGGGAAGGGCTTTGAACTGCGGATTCTCGATCCCGGAATCCAGGTAACCCGGCTGCATGGACGCAACCTGGCGTATGTGGATCAGCACCTTCCGCATCTCGCCCGGTTGCTTTGCGAAACCCAGGACGAGTTGTTGTCACATGCCGAGTTGCTGGTGCTGGGGACCGATGTGGCAGATGGACTCGCACCGGGATTCCAGGCGGGGCGCAGTGTGATGGATCTGCGGCGCGATCTGGCGCGCCCCCAGGTATGAGGTCCGCGAATGTCGACATCTGAGTCCAGCGCGGAGGTCCGGCGGCCTGCGTTGCTCGTCACCATCGATACCGAGGAGGAGGGGCTGTGGAGCGGGTCGTACCGGGCGACTGGCAACACCGTCGAAAACCTCAAGGGAATTCCCTGGTTCCAGGAGTTGTGTGATTCTCTGGACGTCCAGCCAACGTACCTGGTGGATTCACCTGTGGTGGCGGATTCCTGGGGGGCGGCTCTGCTCAGAACCTACCAGGAGGAAGGCCGTGCCGAGGTGGGGGCGCATTTGCATCCCTGGTGCACCCAACCGCACGGCGAGGAATTGAGTCGTCGGAATTCCTGGATGGTCAATCTTCCGGAGGACCTTCAGCGCCGGAAACTGGAGACGCTGACTCATGAGATCGCCGAGGCCATGGGGCGACCTCCCACCTCATTCCGCGCGGGGCGGTATGGAATGGGAACCTTTGCGGCCAATGTTCTCGTGGATCTTGGTTATGTGGTCGATTCGAGCGTGATCCCGTTCACCGACTACAGCATGCAATCGGGACCAGATTTTTCCCGTGCCACCTGGCGTCCCTATCGGATTTCGCAGAATGATCTGCTGCAGCAGGACACCGCCGGGACATTGCTGGAGATCCCCGTGACTGTGGGTTTCAATTCCCACAATTTTGAAAAGACCTGGCGTCGACATCAGCGGTTTTCCAGGGGTTGGGCGCGTCACCTGAGGTGGAACGGCATTCTGGACCGCTGTGGTATTGGGCAGCGGATCAAGCTTTCTCCGGAGCAGGCGTCATCGGCTGAGATGGAATGCGTGATCAGGCGGGCACTGGCCCAGAAGGCCGATTGTCTGGTGCTGATGTTTCACAGTTCCTCCCTGGTGGCTGGATTGTCGCCGTATGCATCGACAACGCAGGCATTTTTGGAATTTCAGGCGCGGATGCGTGACGTCCTGAGTTTCTGGCGGCGGGACCTTGGTTTTCCCAGTCCAACGATGTCGCAATTCGCGCGAGAATGGTGCTCCGGTTTGGAACCGATCCCGGGAAGTACCAGGTAGGGGGAACCCGCGGAAGACTGAGTTGTCTTCCCGGGGATGTCGCTTTCCCGAAGGGGGGGGAAAGCCGTAGAATAACCGTGGCTTTAAGATGGGTGGCTGTTCAGGAAAGGCGCATGGGATCTTCAAGACGGTCGCAACGTTCGAGCATACGCAGGTCCGTCCGCTTGAATTATCGGTTTGCCGGGATCCTGTTGGCTTCCTTCCTGTTGCTGGTGATGGGAGCCTGGGGAGCGCGTCGGTTTTCGATGTCGCGGAATTCCGGTGCGTTCCTGCAGCATGCCCGCAACCAGTATGAAGCCGGTGACATCCGGCAGGCGTTGCAGTCATCGGAGCGGTACCTGAAAATTGTTCCGAACGACCCCGAGGGGATCGACCTGTTTGCCGAGTTGGTCGACCAGGTGGGATTGGCGGGAGAAGATCTCCAGGAGGCTTACCAGATCCTCTCCGACTTCGTCGTGCGGCATCCCGAGCGGCACGATATCCGGGAGCGTCTCTACAAGTTTTCCTATGAATTGCGCCGGTACGGCGAGTTGGTGGAGAACCATCTGCCGGACATGCGTGATGTTGTCCTGAAAGACCGCGATTACCTTCGGATGGCGGTGGATTCCTTGCGGGCGTTGTCCCTGCAGAGTTCTGGGTTGACGCTCTACCTGGCGGCATTGGAGAAACGCCCCGAAGCGGTGGGGGTTTATTCTGATCTGATCGATTTCCTGAGTGAGGAAGAGTTTACGGCGGTGGATCTGGCGGTTGTCCATCAATGGTTTTCGAAGGACTCCCGGGGAGCGGCTGACGGGGAAGCTGATGACGAACGAAGCCGTTCGGGGCTGATCAATGAAAACTTGCGGGACCTGGCCCGTCAGGATGATGGTGATTCCGGAACTCCGACACCTGACGAGGATGATCCTGACCGGGAGGGCATTGACCGGGAGTTGGTGGAAGAATTGACCGGTCAGGGCAAAGAGACCGCGACGTTGAATATCGCGGCACTGGTTGACTTGATCCTTGAGCGTGTGCGTGAAGTGGGACGCCCGGAAGTGGATGCCCGTGTCCTGATGGGGCGGACCTGGCTGAAGCGGGGACTGTTCGACAAGGCCTTGGAGGAATTGGACAAGGCGTCGAGCCTGGATGGGCAAAATCCAGATGCCCTGAGCCTGAAGGTCGAGTTGCTCATGCAGCAACGGGCGATTGCACTGATCACGGAGGATGGTCCTCGTGCCGCCCAGTTGCTGGAATCGATTACCTCGCTGAAGGACTCGTGTGACGATCAACGGGCTGGGAGCTGGACTTACCATTCCATGCTGGGACAGGTTTTCCTGGAAACTGGCGACTCGGTGCAGGCGGAAACCCAGTTTCGTCTGGCATCGGATCTGGGAAACAAAGAGAAGTTGGAACTGCCTCGTTCGGTTTCGGGTCGGACGGAGGGACTGCGGATTGATTTCCTGACCCGCTGGGGCCTTGTCAACTGCCTGATTGAGTCCACCTACCGGTACACGCCGCAGTCTGTCGAGGAAGAGAAGATTCGGGACAAGAAACGGGAGGAGATTGTTGGGCTGACTGAGGAGTTGCGGCAATTGGGGGCGATCCCCTCGCTGATTGAGTATCTGGACGCGAGAATCCTGCTGGTGCAGCGCAAGTGGGGCGAAGCTGCCGAGCGATTCGAAAGCATCCGGGCCAATGTTTCGGATACTCCGGAAATCCTGCGATTTCTTGATCAGTCGCTGGTGGAATGCTATCGGCGGTTGCGAAACCCCGACGAGATGATCCGGGCACTGCAGCGGGCCGTGGCTGATGACCGAACTTGGTTCGAGGGACGTCTCTCCCTTGCGGACGCCTACCTGATGGTGGGCCGCGACGACAAGGCGATGGATGAGTTCTCCCAGGTCTCCTCGGTGACCGCCATTCCCTCGATGGCATTGCGCGTGGCGGTTCGGAGGGAGTTGCTGCGTCCCGAGACCAGCCGGGACTGGCCGAAAATCCAGGCCGTTCTGGATGAGGCTCTGGACAGAAATCCTGGCAATGCAGATCTGCTCTCGATCCAGTGTGATGTCCTGCGATTCCAGGGGAAGGCCGAAGAGGCGCTGGAGAAACTGGCCGAGGCTCGCAAGGCGAAACCTGACGATGACGGCCTGGTGGCGGTCGAGGTCGGAGTTTTGCTCCGAAGTAGTGAGGCAAATCCAAAATATGTCGACCAGGCGGATCAACTGCTGGGGGAGATCCAGCGAGATTCCACTGTACTGCGGATGGCCCGTGCGGAATTGGAACTGGCACGAGGCGAGGCACAACTCGGAACGCGACTGCGGGCACTCGCGGACGGTTCGGAGACATTTCCGCAGGAACAGCGCAAGATCCTGATGCTGCAATTGGCTGGAATGGCTCAGGCAACAGGATTCAAGGACGATGCCCTTTCGCTGCTGAACCGCTGCCTTGCGATCGACCAGGATGATCTCGAGGTGCTTTCGGAGAGGGCCGTGCTTTTGATTGAAACCGGCTCTTCAGCGAACGAGTTGGAAGCGGACTTGGCGCGGGTGAGGGAACTGGAGGTCAATCCGCGTCCCAATTTCCATTACCTCTCGGGACTGCATGACTTCCGCGACTATCGGCTTCTTGGAGACTCGGAAGAGGAGTCTGTCAAGGTGAACCGTGTTCGGCTGCTCCGCTCGGCCGAGCAGAACCTGGAGATTGCCGTGAGGGGGCGCCCATCCTGGGTCGCGGCCAAGAATGAGTATGCGAACGTACTCTACGAACTGGGGGAGGAGGATACCTCTTTCCGCATCGCGAGAGAGTTGCTGACTCAGGGGACGCCGACGCCGGATGCGGTCACGAACACCGTTCGGTACCTGTTGAAAAACCAGCGTGATGAAGAATTGCTGGAAGTTGTCCGGGAACTTGAGGAGTCGGCTCCCCGGATGGTGTCGGAAGATGTTTCACGGGCCGGGATGCTGGCCAGCTATCGATCCCGTCGGTGGGATGAGACCCTGAGACGGTTGGGCAAACTGGGATCGTCGACAATGGAAGACAGCCTGATCCAAGCCCAGTTGATGATTGCCCGGCGTGATGATCCCGCTCGAATTGAGCAAATGTTGAGCGAGGCACTGAGCCTCGCGCCTGATCAGCAGATGGCGTGGTTTCTGTGGGTTTCGTTTCTGGTCCGTGAGGGACGAACCGTGGAGGCCAGGGATGTCCTGGAGCGGATCCGAACCGAGGTTCCGGCGGAACCGCCGGAACTCCGACCATTGATCCTGGCCCAGTGTGAGGAGATCCTCGAGGACCTTGAGCAGGCCGATCAGCATTACAGCGAGGCGCATGGCGGAAAAGTTGCGAACTTGCCGATCATCAATGAGCACATCAGTTTCTGTGTGCGCCACAATCGGCTGGTTGAGGCCCAGAAACTTCTCAAAATCCTGTTCGACGGGGCTTCGGGACTCGATCCTGAGGCCCGAAGTCGGGCGGAGATCCTGTATGCCAAGCTCCGGGCGGTGACGGCGAAGACCTACGAGGAATTCGAAGAGGCTCTCGAAACTCTGCAGGCAGACAAGGAGCTGTCAAAGGTCAGTGCGGAGCAACTGCGCGCCCAACTGCAGCTTTACGCCGGAGTGGGACGAACCCGGGAGCAGAAGAAGATGATTTCCATCCTCGAAGAGCTCTTGGATCGCAAGCTGCTGACAAGCGGCGAATCGACCGAGTTGGCCTGGTTGTATGCCAGAAACTGGCGTTGGCCAGATGCGGTCGTGCTCTATCGCAAGATCCTGGAAAGCGAGCCCGACAATCTGCCTGCCCAAGCGAGCTTTGTCGAAGCGGCTCTGAGGCGAACCCAGCTCGATGAACGGACCAAGCGGGATGTGGGCCGGGCGGTGTCGCAGTTGGAGGTTCGTGATCCTGAGAGCCTGCGCACGCTGATTGCCCAGACCCGTTATCTCCAGGTCGAAGGACGGCTGGATGAATCGGAGCAGTCGATTCGCCAGTTCGTTGACAAGCTCGATCGGTCTCGGGTCGTCGATCAATTCCGGGAGGTGATGGACACTTCCCGTGCGCCGGCGGTCCTGCAGATCATTCGCGCGGAGGCGACGGCTGCCGGCGATGCCAATTCACTCGCCCTGGTGAATGCACTTGCCAATCGCAGTCTGTCCGGTGATGACCCGCAGTTGATTTTTCAGTTGAACAAGTACATCGATACCCCACGGTGTACGGCCGCGATCCGGGAGCAGCTGACATTGTTCGCGGCATCACTCGCAGAAGCCACTGAGCAGGCGAAGCTTGCCGATGAGCTTTATCAAAAGTCACGAGACCGCGACCCGTCGGCTGACAGCCAGTTGACCTACCTCTCGTATCTGTCGCGACGTTCACGGTTTACCGAGGCGCTCGAGTTGTGGGAGCAGATCAAGGGGGACTATCCGCCACAGATCCAGGCGAGATTCCTTGCGGCCATCGCGCGGGCCGGGAAGGCACCTGTCGAGGTCTGTTCCAGGATTGAAAAACTCATTCGCGAGATTCTGCTGGGTCTCGACGAAGGTGATGTCGAACCGCGGGTCGGCTGTCTCGTTGCACTGGCCGATCTCTACGATCTGCAGGAACGTTTTCTCGAGGCGCGTGGGGTTTACGGACAGATCCTGGAGTTGTCACCCCGCGATTTGACCGCACTCAACAATCTCGCGATTCTCAACTCGTTTGATGACAGCCCCAGTGTGAAGCAGCGTGGAAGCCTGCTGATTGACCAGGCGATTGAGTTGGTTGGACCGGTGCCGGCATTGCTCGATTCGCGGGCCCTGGTGAAGCTCAACCTTGAACAGCCCGACTTGGCGATTGAAGACCTGCGGAAGGCGCTCGATCTGGACTCGGACCCGATGTTCTGGCTGCACCTGGCAAGTGCCCAGTTGAGGAAGAATGACATTCGAAGTGCCGGGGAATCGTTTGAGCGAGCCAATGCATTTCAGATGGATGTTGAAAAACTGCATCCGCTGGAGCGCCCCATGTTTGAGGAACTCCGGCGGAGACTGGGAGGCTCCGGAGGCTGAGATCGGTGATGTCCCGGGGAGCGTGCCATTGTCGCCGAGGAGGCTGCGTAGATGTGTGGTCGGTTCACCCTGCGAGCCAGTCCTGTCGAGTTGATGCAGTTCTTCCGACTGGCATCTCCACCGGCAGTCGCGCCGCGATACAACATCGCACCGACTCAGCAAATCGGCTGTGTGATCCACTCGGTGGAGGGGCATGAGTGGGTGTCGGCTCATTGGGGAATCGTGCCGGCCTGGCAGCGATCTTCCGGAACCGTTCGTCCCCTGATCAATGCCCGCGCGGAATCGGTGCACCAGAAGCCCAGTTTTCGGGAGTCGTTTCGCCGTCGGAGGTGCCTGGTTCCTTTTGATGGTTTTTTTGAATGGCAGACGACGGGGACCGCGTCTCGCAAACAGCCCTGGTTGATTCGTGTCTCGGGGACTGGAGTGGCCGTCTTTGCGGCACTGTATGACCATATCCCCGGGGCGGACGGACAGACCCGGGTTTCCTGCTGCCTCTTGACGACCGAAGCCAATTCTCTGGTGGCGGGAATCCATGACCGCATGCCTGTCATTCTTGATCGCGCCGACCAGGAACTCTGGATGACTGGTGAAGTGTCCGACGTGCTGCCGTTGCTGCGTCCCTACCCCGCGGAACTGATGGAGCGAGTCACTGTGGGCTTTGCCGTGGGCAATGCCCGAAACGACACCGCCGACTGCATCATGCCGACCAGCGAACCCTTGCGGGGGAGTTCGCTGACAGGCGCTGGAATGCCCCAATCCACTCATCCCCCTGGGGGGCCCGAGTCCCATGCTGCCCTGTGAGATCATGCATCCGCAAGTTGGGTCCTGGAGGCCCGTTGCTTCGGGCGATGCCGGTGTGGTGATTGGGAAATTGTCCCAAACAAATTGCGGCCGACGTCTTGCCAGCGGAGTGCTCCTGCTGGGAATCGCTGTGACGGCCAGTATTGCCGGTGCGGAGGAGGTCGCACGCAAGGTTGCGTTCGAGGAAGTTTCATCACTTCTCAAGACACGGTGCGTCAAATGCCACGGCCCAGCCAAGGCCGAGAAGAGACTGAACCTTTCGACACCGGCAGGGATCCTGCGAGGGAGCGAGGCTGGTCCCGTCGTAACGCCCCATGATCGCGACGCCAGTCCACTATGGAGTCGGGTGCACGATGGCAGCATGCCTCCCGATGATGTGCTCAGCGAGGAAGAGCAAGGTTTGCTGTCCCGATGGATTGAATCGGGGGCTCCGGGATTGTCGACTTCGTCAGAAGGCGAGCATTGGGCATTTCGTCCCCTGGGTCCCGCAGATGATCCCGCGGCGAAGGGGGCAGGCGAGGGGGAATCGTTGATCGATCGTTTTCTGCAGTTGCGACTGCAGGCTGAAGGCTTGACTCTCGGAGGGGAAGCCGATCGGGAGAGTCTCTTGAGACGGGTCTCGCTGGTTGTGACGGGGCTGCCTCCCACACTGGCGGAACAGCGGGCGTTTCTGGCGGATCAGGAACCCGACGCCTACGAACGGGTTGTGGACCGCCTGCTGTCGTCACCCCAGGCCGGGATTCGTTGGGGGCGACTCTGGCTTGATGCCACCGGATACGCAGACTCGAACGGATACTTCAATGCCGATTCCGACCGACCGCTGGCATGGCGATACAGGGATTGGGTCGTGCAGTCCATCAACGCCGACATGCCGTTTGACGAATTTCTCGAGGCCCAGGTCTGCGGAGATGAGTTGGCGGGTGTGGAACCGGGACGTGAAGTGACGCCTCAGGAGCAGGGACTTCTGGTTGCCACGCATTTCCTGCGGAATGGTCAGGATGGAACCGGCGAAAGCGACGGGAATGCCGAAGAGGTCCGTGCCGACAAGTACTTCGCGCTCGAGTCGTGCCAGCAGAACGTGATGTCGTCCCTCCTGGGGCTCACATTTCAGTGTGCGAAATGCCACGACCACAAGTTTGAGCCGATCCTTCAGGAAGACTATTACCGCCTGCAGGCAATCTTCGCCCCGGTGTTTCCCATCGACAGTTGGAAGAAGCCGAATGAGCGGTTCGTCCTGGCTCCTCTCGCGGGCGAAACGGCGCGCTGGAACTCGGCGCTGGATTCCGTGAAAAGTGAACTGGAGCAGGCGAGGTTGGCTCTCGCGGACTACGCGCGCCTGAAGAGACCGGTTGGGGAAGTGCTCTTCCGGGACGATTTTGACCGGGCAGTTTTGGGGCCGGACTGGAGCAATCGGTTGCCCGGCGATGAACAGCCTGCCGGGAAAGTCCCGGTGCAGCTCGATTCGCGGGAACGGCCGGGAGCATTCCTGAGAGACGGGCGTCTCGTGATCGCCGAAGGGAACACCCAGGGAGACAGTCTCCTCAGTACGTCGAAGGCATTGGCATGGCTCCCGGCCGAGGTCGGTGCCGCAGTCCAGGTGACCTTCGACCTCGTCTCCAATCGAAGTGAAGACTCAGACTCTCCCGCCGAGCGGATCGGTTACCTGGTTGCACTTCGGGATTTCGCCGACCAGAAGCCGGATTCGGGCGGAAACCTGCTGATTGATGGACATCCTCAGGGGGGGAGCACGGTGCATCTCGATTATCCGGGAACCGACTCTCGGTCGGTGGGGGTGATCGGTGCGCAGGGGCATGTCCCGGGGCGGAACTTTGGGATCCGGCTGACACGGTTGCAAGAAGACAAGGTAAGAGTCGAATCGCTGGTCGATTTCCTGCCCGACGGCAAATCCATCGAGCTTCCCGCCGCCGACGTTCCTGCGGGGGGGTTCGGCTTTGAGTACTGCTGCAATCGCAGCTTTGTGGTCGACAATCTGCGGATTGAGGCGTTTCCTCCCGAGGCCTCCAGTGAACCGCTGAAGGAGTTCCTGGCCGGGTTGCGTGCATTGCGCCAGCGGGTTGACGAACTGTCGGGACGGCTGAAGTCACTCGAGAGCCAACCGCCCGGAAAGATCGCGTGGGTGTCGGACCTTGTCTCCACCCCTCCCGAGGTGAGATTGCTGAGTCGCGGAAACTACGGCACTCCGGCACATGTTGTGGCACCGGGGCCTCCCAGGTTTCTTGCCGGGGGAGCCAATGTGGACTTCTCTTCCGAGAAGGGGAA
>Ga0315904_10011912_pt1 | contig 11032 bp, 9 predicted proteins | sample LakEriMetagenome_6_FD_203529 | JGI IMG/M metagenome (GOLD analysis project Ga0315904, IMG submission 203529) | Freshwater fungal communities from buoy surface, Lake Erie, Ohio, United States - Buoy 12 MA120 | ecosystem: Environmental > Aquatic > Freshwater > Lake | place: USA: Lake Erie, Ohio... | reverse complement strand
TATAGGTTTTCCAGCCCAGTTTATCGCCCATGGCCGTGAACGATCTGCGTAGCCCGGAATTGGCGGATACGCCCCCGGCCAGACAGATCTCGCGGATGCCTGTTTGCGTCGAGGCCTTCCTGAGTTTATTCAGCAGAATGCTGTTGATCCGCTCCTGCACGGAGGCACAGATATCAGTCAGATTGGTATCGATAAAACCTGGATCCTTTCGGACGTTCTCCTGGAGGAAATACATGATGGCCGTTTTGATGCCGCTGAAACTGAAATCAAGTCCTTCGATCTGCGGCTCGGGGAACAAATAACGGTGCGGGTCACCCGAAGCTGCGTGCTTGTCGATCAATGGCCCGCCGGGGTAGGGCAGGCCGATCAGTTTGGCCGACTTATCATAAGCCTCGCCGGCTGCATCATCACGTGTTTGGCCAATGACTTCCATGTCAAGGGCGGATCGGCAAAGGACGATCTGCGTATGGCCACCACTTACGGTGAGGCATAAAAAGGGGAAACGGGGTCTTGGCTCTTCTATGGAATTGGCCAGCACATGGGCCTGCATATGATGGACCGCGATAAGGGGGATATCCAGTGCGAGCGCCATGGATTTGGCCACACCTGCGCCTACAAGAAGGGCACCAATAAGTCCGGGTGACCGCGTGAAGGCGATGGCATTTAATGCATTCACCGTGATCCCTGCTTTGGAAAGAGCGGCATCTATCACAGGGATAATATGTTGCATATGGGCCCTGCTGGCGAGTTCAGGGACTACGCCACCGTATTGTTCATGGACATGCTGGGTGGTGATGATGTTGGAAACGATCCTGCCATCGGTACATACGGATGCGCTTGTTTCATCGCATGATGTTTCGATGGCAAGAATATGTAGCGGCATAGGCCGCTAAGGTAAGTAGCTTATGTGATTTATCCTGATCAGGGGTTGTCCGTGCGACACTGAATTTGTTTTGTCGTAGCACACACGAACCTTAGCGCCTGAGGCAAGGACGATATCTTCCTTATCGATATACGGAAAGTAGATTTTTTTGTCTTCCGTTTCGATGTACAGAAAGAATCCTGTTTCGTCTTTCAACTCTTTTACTTCGCCTGTGATCGCAAGGTCACAATTGAATTCCTCCTTCTCTTTCGAAAAAAGAAAAGCGGCGGATGAAAACAAGACAAGCGCGGCTGCATAAATAAGCTTTAGCATAGGTTTGAAATTGGTGGATTTGTTTAAGCCCTGTAAATCAGGGAATTACTTCTAATAGTATAAACGTATGCATTATCAATTTATTGCGAAAAAATTATTTTGACCTTATAGCTACCACCGGATCCATTTTGGAGGCAATAGATGCCGGGATGATCCCGGCCAGGATACCCAGGACCACGCACAGTAGAACGGTGAGCAAGATATTCCCCCAGGAAAGGTAGATATTGAAATTCAATACATTAGTTAAAACAAAGGTCATCGGGAACACGAGCAACAGCCCAATAGTGCCCCCGATAATACACAGAAATGCAGATTCCAGCAGGAATTCACCCATGATGGCTGATTTTTTAGCGCCAATGGCTTTTTTCAGGCCAATGATCGGGGTTCTCTCCCTGACAGATACAAACATGATGTTGGCTACACCGAACCCGCCTACCAACAGCGAGAGGAATGCAATGAACCACCCGCCAAGGTTGATATTGGCAAACAGGGTATTCATGGATGCGGAACCAGCGGTTACATCGTTCAGCGAAAAATTGTCTTCTTCCTGGGGGCTGAGCCGCCTGACTCCCCTCATAATGCCCTGCAATTCGCCTGTAATGTTATCGAGGGGCACCCCGTCGGCTGCCTGGACCATGATGAATCCGTCAAGCCTGCGGAAGTTTGAAAGTTTCTTGCAGAATTCAACACTGACAAGCACGGCATTATCGAAATCCCAGCCTCCGATGAGGCTCTGGCCTTTTTTCTTGGTCACTCCAACCACCTGGGCCCGGTATCTTCCCAATTCTATGGTTTTACCCACGGCCCGCTCGGGTTTGTCAAACAACTTTATTGCATTTTCGTATCCCAGTACCACTACGGCCTGACCCTGGTTGAATTCTTTCTGGCTGATATATCTTCCTTCCATCACCTCCACTTCCTGCACTTTATCAAACGCCTCAGATACCCCAAACCAGCGCACATTTTCCAACATCGAATTACCATAACTCACATTGGAACTGTTGAAGCAGGAGTAGGCTACGTTTTTTGCATACATCGAATGTTTCTGGATATACTCGGCCTCCTTCATGGTAGGGGTAGGCCGGGAAGCGAATTTCCACCAGGTATCGGAATTACGACCGCCGAAAGGGAACTTCTGGATGAAGATGGTATTGACCCCCATTTTATTGAGGTCTGTTTTGATGGTATTTTCCAGGCTTCCGGTGGTGGCCTGAACGGAAATGATGCAGAAAATACCTATGGCAATACCGGACAGGGAAAGGAAGGTCCTGACTTTGTGGTGGCGGAATTCTTCAATGGTCTGCTTCAGGATGGTCCAAACATACGTGAGCATCCATAAAAATAGATTATTTGGATCGAATCGCAACTACCGGGTCTAATCTTGCAGCTATAGAGGCGGGAATGATGCCGGCCAAAATCCCGATAGCTATGCAAATGGACAGGGCAAGACCCAGGATCTTCATGGAAATGTAAACCGGGAACTCGAATGCCTGGGTGAGGAAAAAGGTCAGGATAAATACCAGGATCAGGCCAATTAGGCCCCCCAGCAGGCAAATAAACGAGGATTCCAGCAGGAATTCCGCCAGTATGGTACGCCTTTTGGCTCCGATCGCCTTCTTGAGGCCGATGATGGAGGTCCTTTCCCGCACCGTTACAAACATGATATTGGCAATGCTGAATGCACCCACGATCAGACTGAGCAGCCCGATGAACCAGCCGCCCATGCTTACGGAGGCAAAAAATCCGCTGACCGACTTGCTGAAATCACTCACCGAGTTCAGGGTGAAGTTGTCTGCATCTTTTGGTCCCAGCCGCCGGATATTCCTCATTTTCCCTTTCAGTTCATCCCTGAATGCTTCTACATCCAGCTGAGGCCGTGCCTGCGCCATGATGACGGGGCTCGAATATTTTTCAGTGAACAACAAGCGGAAGCTCGGGTAGGGAATGATCACACACCGGTCGAAATTCCACCCGCCAATAAAACTCTGGCCCTGTTTCTTGATCACGCCGATGACGGTACCCTTATGATTTTTCATTTTCACAGGCTTGCCCACGGCGTTTTCCGCCTTTCCAAAAAGTACCTCGGCATTTTCATAACCCATCACCACGTTAGAGGTGCCTTTCTCCATTTCGGTGCTGGAGAAATATCTCCCCGCGGCCAGTTCAAATGGTTGGATATTGATAAAGTCTTCGGTTGGACCGTAGAAATCGACGCGTTCTATAAGGCTGTTACCCGCTTCAAGATTGGCCCGGGAGTCCAGAACAAAACTGATCTTGTCCACTAACGGGGTACTTTGTTTTAGAAGTAGCATCTCATCAAACTTCGGTTCGGGCCTGTTCACATATTTCCACCAGGGATAGTCAGGCCCCCCGGAATAATCCCATTTATCAATATAGATCGTATTGCTTCCGAGTGCCTTGATGTCTTTCTGGATGTTCTGTTCCAGGCTGCTTACGGTGGCCAGCACGCCGATGATGCAGAATATGCCAAAGGTTACGCCGAGTAAAGACAGCGTGGTCCTAAGCTTGTTATTCTTCAGTTCAAGGAACGCCAGTCTGAGGCTATTACCCAATATTTCCAACACCCTTTTCATGCGCCGAAATTAGGGAGCATTGCGGCAGCTACAGGAGCCCAAAGTATGAACGGAAAAATGCGATTTTCAACGCGGTCATTTGGAGGATGGGAATGCTATTTCAGTACGCGTTTCTTGATCATTCCGCCTTTGGTGTCGCGAATGGAATGCATCACAGTAAATGCGTTTGGATCTATGGTGTCCAGTTCGGTCTGCAGTTTGGAGATCTCCAATCGCGTGATGACGGTATACACGATCTCCTGGTCGTATTTTTTAAGCCCGCCTTTCCCATATCCGCCTGAACCTTTGTACAGTGTAACACCACGCCCCATTTTTTTGATGATCATGTTGCTGATCTCTTCAGATTTGGGTGAGATGATGGTAACGCCCGTATATTCTTCAATACCTTCGATGATAAAATCCACCGTTTTGGACGCCGACAGGTAGGTAAGGATTGCATAGAGCGCGGTTTCAATTCCCAGCAAATACGCCGCAAATGAGAAAATGATCACGTTGAAGATCAGGATAACATCACCAATGGTGAGGCTGGTCCTCCTGCTGATATATATCGCCAGGATCTCTGTGCCGTCGAGCACGCCGCCACCCCTGACAGCAAGACCGATACCCATCCCCAGGAAGAAGCCTCCGAATACGGAGATCAATAACTTATCTGACGTGATCACGGGGTAGGGGAACACGGCAACGGCGATCGCCAGCAACCCTATGGCCAGGCTGGTTTTGACCACGAAGCTTTTTCCGATCTGTGCGTAACCCAGGACGATAAAGGGAATATTCACCAGGATCAACAATACAGATAGGGATAGTCCACTGAGTTGGCTGATCAACAGGGAAATACCTGTGGCCCCTCCATCAACGAACTGGTTTGGCAGAAGGAAGCCTTTCAGCCCAAACCCGGCTGAAAGCACACCCAAACAGAGGAGGAAAGTGTCCCGGATCGCGTGGCCCACCGTAACCCTGGTGGTGTACACGTCCTTAGCCATCTTATACGCACTGGTATTGCCCTGGTTTCGGTCCACCTGCCTGAATGCGTTCATGATATAGATGCCTAATTTCCTCATCCGTCAAATTTCGTGAAAAATGGCCAAAAGGCCAGTTAATGATACATTGAGCGTAAAACTTTACCTTTGCGGCCGCATGAAATACGATAGTGAAATTCAGAAAAGAAGAACGTTTGCGATCATCTCTCACCCGGACGCCGGTAAGACCACGCTGACGGAAAAATTCCTGCTGTTCGGTGGCGCCATCCAGGTGGCCGGGGCGGTGAAAAGCAATAAGATCAAGAAGCACGCAACTTCGGATTTCATGGAGATCGAACGGCAGCGTGGTATCTCTGTCGCCACTTCCGTGATGTCGTTCCAGTATAAAGACAAACTCATCAACCTCCTGGATACACCCGGCCACAAGGATTTTGCAGAAGATACCTACCGTACGCTCACTGCCGTTGACTCAGTTATCCTGGTGGTAGACAGCGTAAAAGGAGTGGAGGAGCAAACGCGAAAACTGATGGAGGTCTGCCGCATGCGGGATACCCCTGTGATCGTGTTTATCAACAAGCTCGACCGCGATGGTAAGCCCCCATTTGACCTGATGGATGAGATCGAAAAGGAACTGAATATACATCTGCATCCATTGAGCTGGCCCATCAATATGGGTAAGGATTTTAAAGGGGTTTATAACCTGTACGATAAAAGCCTGCTGCTGTTCAAGCCCAACCAGAAGGCCACGGAAGATGATATCGTTCCTGTATCAGACCTCAAAGACCCGCTGCTGGTTGAACTCCTCGGTGAGAAAGACGCCGCCCATTTAAAGGACGATGCAGAACTGATCGAAGGTGTCTATGGAGAGTTCAACAGGGAGCCCTACCTCAATGGTAAATCAGCGCCTGTTTTCTTCGGCAGTGCCATCAATAACTTTGGCGTGAAGGAATTGCTGGATACGTTTATCCGCATTGCGCCAGAGCCCCGCGATATGGAAACAACCGCCCGCGAAGTGAAAGTGCAGGAAGACAAATTCAGCGGTTTTATATTTAAGATTCATGCCAACCTGGATCCCCGTCACCGTGACCGCATTGCATTTCTTCGTGTCTGCTCGGGTAAGTTTGAGCGGAACAAGTATTTTCACCATGTGCGGCTCGACAAAGACGTTCGATTCAGCAATCCTTACAGCTTCATGGCCCGCGAAAAAGACGTGATCGAGGAAGCCTATCCCGGCGACGTGGTCGGTTTGTTCGATACCGGAAACTTTAAGATCGGCGATACGCTGACAGAAGGGGAGGATTTCTATTTCACGGGAATCCCATCGTTCTCTCCGGAGATCTTTAAAGAGGTGGTGAATAAGGACCCGATGAAAACCAAACAACTTGAGAAGGGACTGCTGCAGTTGACCGACGAAGGTGTGGCCCAGTTGTTCACCCAGCATGGCGGTAACCGCAAAATTATCGGCTGTGTGGGAGAGCTTCAGTTTGAAGTCATCCAGTATCGCTTGCTGCAGGAATACGGAGCATCAGTACAATTCAACAGTCTTCCTTTTTATAAAGCCTGCTGGATCACCAGTACAGATAAAAAGAAATTGGAAGATTTTACGCGTTTCAAGACGGCCAACGTGGTGACGGATAAGGACGGGCACCTGGTTTATCTTGCGCAAAGCGAGTGGTTCCTCAATACGGAGATCAATAATAACCCAGACATCCAGTTCCATTTCTCCTCGGAGATCCATAAGAACTAAATGAATCGCGTTCTCCTGGAGCAATGGCATCCGCCTACTTAGGCGAGTAGAATAAATGCGTTAAATACTTACGCCCGTATAATTCCAGGGGGTGATCGATTTAAGTTCTTTTTTGAGGGTGGCTGAGACCTTCAGTGTGTCAATAAATTGCCGGATTGATTTTTCTGTGATCTGGTCATTGCCACGCGTCAGATCTTTCAATGCCTCATACGGCTGCGGATAATTTTCACGTCGTAGTACCGTTTGGATGGCTTCCGCCACAACAGCCCAATTATTGTCGAGGTCCTCACGGATCTTCCGCTCGTTCAGCAATAGTTTGCCGAATCCTTTTTCCATGGATTTAAAGGCCAGAATGGTATGCGCAAATGGTACACCTACGTTCCTGAGCACGGTGGAATCCGTCAGGTCACGCTGCAGCCTCGAAATAGGGAGTTTGGCAGAGAGGTGTTCGAATATCGCATTGGCCAGACCGAGGTTCCCTTCTGCATTTTCAAAATCGATCGGGTTCACCTTGTGCGGCATGGCTGAACTGCCGATCTCACCTTTCTTCGTTTTTTGCTTGAAATATTCCATCGAGATATAGGTCCAGATATCCCGGCACAGGTCGATGAGGATGTTGTTGATCCTTTTGATGCCGTCAAAGTGGGCGGCAAGATTATCGTAGTGCTCGATCTGTGTGGTATACTGCTGGCGTTGCAGTCCGAGTTTGCCGCTGCAGAATTCGTTGCCGAACCGCACCCACTGTGACCTCGGATAGGCTACTACGTGAGCGTTGAAGTTGCCGGTGGCACCGCCGAACTTGCAGGAGTAGGGTATGGTATGCATCAGTGCCACCTGGTTTTCGATGCGCTCCACGAAAACCATGATCTCCTTGCCCAATTTGGTGGGGGAAGCGGGTTGGCCATGTGTGCGCGCCAGCATCGGGATGTCTTTCCAGGCTTTGGCCATTTTCCTGAGTTCAATGACAATATTGGCCACTGCGGGATAAAACTCATGTTCAAGCGCCTCTTTCCAAAGTAAAGGAATGGAGGTGTTGTTGATGTCCTGCGATGTCAGTCCAAAATGGACCCATTCCTTTACCGCCGACAGTTTGAGCGCATCCAGTTCTTTCTTGATATAATATTCAACAGCCTTGACATCATGATTGGTGACTTTTTCCATGGTTTTGATCTCAGCGGCCTTCTCGGGCGTGAAATTCAGGTAGATCTCGCGCAGCGGCTTATGCAGGTTTGCTCGCAAGGGAAAAAATTTCTTCTGTGAAAGCGCTATGAAGTACTCTATTTCCACCATCAGCCTGAAGCGAATCAGCGCATATTCTGAAAAGTAGTAGTCCAGGTGTTGCAGTTGATTCCTGTATCTTCCATCGATCGGCGAAATAGCGGTTAAAGCACTCAGGTCCATATTCAAGGATTGCGTTAAATTTGCAGCCAAAATTACACTAAAGCCATTGGATCGGAAAATAAGGATAGGTGCAGTAAGTTATCTGAATACAAAACCGCTCATATACGGCCTGGAAAAGTCTCCTATAAAGGATGATATTGACCTGGTGGTGGATTATCCCTCGCATATAGCCAGTATGCTGTCTGAAGACCGGATAGATATAGGCCTTGTACCGGTTGCCGTGATCCCCGGTCTCCCTGAGGCGCATATCGTTACGGATTACTGCATCGCCTGCGACGGACCGGTGGACTCAGTGGCTATCTTCAGCGAACTGCCCATGGCTGATGTGAAAACCGTCTTACTGGATTACCAGTCACGCACATCGGTTATGCTTGCCCGTTTACTCATGGCCAATTACTGGAGGAAGGAGGTGGTGTGGAAAGATACCCGTGGTGAGGAATACCGGCATGAGATCAGGGGGGATGTGGCCGGCCTGGTCATTGGGGACAGGGCCCTCAGGCAGAAGAATGACTCGGCCTATATGTACGATCTGGGCACTGCATGGAAGGCCTTGACCGGTCTGCCTTTTGTATTCGCCACATGGGTGAGCAACAAGGCACTTCCCGCGTCTTTTCTGAAGGCCTTCAATGAGGCCAATGGACTCGGCTTATCTGATCTGGATACCATTGTGGCGAGGGAGAAAGATCCTCCTGCAGACCTAAAGGCATATTATACCGGGAATATCAAATATCTGTTGGATGCAGAAAAACGGGAAGGCCTGACTTATTTTCTTTCCATGATGAAGGCTTACCTGGCCAAGGATGCGCTAGAGGTATGATTGCGCAAACTTAATGGTTAATACCAGAGCCTGGCTTCGGCCTTTCTCAGATAGTCGACTGTTTTCCTGCTGACGGTCCTTCTTTTTTCTGTAAAGGGAATTTTCAACACATCTGCCCAACCGCTAAACCATCCTGCCAGGTCGAAGCCTGTTTTCCTGAGGTATTCCAGCGACCACATGGCGGCCGTGGAACAAAAATATATACGTGGCAGGTAGCGCCAGGCAACCTTGGCTTTATTCACCCATAGCATGGCCATTTTTTCCTTCTTTGTTTTCCTGCCATGGGGAGATTCCTTGTGTAACATAACTACCCGGTCAGAGTAAACGATCGAGTAGCCTGCATCCAGAATGCGATAACTCAGGTCATATTCTTCCATCCCATAGAAAAAATCTTCCGGGTATTTCCCCGCATGATGAAACACTTCACGTTTGATCGCGTGTGCGCCACCTGCATAGTAGTATGTTTCGAAATGCGGCTTCGATGAATATTTCCTGAAATTCTTATGTGGGAAGGCGTTCACCTGCATCTCCCCATTCTCATGGTACAATACCTTGAAGGAAATGATCGCGGTTTCGCGGTCGCTGCTTGAAATGTTGAATTCTTCGTAAAGATTCACCAGGCAGTCCTTATTTCCCATCACAGCATCATCATCCAGCATGATCAGGAATGGAGCTGAGCTCTGGGAGATCGCAAAGTTCCTTCCCCTGGCCACGCCAAGGTTTTCTTTGGCGTCAATGAACCGGAATGGAATGGAAGGGTGCGCTGCGATAAAGTTCTTCACCTGGCCATAGTCCTCCGTGGAAGCATTGTTCACAATGATCACTTCTTCCAGCAGTTGCTCTGCCTGCTCGAGCCCTGTGATGTTCTCGGCAAGCGCCAGCATGTCCTGCGGCCGGTTGTAGGTGATAATGACAAAACTCAACGGTTTCAAGGCAAATAAGATTCTATAAGGTCCCTGTAATGTTGATCGAAGGTAGCTAAACCAAAATTCACGTGTGCATATTGCAGGTTGTTATGCGAGATGCGCCTGCAAAGGTCTCGGTCATCCAACAGGCGCCTGACAAATTCAACACCTTCGGAAATGATCTTCTCTTCGTCCTTTGCCGAAGAGAACAGGAACCCGTTCTCCCCATGTTTGATATGAACCGGGAGGTCGCCCACCGGCGTGGCAATGATGATGCTGCCCCGTGCCATGGCTTCCATCACCACCATCGGGAACCCTTCTTCACTGGATGTGATGAAGAGCACGTCTGCTTGTTTCCGGTAGAGGTCGTCCAACACGGCAGGGTCATTAACGTCGCCATGGTAAAGATCATCGGGATGTTTTACCGGGATGGCGGCAGACACATTCCCTACAAAAGACATGGTCACCGGCAAACCGGCCTTGTGAAGTTGTTCAGAGATGGCTGCGCATAGGTGAACCCGTTTTTCCGGGGTGGCGCGGCCCACATACATCAGTTGCAGCCCTTTCTCGTTAAAGCCCCTTGCTTCATTTTGGGCTGGAAGGGGAATGCCGTTCAGGATAAACCTGATCCGTTTGCTGTAGGTTTCAGGGATCCCCCACCGTTGATACAGGGCAAGATGGTCCTGGATCCTGTTCCTGCTGATCATTATTGTTTCCCGGTAGAAAGGCAGGAAAGGGACCCTGATATAAGAAAAACTGCTGAAGGAGTGGATGAGTTCGATCTGCGGAATATCCGTCCGGATCCACCTGCTCATTTTGTACGCAAAATTTGAGTGCCCGTTGAAGATCACAGGGCGTTGCTCCTGGGCGTTGATGTATCCTGAGAACAGCCCCCTATAGATGAGGTTATTCCAGTATTTCTTCTTGTTATCCGTATAGGCGGAAATATCCATGATCTCGTGGCCGGAGGCTTTGAAGTCGGCCAGGAATCCTTCGGAGTGTGACTTCCTGGTGAAAACGATCAGGGCTTTTTTACCTTTCAATGCCTGTACAATATTGGCATGGACCCGTTCTGCGCCGCCGATATGGTGAAAAGGGAAGAAGAAAAAAATGTCATAATATTCCTGCAGCGGATGCTCTTTCGCCCTCATCCTGCCCAGGCTGATGAAGGGGAGCATAAGGACGTCTTCCAGGATGCGTTTTAGGATCAGAAGCCGGTAGATCATAACTTCTGCTTTATGGGTTTAAGCCATGCCTTGAGCTTATCCAGGCAGGCATAGAAACAGGTTTTATACACGAAGCTGCCCCGGTTTCCGCTTTTCCATGCCCTTCTGGCGAACCGGAATTTGGTATCGGCCAGTTTCCTGAATACGTTGTGCTGACGTGAACGGGTAAA
>Ga0315904_10011907_pt1 | contig 11034 bp, 15 predicted proteins | sample LakEriMetagenome_6_FD_203529 | JGI IMG/M metagenome (GOLD analysis project Ga0315904, IMG submission 203529) | Freshwater fungal communities from buoy surface, Lake Erie, Ohio, United States - Buoy 12 MA120 | ecosystem: Environmental > Aquatic > Freshwater > Lake | place: USA: Lake Erie, Ohio... | reverse complement strand
CCCTACTCCAGCCCAACCAGGGCGGCTCTGTGCCGCTCGCTTCCACCTCGTCCGCCCGTGAAGATCTGGCGGACTACATCGCCATCGTCGACGCCAAGTCGACCCCGTTCGTGTCCATGGCCCCGAAGGGCCGTGACATCGGCAATATGCAGTTCTCTTGGCAGGTCGACAATTACGGTGCCCCCGTGCTTGCCGGCGTGGTCGACGGCACCGACGTGACCGTGTCCAGTGCCTCGAACCCGGTGGTCAACCGGACCCGTCTGAACAACTACGGCCAGGCCTTCCGCCGTGATTTGCGTATTGGTTTCATCGCTGAGACCCAGGACGTCGCTGGTGTGAGTGATGAATTAGCTAACGGCATAGCTAAAAAATTGGTCGAAATTAAACGTGATATGGAGAGTACATTTATGTGTACTAACCAAGCTGCCCAAGCCGACAACGGTTCGACCAACGCCTACCTGACCGGCTCGATGGGTAACTGGTTGAACAGCACCAACGCCTCCAACATCGGCGCGTGCGCTTCCGGTTCTCCGTTCCTCCCTGCCTCCGGCGCGGTCGATACCACTGCCAGCGCATCCTTCACTGAGGCCACCGCCCAGAACGTGCTGACCGCTATCTACAGCGCCACCGGCACCTTCCGCGACTACGATTGTATCCTGGGCACCACGCTCAAGCGTGCGTTCACCAACTTGACCGCCTCCGGCACTACTCAGGTGGTCAACACGAATGCTATCGCTGCTACCAGCGTCCGCACCTTCAACCAGGACCTGTCTGCCGACACGTTCAAGGCCTCCATCGATCTTTTCGAGGGAGACTTCGGACGGCTTGTTTTACATCCGACCCAATTTTTGGGGGGTAAAAACAGCACCTCGCTGTCCGCCCAAGCCTACAAGGGCTACGTCATTCCGATGGACATGGTCGAGGTGCGCTACGCCAAGCTCCCGCAGGTCAAGGATCTGCCCGACGCCGGCGGCGGCCCTGCCCGATTGATCGAGGCCATTGCCGGCTTGGTGGTCAAAAACCCGAGCGGCTTTGGTATGTTCAACGGCGCGAGCTAGTCACTGACCAACGGGGGAGGTCCACTCCGGGCCTCCCCCTCTTTCCTTTCTCATGGCTCACAATTCCGCATCCTCCGTCATCGCAAGCGCCCTCGACGATATGCCCGGCGAACTGCGCCGCGCCATCATCAAGGAGTTCCAATCCGGCATCCAGAAGGACTGGGTCAAGGCCGGCATTGACCAGAAGCGCATCGCCAAGGACTCGCAGCGCGATATTCGTTCCGTTGACGGTATCGGACGCCTGCGGATGCGTATCGACCCCACTCTTTACCATGCCTGGGGGCATAAACTCGGGTACGATTGCTGGAAGGATTCCCAGTTTCTCAAAGAAGTAGAGCGGGATAACCCCGAGGTGCGAGTGCGCTGCGGGGCTACACGCTTGCAGGTTGGATGGAGCGGTGGCACAAAACGAAGCAGTCAGAAGTTCTCCCTATGAATGTCGGATCTAACCGCCAACTGGCCGGCGAATACGGTGGCCGGTACATCGACGCCTCCGCGGGCACCGTGACCGGCAACTACATGGAGATCCATGCCGTCGCCACGTCCATCCTCGGCGCCGTCTCGTCCAACATCACCAACTTTCCCTCCGGCGTTACCATTCAGGCCGGAGACTCAATCTCGGGCGTCTTCACCTCGGTGGCTGTGTCCTCCGGGGCGATCATCGCCTACAACCGCAAGTGGGTCTAAAATGCGTCTCGGACTAGGTCTAGGACTCGGCGTCGAGCAAGCCCTCGGTGGGGCTGGCGGCGGCGCCGACCTGCCTATCATCCGGCGCGACCTGCTGCGAGAGGACGAGGGCTTCACTCTTCTTGAGTACGATGAAGGGCAGCCGACGTACAAGATCGTCATCACATACGGCACATTTGATTCCTTGATGCTGGAGGATGGAACCATATTCCTGCGGCAAGAGGACGACGGAAAACTCATCATTCAAGCAAACTAGCCATGGCAGACACGAAAATCACAGCCCTAGCGGCCATCGGTGCAAACCCGATCAATGTCGCAACCTTCCCTATCCCAATGGTCGACCTGCTGGACAACAGCATGGCGGCGAGCGGCACCACGAAGAAGGTGACCGTGAACCAAATCCTCGGCGCAGGCGGCACCGCCACGCTCGCCTCCGCCACCATCACCGGCGATCTGACGGTGGATACGTCGACGCTGAAGGTGGATTCGGCGAACAATCGGGTGGGTATTGGGACGGCGACACCGGCTGAAACTCTCCATGTTTCTGGCGGAAACATCAGGATGTCGATCAATCAGTTCCTTTATCTGTATTACGGTTCCGCTACCAACTACGCATCGCTTGGGGCTGATAATTCTGGTAACGTCCAAGTTTTCACTGGTCTTAGCTCTCCCGCGAATCGCTTCCAGATTGCGAATGATGGTGTCTGCACATGGTCCAACGTCGGCGGAGTCGCTGGCACCGCCATGACCCTGAACTCCACGGGGCTGGGCGTGGGGATGTCTCCTCAATACAAGTTACAAGTTGGAAGCACCACTTACTCTTCAATCGGGTTAAACATTGCATCGGTTACTGACACCGCTTGCATATTCAAAGGAACTCCAGACGCTGTTGGATATGAGTATGCCAAGATTGTTTCAGGTCGAGAATCGTCTCCGTTCACTTACGGTTCATTCCTCGCGTTTTACACCGAGGGAAAGAACAGCGGAACAACTGATACTTCAATCGAGCGTCTCCGCATCGACTCCACGGGCAACGTGGGCATAGGCGTTACGCCGAGTGCGTGGAATAGTGACTTCAGGGCTTTGCAGGTTTCAGGTTCTGGATCGTATCTGACTTCCTACATTTCAGGTGCGACGGTCAACCAGTGGTTGTTCATTGGAAACAACGCTTTTTACGACACCGTTGATTCCCGATGGGAGTACATCCGCAGCAAGCCATCTGCTCAGTACATCCAGTACAACAACGAGCATCAGTGGTTGCGTGATACCGGAACACAGACTGCCGGTGCTGCGTGTAGCTTCACCCAAGCGATGACGCTCGATGCGAGCGGGAATCTGTTGGTGGGGAAGACGGCTTCCAGCAGCACCGCAGTCGGCGCAGAACTGCGCCCGTCCGGCGCAATTATTTCAACTCTTGCAGCGTCAACTAACGCTGATTTTGCTCTTTACACATATTCAACAGGAGCTGGAGCTGCTCGTTTTTATGTTGGAATGTCTGGTACGGTGTTCGCCACCAATACGACCATATCTGCAATTTCAGATCAGCGTCTGAAGGAGAATGTGCAGGACATCGACGTTGGACTCGGTGCGATTCTCGCTCTTAAACCACGCAAGTTCGACTGGAAGACTGGTAAGGGTAAGGACATCAAAGGCGACAGAGGTTTCATTGCTCAAGAGTTTGAGACGGTGTTCCCGCAGCTTGTGGACGAGTGGGCTGACCCTGCTCCAGAAGGCGAAGCTCCTTACAAGTCCGTTCGACAAGACCTGATTCCTGTGCTGGTAAAAGCCATCCAAGAACTCACCGCTCGCGTCCAAACCCTCGAAGCTAAGTAATTTATGACCATCCTCTGGCTCATCGAACGCCTCTTAGTTAAACCGACTGAAGGCACTCTCACCGATGTCGTAATCACCGCCGATTGGCGATGCAACGGCTCGCAGGATCAGTACAGCGGAACTTGCTACGGCTCCTGCTCATTCGCTCCGCCGACTGGCTCGTTTACGCCTTACGACCAGTTGACTGAAGCGCAGGTGCTGGACTGGTGCTACGCCAACGGAGCCGATCAAGCGGCCATCGAAGCGAACGTCTCGCTCCAGATCCAGAACCAGATCGACCCGCCGGTCGTGAGTTTGCCGCTGCCGTGGGTTCCGCCGGTTCCTCCCGCTATGATCGTGCCTCCGATGTTGCCTCAGGTGGAGCCGGTTTTGGTTGCGGAGCAGCCTGTCGTTTCCGACACTGCGGCCTGATATGATCAAGATCGAACTCACATTGCAACAGGCCCAGCAGCTCGCCCAACTCGTTGAAATCGCTATGAAGGCTGGAGGCGTACCAAATATCAGGATCGGCCAGCCGCTCTACGACATCATCGAGAACGCCGTCATCAACTCCCAGACACCCAAATCCTCAGAGTAACATGGACGCAACCAACCACGGCGGAACGAACGGCCTAGCGATCTCGCTGGGAACCGCGGCAGCAGCCACAGCAGCCTCGCTGCTTCCCCAGCTTACCGACGGCATCCGCTTCATCTCCGCCGTGGTCGGCCTCATTGCGGCCTGCATCGCGCTCTACAAAGCCTGGAAAAAATGAGAAACACCAAGACCACATTGGCCGGTATCGGCGCCATCCTCGTCGCCGTTGGCGGCACGCTGAAAGCGATCTTCGACGGCGACCCGACGACCTCGGTTGACATCACGTCCACCATTGCGGCTGTCTCCGCCGGCATCGGCCTGGTCATGGCCAAGGACGCCAGCGAGAAGCTGGAGATCAAGAAGCCCGAGTGAACTGGATCTACCAGATCCTGCGGGCCCTGCTCGACTGGTTCCGCGAAACACCACCCACCGATGTCCAACACGGCAATGCACCCAAACCTCTCAAGGATGATATGGCTGCTCGCATTGCCGATCTGCCTGGGCTGCCAGATGACCAAGGTGGTCCTGGTCCCTTCCGGTGATCCGGTGATGCTCGCCAAGCCCACCAAGGCCAGCGTGTACGGATTCGACAAGGACAAGAAGCTGGTGGGGCCGTCGACCGTGGTATTGCCGGCTGGTTGGTATGTGCTTCCGAAGTCCCAATGATCAACTACAAGGGCAACAAGTTCTCGGGCTACAACAAGCCCAAGGCCACTCCCGGGGAGTCCAAGAAGTCCGCCGTGCTGGCCAAGGAAAACGGCAAGGTTAAGCTCGTGCGTTTTGGCGACCCGGATATGACCATCAAGAAGCACATCCCGGAGCGACGGGCCAACTTCCGCGCTCGTCACGGCTGTGACAACCCGGGATCAAAACTCTCGGCCAAGTACTGGTCCTGCAAAGCCTGGTAGCAAATGAGAACCGTCACCTACGACTATGTCCTGCAACGCGCCTGTGAGCTCACTGGGCGCGTTTTCTCAACGCTAACCACCGAGGAGTCCAATTTCTTCCGCACGTTCATCTCAATGAGCCTGCGGAGCGCCTGGGAGTGCTTTGACTGGCCCGAGCAGACGGTCTACCAGCAAGAGTTCTTCGCACAGACCTACACCTACACCGCGACCTACAACGCCGGTGACGTGGTGTACTACCCGGTCGAGGAGAAGTACTACCAGTGGGTCAACCTCACACCGCTCGCCGGCCAGACCCCGACGATCAACGGCCCCAAGGGCTCGCTCAACTCGACCTACTGGGCCGAGGCGCTGCCCGACTACGGCAATACCGACGGTAACTGGGACTTCAGCACCGCATACAGCATCGGCGACACCGTGCTCTACCCGGTTACCCAGGAGCACTACCAAGCCTACGCAATCCCACCGGCTGGCACCGTTCCAACCAACACATCCTACTGGGGTGTGCTGAACAAGTTCCTGCGCAACATATCGCAGACCAACAACCCCGACGGCACCACCCGGGCCATCCCCATCGGTGAGACCTTCTCGGTGTGGCCGGGCGACCCCCGCGTGTCCTGGCGCCAGCAGGAAGCCCCCTACACCTTCACCGACAACGGCATCCTTGTCACAGCCGAGCTGCCCTACGTCTGGCTCGAGTTCCGCAAGACACCGCCGCTCCTGTCCAGTTCCGCCGAGGCCACCGCCTACGCTTTCCCGTACCGCTTCTGTGAGATCTGCGCACTCAAGGCCGCGGGCCAGATGCTGCGGGTCGACGGCAAGATCGACTTGGGCAACCAGTTCTTGGAGTTAGGGGAGGTTGAACTCACCAAGGAGATCGACAAGGTGGCGCTACAGGAGAAATATGTGCGCCAGATAATCGTGCCCTCCCGGTGATATGCCTGACCTGCCTCAAATCGGTGCAATTGACGATGGATTCATCGGAGTGGTATCGCGCATTGACCCGGCGCTGATCCCGGCCTCCTACGTATCCAACGCCGTCAATCGCCGCTTCGAGGATCAGGTCATCAAGAACCGTTGGGGCATCGTGCAGCCCAAGTGGGGCGGTCGCTGGTCAGTCGGATCGCGTATCGTCACGCTGACCTCCGGCTCATCGGTAGGCGTGCCCGTCTCCGGCACTCAGATCCCGGCCAACTCGCAGGTGGTTTGCGACGTCGACGCCAACACCCAGATCTTCTCCAACGGAACGCTCTGCACGCTGGACGACAACGCCAACGCTGCCTTCAGCACTGCAGCGTTCAGTTTCGCGCCGTCGCCCGCCAACAAGACGGTGCAGTTCTACGGCTCGACCGCTCCCTTCGAGGACATCCTCGGCGTCCTGCAGTACCGTGATCCCGACACCGGGGCCAACGCTCTCCTGGTGGCAGTCAATGAGGCTCGGGCCTCCGACGGCGGCCAGGGCAAGGTCTGGTGCATCCGGCCCAACCAGTCGCCCGTGGAGGTGCCCATGAACGGGCACGACATTTACCTGCCGGTGCGCCTCATCCAAGCCACCAACGGCGTGGTCATGCTGCGCCCGGGCAACGCCCGCTACTACTTCGACTCGACCTCCGGCATCTACGATTCGATCCTGCTTGAGAATGGCTTCGATATCCTATGCGAGGACGACTCCATCCTGTCCGACGAGGACTCGACCCAGATCAATCTCAACGTGTTGCCCGACCTAGCCACGGGCGACATCGTGAACCTCGGCCAGATCGGGACAGCGCAGCCGCTGTGGACCGGCAGTCCGGGCGCCGGTCAGGCCTTCCAGCTCTACGTCAACGTGGTCAACACCGAGGTCTCGTTGCACCTGACCCTGCTGGACGCGCAGGCCGGCACCAACCGGCTCAACCTGTCCCCGGAGAACGGTGCCCGCTACTACGTTGAGCTGGCCAGCAACACGACCGGCTATGATCTAGCTCAGGACATCGTCAACAACCTGAACGACGGGATGCCGATCCTGATGCAGAGCACGGCTGCCAACCCGTCTGCGCTCGACGCCGGCTTCGACCGCATCCCATCCACGCTGTCCATCAACAGCTCGGAGCCCACCGCGGACACGATCTCGGTCTTCAACCACAACTTCATCCCGGGCGATCAGGTCACGCTATCCAGCGTCAACAACGGTGGGGCGAACGTCACCAACAAGATCTACTACGTCTACCCGGTCGACAACAACACGCTGCGCCTGTTCTCGGGCACGACCGAGGAGACCGACTCGCTGAACGACGCCAGCCGGGCAGTCATCCAGCTCACGACCGCCGGAACGTCGCCCAACATCACGATCAACTCGGTCACGATCCTCAACCAAGGATCCGGCTACCTCTCGGCCCCGGTGATCACGGTCACTGGCACATCCAGTGTGGCCGCCAGCCTTACCGCCACGCTGACCGACGGTAAAGTCAGTGAGGTCACCATCGTCAATGCGGGCGTCTACTCAACGACACCCGCTGCCACGGTGGCCATGCCTTCGACCTTGGTGGATGTCACCACGTCCAACGTCACCGGCAGCATCAAGCGCTCGAGTGCATCCGGTTCATCGGTGCCGCCAGGACGCGAAGGTCTCTACTTCCAGAACCGCTTGTTGTTGCTCTACGGCAACGACTACCTGGCCGTGTCCGACGTGCTGGACCCCCTGCACTACTCGCCCATTCTGAACGAGTTCAAGCTCAATACCGGCAGCAACGACCGGGTGGTGGCCCTGTACCCGTTCAACAGCACCACGCTGTTGGTCTTCAAGGAGCGCTCGGTGCTGGCCGTGGAGAACCTCTACGGCGACCTGTCGACCACCCGCCTGACCGAGATCACCCGGGAGTTCGGCTGCGTCTCGCAGTCATCCATTGCGGGCACTGGCTCCGACGTCATCTTTCTGTCCCAGCGCGGTATCATCAGCCTGCGCCAGACCGAGTTCGGCATCAGCCAGTCGGTGGTGGTGCCGTTGTCCGACCAGATCCAGAACATCGTCGACGACATCGACCAGGCCTACTGGGGCAACGCCTGCGCCGCCTACTTCGCCAACCGCTACATCCTGAGCGTCCCGGTCGAGGGCGGTGACGGCACCAACCAGCGCACGCTCTGCTACAACTTCCTGAACAAGGCCTGGGAAGGCTACTGGGAGGGCTCGCTGCTCGTTCCGAAGTACTGGTGCCGCGTCATCGTGGCAGGCACCGACACGCTCTGCTGGGCCGACCAGAGCGGCCTGATCCATCAGTTCGACCCGCTTGGCCTCGTTGACGTCGACCGCACCGGAGTGCTGACCCAGATCAGCACCGAGGTTCGCTTCCGCGGCTACACCGGTGAGGACAACGTCGACCACAAGCAATGGACCGACATCCAGTTTGAGCTGGGCAACTGGAACACCCAGTACTCCATCACCGCGCAGTTCGACGGTGTGAACGAGTCCTACGTGGTGGCCACCAACCAGACCAAGGACCGCACGGTCTACTACACCTACGGCAGCGGCACCTACAACACCAACAACACCGCCGACAACTTCCTGGCCCCGTACCGCGAGGACTACTCGGTGACCACCCAGTTCCGCTGCGGCAGCAACGGGTGGAAGGCCGGCCTGCACCAGTTCTTCAGCCACAAGGCCCGCCTGCGTAAGCACTCGGCCTCTGTGCAGCCACTGATCACCACCGACCAGGGCTCTCTCGACATCTACAGCGCCAAGGTCATCGGAATCGCATTCCGACTCTACGGCAAGAACGACGTCTAAACCACCATGCCACTCTTCGTAAACGTCACCCCAGGCACCACGATCAGCCCGACGACCACGCTGTCGGCCTCGACGCTCAACCTCCTTGGTACGCCCACGGTCAACATCACCGGCACCATCGACGGCGGCACGCTGACCATCGGCGCCAACTCGGTTAACACCGCGGCGCTGCAGGACCTCTCTGTCACCACCAGCAAGCTGAATGACGCCGCGGTCACCAACGCCAAGCTGGCGACGATGGCGGCCAACACGATCAAGGGAAACAACACCGGCTCCGCCGCAGTAGCACTTGACCTGACGGTGGCCAACGTCAAGACCATGCTCTCCTTGGTTCCCGATGAGACGACCATCGAGACCAGCGGCAGCACCATCCGGCTGAAGGACAACTCGGTCACGTCGGCCAAGCTCTCCACGGCCCCGCAGGCCAGCAGCTCGGCCACACCCACCGTCAACGCCGGTACCAGTCTTACCTGGAACCTGACTCCGGCGGCCAATGCGACCATCACGCTGACATTCAACGCCAATGACGACGGCAAGACCGTGCTGGTGAAGGTGAAGCAGGATTCCGGTGGAAACCTGACCGCTGCATTCACCGCGTCCGGTGGCAAAACCATCTACTGGCAGGGCGGCGTAGGTCCGGTGCTGACTACCGGAGCCAACAAGGCAGACCTCTTTGTCTTCGCCTGTATCGGGTCAAACATCTACGGCAAGCAGATCCCCAACTTCCTCGCTTAATGCACGACACCTGGTTCAACTCGGCTGACAGTGGCGTGAGTGTTCCGACGAACATCCCGTATGTGTTCCCGGATATGTACACCATCGACCCCTACTCAAACGAGCCGGTGGTGAACCCCAACACGTCGCTGCTGACAATCGTCGACAATGACAACGGGCTGGAATACCCGGTCGGCAAAACGGTCAAGTTCCGGGTTGCACCGAAAACCCAAACCATTGACCCGGTGCTGAACACGTCGGCCTTCAACACCTACGCGACTCAGTTCACGCTGTACTCAATCATCGGTCAGGCTGCCATCAACAACCCGGTCATCGTGATATCGGTCAAAGTGTTTGACCCAATAAACGGTGATTCCGGCCAGATCAACACCGAGTTCCAAACCAGAAACCTGCCGCAGGGATGATCCCCCAGATCACAGACTACCTCCTCTGCAAACTCCCCGACAGCTTCCAAGGCTGGACTCGGGAGGCGCTTGAGGACTACGTGCTGTTCCATGCGCAGCAGGGCACGCTCAAGATCGCCACTCAGGACGAGCAGGTGGTGGCTGTGCTTGTAGGCTGGCGTCAACTCAGCCCGAATCCGCAGGCATGGGCATGGCAGCCCAGCGATCCGGAGGGCGACTACTGGTACTGGCATCAGTTCGCTGCCGACAGCGCGGTATTTGCGATGGCTGTAGCGGCTAAGTTCTTCCACGACCGACCGGAGGCTGCAATCCTCCCGGCCATCGGCTATCGCAACGGCAAACTGACCACCTACAAGAAAGGCTCGATGCCGATCTACAAGGTGGCCTCCAAAATGATATGACAGTCGAAGCACCTCCAGCACGCAACTACGCCCAGGAAACCCGGGACACACTCCGCAGCCAAATTGATTTGGCGCCGGAGAAGTACGCCGCCGAGGCACAGTTTGCGCCAAAGTATCAGGCGCTGACCATTGATATGCTGAAGCAGGCGACCCCGGAGCTGCTGAAGCTGTACGAGGAGCAGATTGCGCCGGCAATGGGTCGCACCGAGGCCGCAAGCCGTGCCTCATCCCGCGCCGGTGACATCGCTGACATTGCCAAGCTCGGGCCGCAAGCCCGTGCAGCCATCCAAGGTTTTGCCCCTGAGCAGACCCGCATTGCCGACATCCTCGCCCAGAACGCGACATCCAATCTCCTTGCCGGCTCCCGGCTAACCCCGGAACAGCAGCGCATCGCCCAGCAGCAGGCCCGCATTGCCTCTTCCGCCCGTGGTATGGCTCAAGGCCCGAATGCCGCGCTGCAGGAAGCCCTGCGCTCCCAGATGATCGGTGCAGGCCTCCAGCAGCAGCGCCAGCAGCAGGCCATGGGCGCACTGCAGGCCGGTCAGGGAGCCTACGGAGACGTCTTCCAGCAGGTCTTGGGACGCCCGTCGCAGGCCTTCGCAGGCTCGCAGGGCTTCGTAGGCCAGGCCTCGGGATTCAACCCTGGGCAGCTCTTCAATCCGGAGAGCGCCTATGCA
>Ga0315904_10011906_pt1 | contig 11035 bp, 6 predicted proteins | sample LakEriMetagenome_6_FD_203529 | JGI IMG/M metagenome (GOLD analysis project Ga0315904, IMG submission 203529) | Freshwater fungal communities from buoy surface, Lake Erie, Ohio, United States - Buoy 12 MA120 | ecosystem: Environmental > Aquatic > Freshwater > Lake | place: USA: Lake Erie, Ohio... | reverse complement strand
GTCGTGCACGAGCACCACGGCCCGGCCGAAGAAGGTCCCGTCCTTCGACTCGAAGCTGATGGCCCGCATGTTCACGCGCATGTCCTCGGAGATGACGTGCGTGATGGCAGAAACGAGGCCCACGTCGTCGAACCCGGTGAAGGCGAGCGTGACTTCGAACTGCGTAGCCGCCTTCGAAGCCCACTGGGCCTTCATGACCCGGTAGGCGTACTTCGAAAGCATGTTCGTGGCGTTCGGGCAGTTGCGGCGGTGCACCTTGATGCCACCGGTCACCGTTACGAACCCGAACACCTCGTCCCCGGGAATGGGGTTGCAGCAGGTGGCGAGGCTGTAATCGAGTTGTTGCATCCCTTCGCCGATGAGCAGCGTGTCGCCTTTGCCGGGAGGCGTTCCGGTCGCGGGGGCCGCTGCCGGCGCACTCGGCTCTGGCACTGCGGGCACAGTCTCCACCTTCTCCCATTCGATGCGGCCCTTGTCGGCACGGAAGGGGGGCAGCTTGTCGAGGTCGATGCGGTCTGTGGCGATGCGGTAGTAGAGCTCGTGTGGGCTGTCCTGCTTGAGCCGCCGCGTGAGCTGTTCGAGGTTTGCCGTGATGAAGTCGAGTCCCTCGCGGCGCATCCATTTGCGGAGCCGCTCCTTGCCGTCTTCGGCGGTGGCGCGCTCCGACTCGCGCAGGGCGTGCCGGATTTTTGAGCGGGCACTTGCAGTGACCACGTAGCCCAGCCAATCCTCTTTCGGGGACTGCTTGCGGGAGGTGATGACCTCGATTTGGTCCCCGCTCGACAGCACATGCGAAAGCGGCACGAGCCGGTGGTTCACCTTGGCGCCGATGCAGCGCATGCCCACTTGGGAGTGCACCCGGAACGCGAAGTCCAGGGTCGTCGCACCCTTCGGCAGTGTGAACAGGTCGCCGTGCGGGGTAAAGACGTAGATCTCGTCGCTGTAGAGGTTCAGCTTGAACTCGTCGATGAACTGCAACGCATCCTCTTCGCCGCTTTCGAGGATTTCGCGGATGGAGTTGAGCCAGCCGTCGAGCCGCTTTTCGCCGGTGGGGGCGGAGTCGTCCGGGACCGGCGCGCCGTTCTTGTAGCGCCAGTGCGCTGCGAGCCCTTTTTCCGCCACCTCGTCCATGCGGCGGGAGCGGATTTGGACCTCTACCCATTTGCCCGTCGGCGACATCACGGTCGTGTGCAGCGATTCGTAGCCGTTTGCCTTCGGCAAGCTGATCCAGTCGCGCAGCCGGTCGGGGTTCGGTTGGTAGTAGTCGGTCACGATGCTGTACGTCCGCCAGGCGTCCGCCTTTTCGCGCTCGTAGGGCGTGTCGAGGATGATGCGGATGGCGAACACGTCGTAGACCTCTTCGAAGGTGACGCGCTGCTTCTGCATCTTTTGCCAAATGCTGAAGATGCTCTTCGTCCGGCTGCGCATCTCGTACTCCAGCCCGGCCACGTCGAGCGCCCGCCGGATGGGCAGGGTGAACGCGTTGATGAACCGGGTCCGCACGGATTGCGTTTTGCGCAACTTCGACTCGATGTCGAGGTAGGCTTCCGGCTCTTTGTACTTGAGCGACAGGTCTTCCAGCTCCGTCTTGATGCCGTACAGCCCGAGGCGGTGGGCCAGCGGCGCGTACATGAACAGCGTCTCGGAGGCGATCTTCTGCTGCTTGTCCGGCCGCATGTGTTCCAGCGTCCGCATGTTGTCCAGCCGGTCCGCGATCTTGATCAGGATCACCCGCACGTCGTTGCTCAGCGTGAGCAACATCTTCCGGAAATTCTCGGCCTGTGCGCTGGTCCCTGGCTCGAACACCCCGCTCATCTTCGTGAGCCCGTCCACGATGTTCCGTTCTCGCTCGCCGAAGAGGCTGCCCACGTCCTCGAGCGTCATGTACGTGTCCTCGACCGTGTCGTGGAGCAGCGCGCACACGATGCTCGTGGTGTCGAGCCCCATCTCTTCTGCCACGATCCGCGCGACGCCGATGGGGTGGTAGATGTAGGGCTCACCGCTCTTGCGGCGCATGTCTTTGTGCGCTTCCAGTGCCAAATCAAAGGCCTTCCGGATCGCCCGCCGGTCCGCCGCCGTGCGGCTGTGCACCGCCGCCCTGAGCAGCCCCCGGTACCTCCTGAGGATCTCCCGCTTCTCCAGCTCCAAATCAATGGCCGCAGTCTCCATCCCCCAAATATCGCAACCACTCCGCTCCCCTCCACCTTTCCCACGCGCCACCGCTCCCCTTCGTCCTCAACCCTCCGCGGCTCCGCCGCGCCTCACCCCCGATCTTTGGCTTTAACGGATTACAGTCGCCTCCCGGTCCGGCCCTACCGAAACGATGCCCACGGGCACCCCGGTTTCGCGCTCCACCATCGCCACATAGTCTGCGAACGCCTCGGGGAACTCAGCCTCGCTGCGCACGCCGGTGAGGTCGCAGGCCCAACCCGTGTAGGCCCGGTACTCCGCCTCCACCTCGTCCGGTTCGATTCCATACGGCAGGTCCGCCGTCGTCGCCCCGTTCGGCAGCCGGTACGCGTGGCACACCGGGACTTCCAGGGCATCGGCCAGCACGTCCGCCTTCATCATCGCCAGCCGCGTCACCCCGTTCACCCGGCAGGCGTACCGCAGCTGCACGAGGTCCAGCCAGCCGCACCGCCGTGGCCGCCCCGTCGTCGCCCCATACTCACCGCCGGCCTGCCGGAGTGCCTCGCCCGCTTCGCCATGCAACTCCGTCGGAAACGGCCCCGACCCCACCCGGGTACAGTAGGCCTTGAAGATGCCGATGACGTCGCCGATGCGGTTCGGGGCGATGCCGAGTCCCGTGCAGGCTCCGGCGGCAATGGTGTTCGAGGACGTGACGTACGGATACGTCCCGAAGTCGATGTCGAGCATGGTGCCTTGTGCGCCCTCGGCGAGCACGCGCTTGCCTTGGTCCAGGGCTTCGTTGAGAAAATGCTCTGCGTCGATGAGGTGCAAGGCGCCGAGTTCGCGCACGGCCGATAGCCATTCTTCCTCTGCGGCTGCCAGGTCAAATCCAGCGCTGTCGAAGCCGTCGAGCAGGCCGAGGTGCTTCTGCTTCAGGGCGGCGTAGCGCTCTTCGAACCGGCCGGAGGTGATGTCGCCGACGCGCAGCCCGTTGCGCCCAGTTTTGTCCATGTAGGTCGGTCCGATGCCCTTGAGCGTCGAACCGATTTTTGCGCTGCCCTTCGCCAGTTCGCTGGCGGCATCGAGCATGCGGTGGGTGGGCAGGATGAGGTGGGCGCGGCGCGAGATGTAGAGGTTCGGGCGGGGGTCGATGCCGCGGGCGAGCAGCCGATCGATTTCCGCCTTGAAGATGACGGGATCGATGACCACGCCGTTGCCCACGACGTTGATGGCCTCTGGACGAAACACCCCGCTGGGGATGGTGTGCAAGACGTGCTTGACGCCGTCAAAAATCAGCGTGTGGCCGGCGTTGGGGCCGCCTTGGAACCGGGCGATCACATCGTACTCGGGGGTGAGCACATCGACCACTTTGCCTTTGCCTTCGTCGCCCCACTGCAGGCCGAGGAGTACATCCACCTTCATGCCCGAAAGGTAGGGCGGACCTCGGAGGATTTCCCGGTGCCGTCTTCCTTCCTCCGCGCAAAAACATGCAGCGAATGGTGCAGCACTTCGATGCCGAACAGCTCTTCGAGTGTGGACGTAATCTGCTGGATCCGCGGGTCGCAGAACTCGAGCACCTCGCCCGTATCCGCGAGGATGACGTGGTCATGTTGCCGGATGCGGTGGCATTTCTCGAATTGGGCCATCTTGTCCCCAAACTGATGCCGGCGCACCAACCCACAGGCAATCAGCAACTCCATCGTATTGTAGAGCGTCGCGCGGCTCACCCGGTAATTCCGCTCCTTCATGTGGACATAGAGGGTCTCCATGTCGAAGTGGCCCGCGAAGGCATACACCTCCTGCAAAATCGCAAACCGCTCCGGCGTCTTTCGGTGACCTTGCTCCTCGAGGTAGCGTTCGAACAGTGCGCGGACCTGGTCCTGTTCGTCTCCGTGTTCCATGGCGGGAAGGTACGCCCGCCCGCTCAGCGAATCAGCAGCACGTTGCCCATGAATTCGAACCGCTCGGGCCCGAATGCAGAAGACACGACCGCCCGCCACAGGTAGAGTCCGTCCGGCGCGAAATGCGCCCCACCTTGCACGCTTCCGTTCCAAAACCCCTCCGGATCCTCGGTCTCAAACACCGTCGTCCCCCACCGGTCGACCACGGTGAATCGGTATCCAGCCGTTCCGCCACCGGTCATCATCGGTGCAAGCACTTCATTGAGTCCATCGCCGTCCGGGGTAAATGCGGTGGGCACGAAAAACGTGACGTCGCCCTCGATGACCAGCACGGCGCACGCTTCGGCCGGGCAGCCCTGCACCGACGTGCACGCAAGGCAAATCACGTGCTCGCCGGTCTCCATTTCTGGAAACTGCACCTCCGGATTCCAAACGCTTGATGCGCCGAGCGTGCCCAGGCTCCACGTGCACTCCGCCGCGCCGGTCGTGGTGTTGACGAATGCGACCTCCGGGTCGAGGGCGTCGACCGGCACCGGCGTCCAAAAAAAGTTCACCGCCGGCCGCGGCGCTTCCACCACCGTCGTCACCACGGTCGAATCGCACCCGGTCAACACCGACACGAGCGGTGTGGTGTACGTGCCGGGCGTGCTCACGGGCGAACCATTCGGCAAAACGTGCACATCTCCAGCGCACAACAGTACCGAGGTGCTGGAGGAGAAGGCCTGCAGCAGCGCAACTTCGGTGGTGGTGGTGGAAGGGCAGCCGGTGGTGGGGGAGGGGACGGTGGTGGTGTACGTGCCGGCCGCCGTCACCGCTGTTCCGTCGGGCAGCGTGTGGAATTCGCCGGGGCACAGGGCTACTTCCTCAGAAAAGAACGTCGAGGATTCCACCGTCAGCGCAACCGTGACCGTGCTGTCGCATCCGTTTGCAGCCGTGAACGTGGAGACGAGATTGTCGGAGGCCGTGTATGCTTGCCCATTCCAGGTCCAGGAATCGCACGCAGTCACGTTGAAGCTCGTTTCGATGGGTTCGGAAACGGTGAGTTCAAGGGTGCGGACGCTGTCGCATCCGAAGGCCGTCGTGTAGGTCACCGGATAGGTTCCGCTGGCCACGTAGAAGTTCCCTTCGAAGGCATACGGCGTTTCTGGACACGTGGCCGCAGAGAAAGTGAGTTCCGGCGAAGGATGCACCGTCAAGGCCAGCGTAAGGGTGGAGTCGCAACCTTGGGCCGTGGTGAGGGCAGCGGTGTAGGTGCCGCTTGCGTCGAGGAGGGCGCCGTTGAAGGGGTACGTCGAGCCGTCGCAGATGGAGGCCGAGAGCGATGCCGTGCCGACGGGCAGCACCGTCACGTCGACCGTGTCACTGGCGATGGGGCAAGTGCCCGTCCAGCCGGAGACGACGTAGCTGCCGGCCAAGGCTGCTGTGGCCGTCCCGACCGCCACCGACTGGCCCGTGGCGGAGAAACCGGCAGGCCCGGTCCACTGGTAGAGCCCGTTTTCGACCGGGGCGACGTCGATGGCGAGGGCGTCACCGGCGCAGACCGTGAGGTCGTCGGCGGACGCTTGGTAGGACCGCTCGCCGTAGTCGCTGAAGTAGCCGTAGCGGCAGCCGGTTGAGGCGCCGCCGTGGATGATGCCGAGGTGGAAAAAGTCCTCGGTGTTCGTGATGCGGGAGGCGTCGAGCTGCGGGACGAAGCCCGTGCCGGTGATTTGGGCGTACATCCACGCGCCGCCTGAGCCCGGGACGGGGGCGAAGGCAGAGGCGGGGATGGAGCCTGCCACCCCGTTGAAGAGGAAGGCGTCTTCCGCGCCCGTAGGCACTAAGAGGTTGATTCCGAGGAATTCGCCTGTAGATCGCACGAAGACTGCCGATTCGGATCCGGTGCATTCCGTGCTGGGCAGGATGGCCGCGCCGACCTCGCACCCGAATCCGGTGAGGTGCCACACGTACACATCCTGCGAGGCCTCGATGAGTGCAGCTGGCGCCGCGAGGATGTGCATGTACCACTGGCCGGTGCCGAGGGTCGCTACGGGGACGCCGCCGATGCTGACTTGGGTTCCGGGGGCCGTTGCGACGACGAAGAGGCGGTCGGTGTTCGTGTTGAGGTAGCCGCGGATGGCGATGTATTCGCGGCCGACGACGGGCACGGGGACGATTTGGTCCCCGGTGAGGTCGAGGCAGCCGCCGTTGAAGGGGGCGCCGAAGAGCGAATCGTCGTGGAGGGTGATGGCTACGGGCTTCGTCGAGGTCACCACGGTGCCGGTGGGGTGTGCGGCTGCGGCGGTGGAGGCGGCGCGCGCGGAATACGTGGACCCGGCGAAGGGGAGCACCACCGTGAACGGCACGCCTGCCGGGTGGCCGATCAGGGCCTGGGTGGGGGTGATGGTGACCGAGGTGTTCGGCTCCGTGGCGACGATGTCAAAGCCGCCGGGGGAGGAGGCGTGGGCGTTGACGAGGTAGTTCTGGGAGGGGATGAAGAACGATGTGCCGAGTGCGTTTTCGCCTTTGAGCACAAAGATGTCCGGGTTGCAGCCGCAGCTGGGGTTGACCTCGTAGTAGGCACTGACGGGAGCGGTGGACACAATGCGCAGGCCCTTGTTGAGGACCTGGTCGAAGGGGGCATTCTCCACGGCGGCGAGCCATGGGGTGAGGTCCAGCGAGGCCGCGGAGGAGGGGGGGATGGCAAGGGTTTGGGGCGGGAAGGCCGCATTTGCGGGCTGGTCAATCGTTACCGTCGCTGCGGCGTCAAAGGTGGCAAAGCGCAGCAGCACCGGAAAATCTCCATGCAACGAAGTGACTTCAGGAGCCACAAACCAGAATGAGTCGTCGGTTTGGCCGTGGGCCGCGAGCGCCCCACAAAGCGCCCATACCACTGCAAATCCGCGCATCCCCTGCATGGGCCACAAGGTACGCGCTCAAGTCATGCGCGCGCTGCCGGCAAATCAGAGCAGCCCGCGCACAAGGTCTTCGATCGCGATGCCCTCCGCTTCCGCCTTGTAGTTCCGCACGACGCGGTGCCGCAAAATCGGCAAGGCAACCGCCTTCACGTCCTCGATGTCTGGGCTGTATTTCCCTGAAAGTGCAGCATTCACCTTCGCGCCGATGGCCAGGTACTGCGAAGCCCGCGGGCCGGCACCCCAGCTCACGTACGCATTCACTTCGGCCGTCGCCCGGTCCCTGCCCGGACGTGTCTTGCCTACAAGTCCGACGGCGTATTCGAGGACGTTGTCGGCCACCGGCATCCGGCGGATCAGTTGCTGGAAGGCCAGGATTTCCTCGCCGCTCAGCACCGGCTGCACGTCCACCCGCACATCGGACGTCGTGGCTTTGACGATGCTCAATTCTTCGGCGTGGCTGGGATAATCCACCCATGTATTGAACATGAAGCGGTCGAGCTGCGCTTCCGGAAGCGGGTACGTGCCCTCTTGCTCGATGGGGTTTTGGGTGGCCAAAACAAAGAACGGCTCCGGCAGCGGATACGTGGTCCCCCCCGCCGTCACGGCGCGTTCCTGCATCGCTTCGAGCAGGGCCGACTGCGTCTTCGGCGGCGTCCGGTTGATCTCGTCCGCCAGCACGATGTGCGCAAACAGCGGCCCCTTCACGAAGCGGAACTGGCGGTTTTCATCGAGGATCTCGCTCCCGACGATGTCGCTCGGCATGAGGTCCGGCGTGAACTGGATCCGGCTGAAGGTCAGGCCGAGCGCCCGGGCGATCGTGTTCACCAGCAAGGTCTTCGCGAGTCCGGGAACCCCGACGAGCAGGACGTGGCCGCCTGCAAAAATCGCCGTCGTGGCCTCGCGGATGACGTGGTCTTGGCCCACCATCACCTTGCCCACCTCCGCGACCAGCGCGCGGTGCTTCTGTTGCAGCGCTGCGAGCGCTTCCTGATCCGATCCGTACTTCACGAGCCCGAAGGTACGGCCGCCGTTTGCATCTCCCTCACTCAAGCACAAACCGCACCGTGCGCCCCGCACCGTCTGCGGCGACGTACAAGCCCGGGGCGAATCCGGCGCAATCCAGCCGCGTCCCGTGGCGCTCTGCGGTGAAGTCCCGGACGAAGATTCCGCCCGGTCCATAGACCCGTACCGGCCCCTCGAGTCCTCCGATCCGGACGTTTTCCCCTGCGGGATTGGGCACCGCCCAGCCGCGAAGATCGCTCCCTATTTCCACCACTTCCGCGGCAGGATCGACCACCACGAATGCGCCCATCATGCCGCCGTCTTCGTGCACGAGCATGTGGCAGTGGTACATGTACGGCATCACGGGATCGGCGAAGTCATTGAATTGCATCACGATACGCGCGGACTGCATGGCAGGCACGAACACCACGTCTTTCAGTCCAGCTTCTTCCGGTCCGGGGGCGACCCCGTTGCGGTCGAGCAGGTAGAACGGCGTGTTGTGGACGTGGAACGGGTGCCCGATAGGGGAGTTGTTCGACAGTTGCCAAACTTCCACATCGCCCAGCTGCACCTCGAAGTTGACCACATCCATGGCGAACGGTGCGCCGTTGATGAGGAAGGGGGCATTCAGTGCGCCCTGGCCCATCGCGCTGGGGCTGAAGGTGAAGCCGCGGGTGACGTCGCCCGTGCTCCATGGCACGACGTGGGAAGGGTCGAGCGCCGAGGGCACGGCGAAGACGGCGTAGGGGGCGGCCGGGCCTACCGCCAAGGTCATGAAGGAGAAGTCGTTGCCGTTCAGGGGGTTGCCGGCGTATCCGGTCAGGACTTGGCCCGGCCCCATTCCGGGTTGGGCCGCGCCGTAGGTCGCGCTGGGCAGCTCGGAGGCGAACGACCGCAGGTCGAAGGTGGTCCCTTCGAGGGCGGCGCAGTCGAGCAGGAGTTCAGCGCGTTCGCCGGGTGCGAGCCGGAGCCGCGTGCGCTCCACTGGCGCGGGGAGGAGGCCGCCGTCCGTGGCGATCAGGTGGAAGGGCAGGTCGCCGGTGAAGCCGAGTTGGAAGACGCGTTGGGAGGCGCCGTTGAGCAGGTGGAGGCGCACGACTGAGGCGGGAACGGGGAGCGTGCCGCCGACGGTGGCGTTTGCCATCGGCACGTCGTCGGCGTTCGTGCCGGCGAGGACCATGCCCATGGCGTCGAAGTCCTTCGTTTGGAGCACGATGGGGAATTCGTCGACGCCGTAGGTCCGGGGGAGTGGGAGGGCCTGCTCGACGGGGTCTCGCACCCAAATTTGGCCCGCAACCCCCATGGAAACCTGGTGCTCCGTCATGTGGTGCAGGTGCGGGTGGTACCAAAACGTGCCCGCCGGATCCAGCACCGTGAACTCCGGATTCCACGTCGCCCCCGGCGCAATCGGCGAGTACGGCCCTCCGTCGTGGTGCGCGGCCACGTGCATCCCGTGCCAGTGCAGCGTCGTGGAGTCGTCCAGGGCGTTCACCACCGTCCAGTCGGCGAAGTCGCCGCGATGCACGATGAGGGTGGGCCCCAGCACGGGGCCGTTCGCCCCAAGCGTCATGGTGGCCGGCCCGCCGTCGAAGCTGTGCTCGCCCGGTTGCAGGGTCAGGGTCACTGGTTGCGAGGCGTCGAGGGCGGGGGGGATGAGGACGGTTTGGGCCGCCGCGCCGGAGGTGCAGGCGGCTGCAAGCACATAAAACCCCGATTGCTTCCACTTCATGTCTCGAAGGTAAAGGGCCAACATCTGAACTGGCCGATCTTGCGCAGGGGCTTGAGCGGCAGCGTCCACGGAGCGGGCCGCAATCCGTTGATCGACCACGCGTTCCAGTCTTCGCGGTGTGCGCGCCATCGGCCCTGCCACGTGGCATTGCTCACGCCCCCCGCCCGCATTCGGACCAGGACTTCAGGGTGGTACACGGTCTGAATTCCTTCCACGTACATCAACCGCAGCATCAATTCGTAATCTGCTGCAAGCTTGAACGTTGTGTTGAATCCGCCGGCGTTGAGCAGGGCGGTGCGGCGCGCGATGAAGGTGGGGTGCGGCGGCATCCAGCCCCACCGAAACGCCCCCTCCCGGTACCGGCCGCCGCGCCAAACGCGGACCACGCGCCCCCCGGCGTCCACCACCTCGAGGTCCGCATACGCCGCATCCGCACCGGACTCCGTCAACCCCTCCACAACCCGCTTCAACGCCGCAGGGTCGGCATACACATCGTCCGCATTCAAAAACGCGACGAATTCCCCGCCCGCCCGCTGCAGCCCCTTGTTCATCGCGTCGTACAACCCCGCATCCGGCTCCGAAACCACACAGGCCAGCCGGTCCCGGAAGGGCGCAATCGCCTCCAACGTGCCATCCGTCGACGCGCCATCCACCACCACGTGCTCGAGGTCGACCCCGGCCACCGCCGCAGCGGCCACGGAAGCGCACGTGGCGCCGATGGTGGCAGCGGCGTTGTACGCCACGGTCACCACCGAGAGCTTCATCGGCGGGCCGTTCCCAGCGTGGCCGCCCACGGCCGCTCGAAGGTGCATTCCGCGTACGGGGCGTCGATGCGCACGTACACTTCGGACAGGCGGCGGTCTATCCACCGGTTGAGTTGGCGCGCGGCGAGGTCGTTCTCGACGAGGGTTTGGAAGAGTGCGTAGTCGTCCTTCGGGTTTGCCCGGTGGGCGGCATGCCGCCCGTCGAGCCGGAACACCGCCCAGTACCCCTGCCCATCGGCATCGACCAGCGAGACCGGCGCACTCGTCGCCCCGGGCTCCAGCCCGGCCAGCAGCAGGTACACCTCCGCATCGAGCTCGTCCACTCCCCAGCGCGTTCCGCCATCTGCAGGATTTGCGACCACCCCGCGCTGGTTCTTTGTGTCTTCCCGCGTCGAAAACCGCTCCACCGCTTCCTCGAACGGCAGCGTTCCCGCCACCAAGGACCGCGCGAGCGAGTCGATCCGCGTGCCCATCCGGTCCAGTTCCGCCTCGTCGATCCGTGGCGCCATCAACACGTGGCAGGCGCTGTACAGTTCGCCCCGGCGCTCCGTCACCTTCAGGAAGTGGTAGCCAAACTCCGACTCGAACACGGGTGAAAAATCCCCCACGGGC
>Ga0315904_10011905_pt1 | contig 11035 bp, 11 predicted proteins | sample LakEriMetagenome_6_FD_203529 | JGI IMG/M metagenome (GOLD analysis project Ga0315904, IMG submission 203529) | Freshwater fungal communities from buoy surface, Lake Erie, Ohio, United States - Buoy 12 MA120 | ecosystem: Environmental > Aquatic > Freshwater > Lake | place: USA: Lake Erie, Ohio... | reverse complement strand
ATCCGAAATGAAAAAGGAATTCCAGTTGCAAGTGGAATGTATTTAGTTCATGTGAACTTGCCGGGTATTGGAGAGACAGTTTTGAAATGGTTTGGAGCTATGCGACCAATTGATATTGTAACTTTCTAATTTAATTTAAAAGAATTATTCAATTTAACGAACAAATAATATGAATACTAATAATATAAGACTTACTGCCTTAGCCTTGCTATTAAGCGCTTCAACCTTTGCAGGTAATAAAGATCGTTCGGGTCAAAGTGGAGCAGGTGAATTGCTGATTAATCCATGGGGCATGTCAAGTGGCTGTTTTGGATTAAATGGTGCGCATGTAGTCGGGGTAGAATCCATGAAATTAAATGTAGCTGGTTTGGCTAAAACAAAAACTACTGAATTTGGAGCCGCACATACAAGATATTTAGCAGGCACTGGTTTAGGAATTAGTAATGCTGGTGTAGCCCATAATTTAGGAAATGATATGGTAATTGGCTTCAACTTAATGTCATTCACATTTGGATCTATTCCAATTACAACAGAATCATCACCTGAAGGGGGGATTGGTGAATATAGACCCAACTTTACAAATTTCTCTCTAGCGTTAGGTAAGAAATTCTCTGAGAACATGTCAACAGGTATTCAAGCAACTTATGTCAATGAAGCATTAAGCAATATAAGGGCAAGTGCGGTGGCATTTGACGCAGGTGTTCAGTATGTAAATGGCAAGCATGATAATTTACATTTGGGCGTGTCATTGCGCAATGTAGGTACAAATTTACGTTTTGTAGGAGACGGGTTTAGTTATAATGGTACGAGCCCTGATTTGGTAAAATCTATTTCTGTTAACTCTAAATCAGATAGATTTTCTTTACCTTCTCAACTAGCGTTCGGCGTTTCATATGATTTTTACCTTAAACCAAATAATGACACGACTGAATCAGCAGATGGAGTGCCGCCGTCTCAACACAGATTAACACCGATGTTCAGCTTTATTTCCAACGCGTTTAATAAAGATTGGATTGGTATTGGTGCGGAATATGGTTATAAAGAGAAATTAATGGTTAGACTTGCATATCGTTATGAAGGTCAAATTACAAGTTCAGCTGATAATACAACGCTATATAATGGTTTAGCAGCAGGACTTACTTTAGCAACCAATGTAAGCTCCAAAGAAAATGCCCATAAACTATTGATTGATTATGGATTCAGAGCGACAAGAGTTTCTAACGGCGTACACACCTTAGGAATTAGAATGCAACTTGGTGCGAAAGAATCGAAATAGAGCAAACAAAATTCATAAAATAATAGTAATTCAACGCTTTCACACGAAAGCGTTGATTCTTTTTTAAGAACATCAAATAAATTTAAAAATGGGGAATACATATGTTACAAAAGAGACTTTTGAAAAAATGCTCGAAGAGTTAAATCTATTAAAATCAGCAGGTAGAAGTGAAATCGCCAAAGCCATTGCAGAGGCGCGCGAGAAAGGTGATTTAAAAGAGAATGCGGAGTACGATGCTGCAAAGGAAGCCCAGGGTTTACATGAAGCAAAAATCGCAGTGCTGGAAAATGCGGTTGCAACCTCACGCATTATCGATGTGGCAGATATGGATACAAGTAAAGTGACTATCTTAAGTAAAGTTGAAATTACCAATCTGAAGTTAAAAAAGAAATTCATTTACCAAATCGTTTCAGAGAATGAAGCGGACCTTAAGCTTGGCAAAATATCCATATCATCTCCAATTGGTAAAGGCTTGTTGGGTAAAAAAGTGGGTGACATTGCAGATGTGGAAACTCCAGGGGGTAAATTGCAATTTAAAATAGAGTCTATTTCATTTTAAAAATTAAGCCATGTCAAGTATCTTTTCGAAAATCATTGCAGGCGAAATCCCCTGTTACAAGATAGCTGAGAACAACGACTTTATTGCGTTTCTTGACATGTTCCCAATAGTTAAAGGACATGTGTTGGTGGTGCCTAAAACCCAAGTTAACAAGATATTTGACGCTGATACTTCATTGCTCGCAGCTTGGTTGCCCTTTGCGCAGCCCATTGCTAAAGCCATTGAAAAAGCCTTTGATTGCAAACGATGTGGTATAAGCGTTATCGGATTAGAAGTACCTCACGCACATATGCACTTAGTTCCAATTCGTACCGCTGATGACTTGAATTTTACACGCCCTAAATTAAACTTATCGGAAACGGAAATGAAAGAAGCGCAAAAATTAATTCTTAACCTTCTTCAACCTTAGCGCTAGGATTTATAAATCTAAATCCAACACCATGAATGGTTTGAATTTCAATATCGGTTTCATCTTTTAAGTACTTCCTTATTTTGGTAATAAACACATCCATGCTTCTTCCTAAGAAGTAATCATCCTTACCCCATACTTTCGTTAAAACCTCATCACGCTTCACAACTCGATTTGGATTTAAACAAAAGAAACGTAACAAATCGGCTTCTTTTTGTGTAAGCCTTACATCCGTATTTGGACCTTTTACCGTTAAATTCGGAAAATCAAAAGTTGTTTTGCCAATAAGGAAGATTAATTCATCAGGATCTTCACCTTTAGTACGTTTTAAAAATACCTCTATACGAAGTATTAATTCTTCCATACTAAATGGTTTGGTAATATAATCATCACCTCCAGCTTTAAAGCCAGCTATCTTGTCTTCTTGCATATTCTTGGCTGAAAGAAACAAGATAGGAATATGTGTATTTTTTCTGCGAATTTGCGTTGCCAATGTAAATCCGTCCTTAAGAGGCATCATTACATCGAGTAAACACATGTCATAAAAATTCTTCGAAAACTGCTGCCAACCTGCATTGCCGTCGGTGGCATGCGTCACTTCATATCCATGTTCTTCAAGGCTATCCTTAATTACATACCCCAAAGAGGTATCGTCTTCTACTAATAGTATTTTGGTCTTTTGTGGCATAGAAAATTAATTGGTTTTATTTTTCGGTATAAATATACAAAATTCTGAACCTTTGCCAAGTTCACTTGATACTTTTATGTAACCACCGTGTTGTTTGCAGATAAGTTTTACATAGTTTAAACCTAATCCAAAGCCTTTTACCGAATGAACATTGCCTGTTGATACACGATAAAATCTATCAAAAATATGTTTTAGGTCATCTTGTGAAATGCCAATTCCGTTATCCTTTATAGTAATACTTATGTAAGGATCTTGGAAAACGCAAGTAATATAAATGCGTGGCACTTCATTGCAATATTTAATCGCATTATCTAACAAATTGCTGATTACATTTTTAATATGTAACCTATCAACATTAAATGAAAGATTAGCTTCGGCTAGCGAAATGTTTATTTCCCCTCCTTTCGAACGTATCAAAGGGGTGTATTTTTTATCAATAATTTCTTCTAATAATTCTTTGATTGAAACCTCTTCACGTTTAAGTTCCATAGTTGATTTGGGCTCTTTTGCCATTTGCAATACTCGCTCAACCTGATGTGTTAAATGAGTCGTTTCATTATTGATGATTGTAGCATAATTCAATAAACGCTCGGGATTATTTATAATATTTGGGTTTTTCAAAACTTCAGATGATAGCTTAATAGTTGCCAGTGGGGTTTTGAATTCATGTGTCATATTATTCACAAAATCTTTTTGAATTTCTGACAGTCTTTTTTGTTTGAAAATAATAAATATCGAATAGCCTAAAAGCAAAAGAAATAAAATCAAAATTGCACTCGATGCAAACCAATTGGTCATTTCTTTGGTAAGAAAGCTATTAAGCTGTGGAAAGTGAACTCCAAAGTAGTTATTCTCTTGTTTGTTTTTTGGGAAAATGGTAGGCTTAATTGATATTTCGTCTTTATCTCTACCAATATTCACATATTTGCCATATTTCATTTTTTCGCTTTCGCAGTCATACACACTATATTCATAATCAGTCACAATTTGTTGGGCGAGTAATTCACGCGTTATTAATTGTTCAAGTACTGCTGAGTCAATTTTATCATTTATTTGAACTGTATAATACCTTGGTGAAACACGAGTAACAATGCTATCAACGGTTCCATTGTTATCATTCATTTTCAAAATTTGGATAGCTACATTTTTCAAGGCTACAATAGCATGGGTGTGAAAAATATTTTTTTCAAGTTCATAAGCCTTTTTAATCCAAAAATATTGCGACACTATCATGAGAATAGCAGCCAATACAGCCGATATAAATATGATGCGTAAGATTCTATTACTCATGTTGTTTTAAAGGTAATTATTTTTTGATACGATGGGCATTATTCTTTAGGAAGCTTTCCCAATTTACAAATTTTTCACCTTTCGTATTAAAGCTTAAGGCTTGGTAATAATGACACAATGCCACGGCTAAGGCATCGCTGGCATCCAAAAATTCGGGGGTTTCTTTAAATTGTAAAATCTGCTGCAACATTTTCCAAACCTGATCTTTAGTTGCATTTCCATTACCTGTGATAGATTGTTTTATTTTTTTAGGAGAATACTCTACCGCACTTAATCCCATTTGCATGGCAGCGGCAATAGCCACACCTTGCGCTCTGCCTAGTTTAAGCATGCTTTGTACGTTTTTTCCAAAGAAGGGTGCTTCGATGGCTACATGCTGTGGCTTAAATTGTTTGTTTAATTCAATTATTTTATTATAAATAAGTTGCAATCGAATATTGGCATCTTTATGTTTTTTTAATTGAAGCACACCCATTTCTATCAGCGCAGGTTTTTTATTAGAAATCTCGAGTATGCCATAACCCATTACAAGTGTACCTGGGTCTATACCTAAAATTATTTCTGATTTGCGAATCAAGCTTGTTATTTTTACGTCGTGTTGAAAAACAAAAGTATCAAATTAATTGTCAAGACGCTGATAGGATTGGTTTTGTTTTTATGGATGGGTTATTCCATTTATCACCAAGTAAGCCGCCAACCTAATGTAGGACAAACCATCAAGCAAATTACTTTAGAATGGAATGCATTGAAAGTTTTTGAAATTGCGCTCGTATTTCTGCTTATGATTTTGAATTGGTGCATAGAAGCTATAAAATGGCGTGACTTATTGCGTAATACCGAGAAGTTCAGTATTGTAAATGCATTACAATCTGTACTTACAGGGCTTGCAGTGTCAATTATTACACCCAATAGAGTAGGTGAGTATATGGGACGAATTTTATATTTACGAAATGTAAATAAGTTCAAAGGTATATCTGTTACCTTGGTTGGGAGTTTTGCTCAACTAATTATAACAGGCGGTTTTGGATTAATTGGATTAACTTATTACATTGTTTGTATTAAGTCATCACTATGGCTTTATATACTATGGGCTTCTAGTTTGGTATTAAGTATATTATTGGCTTATGTATATTTCCATTTATCATGGTTAGTCGATTTAACGACACGTTTTATTTTTTTTCAGAAAATAAAAACTTATGTCGAAATTATTAAGCGATTTGATAGGAAGGATTTAGTGCGTATTTTGTATTTATCATTACTACGATATTTAGTTTATACGGTCCAATTTTATTTACTGTTACAAATATTTCTAGTCGAAGGAAATTTTTCGGATTTACTTTTTACTATTTGGCTGTTGTTTTGGGCTATGGCTATTGTACCCACTATTGCTATTGCAGAAATTGGTATTCGAGGAGAAACTGCTTTGTATTTTTTCTTAGCAATCAGCACTAATTCGGTAGGTATAATTTCATCCACAACGATGTTGTGGTTTGTAAATTTAATTTTACCCGCTTTGCTGGGCTGCTTGTTTATTTATAAAATGAAAATATATGAAGATGAGTAACACGCATAATTTGTATTAAGGCTAATGTTTCACAATCTTATATCTGTAGAACTGATCATCAATTTGTAAAGTCATAAAATATACACCGCTTGTATAGTCGTGAGGTGATAATTGGATTTGTCGACTTGATGTAATTGATTTGACTGGGATTTTTTTTCCATCAACTGCAAAGACCTCAAGATGTAATTTTTCGTTTGGAGGTAATTGTATCCATAAATCACTGACGCCATCTGCAAAACCTAGTAAATTAAATAATTGCGGTGTCTTTTCTTTTTTTGTAACATCACCCATGCTAACCGGCTTGCAATTTGCATCCAATATATTTTTTTGTTGAAAACGCACACAAATGGTATTACTATGTATACCTCCAAACAGAATTGTGTCTGCTTGCAATACATACAAAGCTGCTTCAGGTAAAGAAGTTTGATTAGTAAAAAAGTGTAAACTTTCAAGCATCAATTTGTCAGTAATGATGGCTCCAATATCACTATAAATATTACTCATGGCTGCATTCCAAATTTCGCCCGTAGCATATATATTTCCATTTGAAGGGTAGTTATTACTCGTGTTTGCTAATCTTCCATTCCAACCACCATTGTTGCCATCCCAATTAAAAACTTTTTGCCAATTAAATGGATTGATACTTCTGGAATAGGAAGTCGCAAAATAATCCGCTAAGCCTTCATCTAATCCACTACGTTCAAGACTGAAGTTATTATTGTAATTGGCACTCCAACTTAATCCATGGCTATACTCATGTATAATCACATCGGCATCCTCTGCATCGTCAATTCCACCCACACCAAAAATAATAGTTGGATTCCCACCATTTCGATTGAACACAGAGTTATCAGCGTTAAATTGTCCATGGGCATCAATTAATAATTGTAAATTCATGAGTGTATCATAACCCAACGATGATATATAGTCGTGATAATGCGTGATGTGAAAAAATGCATTTATATCTTCAAATCCAGTTTGATTTCTTGTATAAAAAAATTCAGGAATCGTATTATCTACCGCAGCAATATTTGGTGCTTCAAAATCATCGACTTTAGCAAGCGCATTTTCTAAATAGAATTTTTGATTAATATCATCGTATGTGGCAATTATACTATCGAATTTATATTCAGCATTCATCCAATTTGCGTTTGCATCATTGTTGTCGATGAAAATACCTCCATAAGCTTGTCCCGCACTTGTTAAAGGGTCTGGGTTAAATATTTTTACTTTTATTAAACTATCCTTATTCAAATAACTTAAATGATTTTGATGCGCTACAATTTCTGCATTTAAATTAATTAGCCATGTTTCATCTTGTGTCTTTGAATGTTGATGATAATTTAGGTAAACATGCGATTCGTTCTTTTTATCGGCGATGATCAATTCATAGGTTTGATGAGTGAATCTAGGTATGGACAACTCACGGGTGAAACTTTCTAGATTAATATCTCGCCATTCTGTTTGTTCTTGTAGCAATCTATTTTCTTGATAATCACTTGGCAAAGTCACTTCCTTATTTATTGATAAAATGCTACCATCACTTCGCGTATTTACTTTTAGGCTGGCATCATGAATAGGAATATCATGATATAAAATTTGAAATGTATAGTGTTTGCTATGCTTGGTATTCTTTTCAAATATTGGTTCTAATTGAATGTGGTTTTTTGCTAATTCCGTGAATTTACTTTTTAAAAATTCAATCTGACTATCAACTTGTTGCGGAAATTTATCTTTTGGAAAGAATAGGTTTTGAGCTAATAAGTTATAGCTATTTGCTAGCACTACAATCAACAGAAAGAGGTATTTAGTTTTTTTCATCTTGCTTTTCTTTTTTAGTTTCGGCATTTATTTTCTCTTGCTGCTTTATTGCTAAGGCTTGTAAAAGCATATATTCATCATCACTTAAATCGTACTCATTTAAATCTACATCAGGGTTGATGACCAAAAAAGTATCACTTACTAATTTTAAGTGTGCAGGTAAGGCAGCTGCCATTACCTCCCCTTCTGTACAACAGTAATAGTTGGCAAGCCATAGCCAAAACTTTAATTGCGAAGGCATAACGATTGGCTCTTTGTCTAGCAATGCCCGAATTGGCTTTACTTCGTATAATTCGGGTTTATTATCATGTAATGTTTTTACAATACCACTATAAATTTTTTTTGCGCCAAATTGAACTTCCACTCGACAGCCTATTTGAATAAAATTTTGCATTTCAATGGGAATTCCGAATGTATAGGTGCGCTCTATAGCAAGTGGCAATATTACATCGGCGTATTTCATATAATTATCAACTTACTTGTATAACGAAGCGACTCACTTAAACGTTAGTAATTTTTGAATTGAAATAATCTTGTTGATATAGTATACCAAATTCCCAAGCTGATTTTGTACCATCTTTGCGAATATAGTCCAAGCATTGTTGCATATATATTTGAGCGAAGGTTTTTAACCCTTCACTATCTTTTTTATCAAATTTTTTAACATCAATAGGTGGTAGGTAAACAGCTCGATTTCTACCTGGTGTAAATTGTAAAAGTTTTGAAGGGTGCAATCGATTTGCTGAATCTATAAAAAGTATGGGCAATACATCAACTTCTTGCATAAGCGCCAACGCAAAACCACCCGCCTGAAAAGGTGAAAGTAAGGAATTAGGTTCGTTTGGGAATGTACCTTCTGGAAAGACAACAATAGATTTTCCTTCATCTAATTCTTTTTTCATTTTACGTAAACTGTTGGCTCGAGCCGTCATAGAACTTCTGTCAACGGTAACTACTACTGTTTTATAAATTATGCCATAAATAGGTGTTTTCTCAATTTCAATTTTTCCGAGCGTTTTAAATATTTGACCAATTGATGTGTAAATGATGGCAGCATCTATAAACGATTGGTGGTTGGGCGTAATCAAATAGCTTTTACTTTTATCAATTTTTGTTCGGTTGTAATTGATAGTAAGCACTCCCATGCAGAAGAACCAAATATTGCTTATGATTTTCATCAACCAAAACATACCATAGTCTTTTATCTTTGTTGGGAATAAAAGTAAAAGCAAGGTAATAGGAAAGGAGAGTAAAATTAATGAAACAAATAGCACTGTTACATAAATAAAATAGGGTATATGCAATATGTTTTTTAGCATTAATTTTTTATATACTAAACAGAATATTTTAAAATTACAATTACCAAGATTAAATTAATGTAATTCAATTTCATTTACATCAACTACTTTTTGTTCGCCAGTCATAAAGTTTTTAATACTAATTTTTCCTTCCTTTAATTCATCTTCTCCTATCATGCCAATATAATTCACTTGCCTTTTATTTGCATATTTCAATTGTTTATCAAATTTAATAGCTTCTGGGTATAACTCGCATGAAATATTTTTAGCTCGCAATTGTTGCAATACCTTTTTATTCATCGTTTCGTATTCCATTCCAAAATTTACTAACATCACTTGCAAAGAATTATGTGTGTTACTAGGAAATAAATTCAGTTCTTCAAGTGCATCATAAATTCTATCAACTCCAAATGAAATACCAACTCCTGCGATATCTTTAACACCAAATAATCCTGTCAAATCGTCGTATCTACCACCACCACCAATGCTTCCTAGTTGAATACCTTCTGGCTTTACTTCAATGATAGAGCCCGTATAGTAGTTTAAGCCGCGTGCCAAGCTCACATCTATATATATATAATCGCAATTATCGCAAACATATGTCAATTCGGCAATACCTGCTAAGCCTATAGCATGATGTTCAAACATATGTTGCAATGCACTTAATATTTCTTGGTTCGATAAGTCCTCTTTTGCAATAGTGAGATATTCATTTATTTTTTCAATACCCTTCTCATCTATGCCACGTTGCTTGAGTTCTTCATTAACTTTTTCAATTCCTATTTTATCTAGTTTGTCGATGGCGACAGTAATATTTGTCAAGTCGTTTTCATTGCCACACATTGAGGCAAGTGCCGTAAGAATTTTGCGATTATTCAAACATATTTTTACAGGTAAGTTTAATTGCTCGAATACATCTTTATAGATTTCAATTAATTCTACTTCATTCCAAATTGATTTACTGCCAACAATATCCGCATCACATTGGGTAAATTCTCTATATCTGCCTTTTTGTGGTCGGTCAGCGCGCCACACAGGCTGTATTTGATATCGCTTAAATGGCATGTTGAGTTGGGCATGGTTCATCGCAACATAGCGTGCGAAGGGTATGGTTAAATCATATTTCAACGCTCGTTCAGTGAGTCCTTTGGCATTTTTCCCATTTAATATTTGTTCGAAATCGATACGAGCTTGTTCATGTTTTTCATTTCGCTCCAAGCCATTATTAATAATTTTAAAAATGAGCTTATCGCCTTCATCACCATATTTACCCATGAGGGTTTCCAAATGTTCAAATGCAGGTGTTTCTATAGGTTGAAAACCAAAGAGTTCAAATTGTTTTTGAATAATTTGTAAAATATATTGTCGCTTTCGTACAACCTCTGGGCCAAAATCTCTTGTTCCTTGCGGTAATGAAGGTTTCATCGCTTTTTTCGTGTTTTTGACAAAAATAATGAAATCGAGGTTAATGAGTTTGTTATATATTTACACCTTATATTTTTTCATGAAGCATTTAGTCGTAGTTGCAATTTTTCTGATATTTTCATTACAAGTTATAGCGCAAGAAACAGGTACCTTAAAGGGATTTATTTATGATAAATCAAATGGAGAGGCACTTATAGGTGCTACTGTTGGATTACAAGGCACTAAGAAAGGAGCGCAAACTAATATCAGTGGTTTTTTTACAATTCCTAAATTGGAAGAAGGTTCTTATACCATGATTGTCACTTCTGTTGGGTATGATAAATATGAAACCCAAGTAAAAATCGAAGCCGGGGAAATCACAAGTGTAAAAGTGAATCTCGATAAAAAAGCAAGGGAGTTAAAAACAGTGAGTGTTTCCGCTAAGAAGGAAGAAAAAATTTATGAAACGAAAGTGGGGCTCAATCGTATCACTCCTAAAGAATTGAAGCTTATGCCAAGCGTGGGAGGAGAGGCGGATATTGCACAGTTTTTACAAGTTATGCCAGGTGTAATTTCTACAGGTGATCAAGGCGGACAATTATACATTCGCGGAGGGTCACCAATTCAGAATAAAATTTTGTTAGATGGAATGACAATTTATAATCCATTTCACTCAATAGGATTATATTCTGTATTTGAAACAGATGCTATTCGAAATGCAGATGT
>Ga0315904_10011896_pt1 | contig 11042 bp, 6 predicted proteins | sample LakEriMetagenome_6_FD_203529 | JGI IMG/M metagenome (GOLD analysis project Ga0315904, IMG submission 203529) | Freshwater fungal communities from buoy surface, Lake Erie, Ohio, United States - Buoy 12 MA120 | ecosystem: Environmental > Aquatic > Freshwater > Lake | place: USA: Lake Erie, Ohio... | reverse complement strand
GCCCAGGGCGTGAAGGTGAAGGACACGTGGCCGGCGGCCGGTCTCGGTCCGTACACGGCGAGCGAGCTGGTGAAGGAGGTGACGGGCGGGTTCGAGTGGGAGATCGGGGACTTGGACGTTGGTGCAGGCTTTGCGCGGACGCTGACGCTGACGTTCAGCGTTCCGGCATCGACGCTTCCCGGCCCGCAGACGAACACGGCGGTGGTGTCGAGCACGACGGGAGACCCGGTCCTGTCGAACAACACGTCGTCGGTCATCACGCAGGTGTTGGGTCAGCCGGCGCTGGCGATCACGAAGATCCCCGAGCTCCAGGGAGCGAACGCCGGCGACGGAAAGACGTACGAGTACGTCATCACGGTCACGAACACCGGCGGCTCGAACGCCAACAATGTGGTCGTGGTCGACACGTGGCCGAAGCCGGCGGGGAACATCGTGCAGGGCGCGATCACGAAGACCGCGGGCACCGTCGTGGTGCTGGATCCGGCGATCGGGGACTTTACCTGGACCATCACCAGCCTGGCGCCGGCTCAATCGGAAAAGCTTGTGGTCAGTTACACCGTCCCCGTGACCGCGTTGCTGAAGGAATACAGGAACGACGTGCAGGTGACGAGCGACGAGATCAAGGATCCGGTCAAGAGCTTTGCGATCACCTTGGTCGACAAGATCACGCCCACGGCTGACACGCCAGCGCTTCTGCTCGGCACCGACGACGGGTGCAACGTTCAGGCGTTCGTCCGGCTGATCAATCCGACGAACGGGTCCCCCACGCTGACCATCAATCCGTATCCGGGATTCAAGGGAAGCGTGCGGGTCGCCAGTGGTGACGTCGATGGCGACGGCATCGCCGACATCGTGGTCGCCCCCGGCCGCGGGCTGCCGGGGCTCGTTCGCGTGTTCAATATCGCCGGCCAATCGCTCGGGGGCGGGGCGTACGACTTCTATCCCTTCGGCTCCAAGTGGCGGGGCGGGGTCGAGATCGCCGTCGGCAACGTGGACGGCACGGGCCGCAACGAGATCATTGCCGCGATGTCCACGGGGCGGGCCTTCGTGAGTGTGTTCAAGGTCAACGCGACCGTGAACCCGGTGCCGTTTCGGTCGTTCCGGCCCTTTCCGATGACGCACTCGAGCGGCGTGATGCTCACGACTGGCGATTACGGCACCTATGCCAACGGCACCTGGTCCGCGACGCCCGACGGCAAGTTCGAGATCGCCGTCGGCAACAACGCCGGGCTGCCGGCGCAGGTGCGGATCTTCGATGCGGCCCCCCCCGCGCCGGTGCTGCTCCGGTCGTTCCTGCCCTTCGGTGCCAAGTTCCGCAACGGCCTGACGCTCTCCTCAGCCCGCTTCTCGAGCGCCACCGTGGAGGACGTCTTCGTCGGTGCGGGAGCCGGCGGAAAGTCGGCGGTCAAGATCTACCGGGGCTCGGGCGCCTTGGCCAGCACGCTGACGGCATTCTCGACCTTCTACTCCAAGCCGAATGCGGTGCTGTTTACTGCCGCGCTCGACCTCTCGGGCAACAATGGCCAGGTCAACAGCATCTACGGGGCACAGGGCCGGGGCGGCGTCAACGGCATGCCAGCCGGCCTGGCTTGGAAACCGAATGCCTTGCCCGTGGTTGGGCTCGGCACGTGGAAGCCGCCGCTGCGTGTCGCCCCGATCCTGATCCGGGCAGGCTGACGCCTACCAGCGGGCCTCCAGGCCGAGGTTGGCACCCTGCATGAAGATGCCACCGCCGGAAACCAGCCGCGTTCCCGATGTGCCGTCGTTCGAGAAGTCGAACTGGTTGGGCGCCAGAGCCAGGCCGTCGATCCAGATCAGGTTGTAGCCCGCCCGGATGCCCCACACGTCGGTGAGCCGGTAGACGACGGAGGTGTTGATGTCGCCGACGAAGGAGACCTGGCCGCCCGTGGCCGAGCGGCCCGGACGGACCGGCTCGCCGAAGACGTCGTACAGGGGGTTTCCGATCTGCTCCTGGGCATTGCCGAACAGGCCGGCCTTCGCCCAGCCCTCGAGCGCCCAGTTCCGCCAGGTCCAGCGGCTGCGGTTGCCGATCTGGGCGCCGAACAGGTTGTTGCGGGTGCGGACGCCGTAGGGCACGGGAATCGCCTCGCCGCCGGGCACGCAGCAGTCGACGATGATCGCCGCTTCCTCCTCCACGCCCACGTAGCGAAAGCCGGCGAGCCAGTCGACGGTCAGCCAGCTCGCAGTGTGGTTCCGCCATTCCGTGGACGTCGAAAACAGGTTGAACTCGGCGCTGTTGATCACCGAGTTGTACTTGATCGTCGCCGTCTCGCCCTCGAAGAGGAGCGATTGCGCGAGCGGATCCGGAGTCTGGATGAAGTCGGGTGGCGTGGCCGCCAGGAACTGCGTCGCCGACTGTCCGTAGACGCCGAAGTAGCCGATCTCCCAGCCGCCCCGATCGGGAGCCCGCTGGCCGTAGAAGGCCCGCACGCCCGCGCTGAACGGGAACTGCAGGTCTTGCGCGGAGATGATCGTCGCGCCCGTGGTCTCAGAGACGATGAGCGGCTGGTTGCTCGCCTGGTTGTCGCGGCCCCAGAACAACGCGTCGGTCAGGGCGTATGAAGTCCACAGCGGCGCCGGGAACGTCGGGCCGCCGCTCCAGGCCACCTCTTGCACGTCGATGTCGGGCGCGAACTGCGGCAGCGGCGGCGGCACGGCCGGCTCCTGGGCCCGAATGGCCGTCGCGCATGAGGCCGTTTCCACCACCAGCGCCGCCACCGCCATCAGCCAGGCCGAGCGAACCCCCGCCGCTCTGGCACCCAATGCCGCTATCATGGAAAAACTCCTTCGTGACCGAGTGCTACCGAACCCCCCCACCGAAAGATACGCAATCCACCCGAAGTGGGGGTGCGCTCTGACAGGGTTTTTCGGCCGGATGGGGCGGTGGCATGATGCCGGCCGCCGGCGTGCGCTTTGCGTCGGAAGGGGTGGATGATTCAATCGGGCAGAGTCTGCCGGCGGCCGCCAGGCCGCCCAACCCGCCAGGTTTGCCTGCCGCACCGATGGGCTGCACCTACCACTACGACGTGCTCGTGATCGGGGCCGGCCATGCCGGGGTCGAGGCGGCCTGCGCCGCGGCCCGGCTCGGGGCCCGCACGGCCCTGCTCACGACCAATTGCGACACCGTCGGCCAGATGAGCTGCAATCCGGCGATCGGCGGCGTCGGCAAGGCGCAGCTCGTCCGCGAGGTCGACGCGCTCGGCGGCGCGATGGGGCGGGCGATCGACGCCACGGGCATCCAGTTTCGCGTGCTCAATCGCTCCAAGGGGCCGGCGATGCACGGGCCCCGCGCCCAGGCCGACAAGAAGCTCTACCAGATGGAGGTCAAGCGACTCGTCGAGGAGACGCCGCAGCTCGACCTGCGGCAGGAAACGGTCGACGACCTACTGCTCGAGCCGGTCGCTGCCGCTCCCGGTGAACCCGCCTGGCGGATCGCGGGCGTGCGGGTCCGCGGCGACGCGGAGTATCGGGCCGCGGCGGTGGTGCTCACGACCGGCACGTTCCTTCAGGCGGTGATGCACACCGGCGAGGCCAAGACCGACGGCGGCCGGGCGGGGGAAGGCACCACGTCGGGCGTGAGCCGGGCGCTCCAGCGGGCCGGCATCGCGCTCGACCGCTTCAAGACCGGCACGCCCTGCCGGCTTTCCGCCACGTCGATCGACTTCGCGCGGCTCGACGTGCAGGTTGGCGACGCCGTGCCCCAGCCGTTCTCGTTTCTCACCGCCGCGATCGAGCAGGAGCAGATGGTCTGCTGGGTCACGAAGACGAGCCCCGCGATCCACGACCTTATCCGGGCCAATCTCCATCGGGCGCCGATGTTCACCGGGCAGATCGAATCGCGCGGCCCGCGGTACTGCCCGAGCATCGAGGACAAGGTCGTGCGGTTCGCCGACAAGGAGAGCCACCAACTGTTCCTCGAGCCCGAGGGCCGCCGCACCCGCGAGATCTACGTCAACGGCATCTCCACGAGCCTGCCGCGGGACGTGCAGGATGCGATGGTGCGGCTGGTCCCCGGCCTCGAGCGGGCCGTGATCATGCGCTACGGCTACGCGGTCGAATACGACTACTGCCCGCCCGACCAGTTGTTCGTGACGCTCGAGAGCAAGCGGATCGCCCGGCTGTTCTGCGCCGGACAGATCAACGGCACGACGGGCTACGAGGAGGCCGCCGCCCAGGGCCTGCTGGCCGGGGCGAACGCCGCCCAGGCGGCCGCCGGCCGGGATCCGCTCGTGCTCGCCCGGGAAGACTCCTACATAGGCGTGCTCGTCGACGACCTCGTGACCCGGGGCGTGGACGAGCCCTACCGGATGTTCACCAGCCGCGCCGAGCACCGGCTCGCGTTGCGGCACGACAACGCCGACCGCCGCCTCACGCCGCTGGCCGCCACGATCGGGCTCGCCGAGCCGCACCGCGTGGAGCGGCTCGCGGCCAAGACGGCGGAGATCGAGGCGACGCTCGCCACGCTGGCGGCCCATCGCGTCGAGGGTGTGACGCTCGCCGACCTGCTCAAGCGACCCGAGGTCGGCTGGGCCGAGTGTGTCGCGCGGCTGCCGGTGCTGGGAACGGTTTCGCGGGATGCCGCGACGCAGATCGAGCACGACATCCGCTACGCCGGCTACGTGGCCCTCGACCGGGAACGGATCGAACGCCAGCGGAGGCACGCCGAGCGGCCGATCCCTGCCGGCTTCGACTACGCCGGCGTGCGGCACCTCCGGGCCGAGGCCCGCGAGCAACTGGCCCGCATCCGCCCGCAGACGCTCGGCCAGGCCGGCCGCGTCCGCGGGATCACGCCCGCTGATTTGGCGCTCGTGCTCCTCCACCTGGAGGGCACGAAGTGATCACGCCTCCGGAGTTCCTGGCATGAAGATCGTCCACATCACCGCCGGGGCAGGGGGGCGGCTCTGCGGGTCGTGCCTCCACGACAATGCCCTCGTGCGGGCGCTGCGGGCTCGCGGGGCCGACGCGATCCTCGTGCCGGCCTACGTGCCCACGACCACCGACGAGGAGAACGTCGCCGAGCGGCGGGTGGTGATGGGGGGCGTGAACGTGTGGCTGCAGGAGCATGTGCCGCTGTTTCGGCACACGCCGCGGTTCCTCGACGCCGCCCTCGATTCACGGCCGCTGTTGGAATGGCTGTCGAGCCGCACCGGCGGCGCCCGGGCCGCGGACCTTGGCCCGCTCACGGTCTCGACGCTCCAGGGTGAGGCGGGGCGGCAGCGGAAGGAGGTGGCGAAACTCGCCGCCTGGCTGGCGGCCGAGGTGCGGCCCGACGTCGTCCATCTCTCCAACGCGCTGCTTATCGGCCTGGCCCGGGCGATCCGCCGGGCCACCGGCGCCCGGATCGTGTGCACGCTCTCCGGAGAGGACATCTTCATCGACCAGATCCCGGAGCCGCATCGCGGGCGGATCTGGCGGCTGCTTCACGAGCGGGCGGCCGATGTCGATCGGTTCGTGGCTTTGAACCGCTTCTATGCCGGATTCATGGCCGAGCGGATCGGCCTGAAGGCGGAGCGGCTCGACGTGATCCCGCACGGCGTCGATCTGGCTTCCTTTCCTGCGCTGCCGCCCGATCTCGTCGCCCGCCGAGACGCGCGGGGCGGCCGGCTCGTGGTGGGCTATCTCGCCCGAGCCTGTGCCGAAAAGGGGCTCGACGTGCTCGTGCGGGCGCTGCCGATGCTCGCCGACCGCCACGACGTGGAGGTCGTGGCCGCGGGCGCGACCGTGGGCACCGAGCGGGGCTACATCGCGGAGTGCGAGGGGCTGGCGACGAGCCTGGGAGTGGGAGACCGCTACCGCTGGCTCGGACAGGTGGACCGTGCCGGCAAGCTCGCGCTGCTCGGCTCGATCGACGTGTTCGCGATGCCGACGGTGCATCCCGAGGCCAAGGGCTTGCCCACGATCGAGGCGATGGCGGCGGGCGTGCCGATTGTGGCTCCGGATCACGGCACGTTTCCGGAACTGCTCGAAGACGGCGCCCAAGCCGCCGGCCTGCTCCATCGCCCCGGTGATCCCGCCGACCTGGCCCGCGCGATCGGCGCACTCCTCACCGACCCCGTCCGTGCGGCCGCTCTCGGCGGACACGGTCATGCGCTCGCCCGCCGCCGCCATGCCGCCGCCTCCATGGCCGACGCCCACGCGCAGCTCTACGGCCGACTCACGTCACCCTGATGTCGGCTGCGTGATTCCCGGTGCCAGCCCGGTACTGCATGGCATGCGGGAAGGTGTGCGACCCGGAGTCCCCCGGCTTCCGCCGGGGGCTTTTTGGGGGTCGTGGCGGGCGTGACACAAGAAGCCCCGGGCGGGAGCCCGGGGACACCGGGCACGAAAACCACCCCGCTATCCATGCCGCACGACGGCACGCGCCTCCCCCGGCAGGCGCTCCAGTCAGAAAATCCCGAGCTGATCCCGGGCCGCTTCCGTCATCCGGTCGGGCGTCCAGGGCGGATCCATCACGATTCGCACCTCCACGGCCGACACGTCCGGCCGCGTCCCGACGACCCGCTTCGTGTCGCCGATCAGTTGCGGCCCGGCCGGGCAGGCCGGGCTCGTCATCGTCATGTCGATCGCCACGTGCTTCTTGCCCGTGGCATCGGCGGCGTCGGCGAGCGTCACACCATAGATCAGGCCGAGATCGACCACGTTTACGAACAGTTCGGGGTCCTTGACCTCCTTGAGCATCTCGCGGACCAGGTCCTCCGAGAGCGGCAGCGACGCGAGGCTGCCCTCGACCGCGCCGGAGGCTGCCGGCGCGGTCGCACCGGCCGCGGGGGTGGGAGCAGGGCCGGCCGCCGCCGCACTGGTGCCGGTCGTGGCGGCCGGCGCTGCATGGGCCGCCGGGCCGGTCGCGGCCGCGGCATCCCGGAGCCGCACCCAGACGCCTCCGGCCTCCACCTTCACCTCGTGGGATCGCGTGGGCCTGACGGCCGGCATGGTGAGGGCGGCGCCGGTGCGGATGTCGAACTTCGCGCCGTGCCGCGGGCAGGCGATCTTGTGGTCGCGCAGTTCGCCGTCGGCCAGCGGACCGCCGTCGTGCGTGCAGACGTCGTCGAGCGCGTAGAACTGCCCGCCGACGTGAAACACCGCCACCATCTCCCCCTCCACCTCGACGAGCGTCTTGCCCGGATCGGGCACCTCGCCGACGTCGATCACCCGCTGAAATTCGTGCATCGCAATAGCCTCACGAGTTTTCGGTCAGTTTTCTCCGCCCCATCCGCGGCAAGAGATTGTGCCGCCGTAGGATGCGGCGGCCGTCGACCCGGGAAAGCCGCGGCGTTCCGCGGTCGACGGAGTGGAAAAAGGTCATGGCGGGCTTTTTCCACGGACAGCTACGCAATCCGCCGGATGCGGCTCGTGACCGCCCGGGCGAGCGCCTCGCGCACCGGCGGGATCGTGATCCGGTCGAAGACCTGCTGGAAGAAGCCGGCCACCACCAGCCGCGCCGCCTCGTCGGCCGTCAGCCCGCGGGCCTGGGCGTAGAACACCTGCTCGGCGTCCACCCGGCCGCTGGTCGCGCCGTGCGTGCAGCGGACGTCGTCGGCCTCGATCTCCAGGCCCGGGATCGAGTCGGCCCGGGCCTCGGTCGAGAGCATGAGGTTGTCGTTCCGCTGGTAACCGTCGGTCTTCTGGGCGGCCTTGTCGACCTTGATCATGCCGCGCCACACGAGCCGGCTGCGGTCCTGCAGCGCCCCCTTGTAGAGCAGGTCGCTCTTGCAGCCCGGGGCCTCGTGGTGCTGGAGCGTGTTGTAGACGAGGTGCTGGCGGCCCTCGGTGAACATCACGCCGTTCACCTGGGCGTCGGCGCCGCGGCCGGCGAGGGCCACGTCCTGGGCCACCTGAGAGACCCGGCTGCCAAGGGCGCCGAGCGTCCATTGGAGACGGCCGTTCTCGTGCACCACGGCCTTCTGCCGCGCGAAATGCCAGACGCCGGTGTTCCAGTTTTGCAGGTTCACCATCCGCAGGAACGCGCCGCGGCCGACGACGATCTCGGTGCCGCCGCAGTGGAAGCCGCCAGCCGATCCGGCCGGCCCGCCGCCGGCGGTCTCCGTGAGCAGCGTGGCCTCGGCGCCGTCGCCGAGCACGACGAGCACGTGTGAGGTGTCGACACCGCCGGCGCTGATCGCGGACAGCACGTGGAGCGGCTCGGTCACCCGGACGCCGGCCGGCACATAGAGGACGGCGCTGGCCCGGTGGAAGGCGGCGTGCAGGGCGGCGAACCAGTCGCTCTGCGCGTCGATCACGGAAAACCAGTGCGGCGCCAGGGCCGCGGCGTGTGCGGCGAGGACGCGGTCGGCGGCACCGAAGACGACGCCGCGGGCGGCGAGCGCGGGGTCAAGTTCGTCGCGGAGCACGTGGCCGTCGAGTGATGCGAAGCGGCCCGCGAGCGGTGTTGCGGCCGCGGCTCGCGGGGCATCGTCAAAGGAAAAATCCGCCGTCGTCTCGCCCGCGGCGATCGCCGCCGACAGCAGGCCCTCGGGCACGGAGGCGGCCGCGGCCGGCGCGGCCCGCAGCGCCCAGGCCTGCGGCTTGAACATCCGCAGGTCGGTCCGCATCCAGTTTTCGCTGCGGCGATCGGGCAGACCGAGGGCTTCGAGCGCTTCGAGAGCCGCCCGCCTGCGAGCGGTCACCCACTCCGGAGCGGAATGGGCCGCGAGCAGGGCGGCGAGGCCGGTGCGGTCGAACGTGAGGCCGGGGGCTGGAGCGGTGGCGGTGGTCATCGGGGAAAGGCGGGGTGGCGAAAGGTGCGGGACTTCAGCCCACGGAACCTTCCATCTGCAGTTCGATGAGGCGGTTCATCTCGACGGCATATTCCATCGGCAGTTCCTTGACGAGCGGCTCGATGAACCCGCCCACGATCATGGTGCTGGCCTCGGCCTCGGAGAGGCCGCGACTCATCAGGTAGAAGAGCTGCTCCTCGCCGATCTTCGAGACGCTCGCCTCGTGGCCGATGGAGACGTCCTGCTCCTCGATCTCGATGTAGGGATAGGTGTCGCTGCGGCTCTTGTCGTCGAGGATCAGGGCGTCGCAGACGACGCTCGACTTGCTCTTCCGGGCGCCCGGCTCGACCTTCACCAGGCCGCGGTAGCTGGCCCGGCCGCCGTTCTTGGAGATGCTCTTGGAGACGATCCGGCCGCTGGTGTGCGGGGCGGCGTGCACGAGCTTGGCGCCCGCGTCCTGGTGCTGGCCGGCCGACGCGAAGGCGATCGAGAGGATCTCGCCGCGGGCCCCTGGCTCCATCATGTAGACGGCCGGGTATTTCATCGTCAGGTGACTGCCGAGGTTGCCGTCGATCCACTCCATCATCGCGTCGCCGTAGGCCATGGCCCGCTTGGTGACGAGGTTGTAGATGTTGTTGGCCCAGTTCTGGATCGTGGTGTAGCGGCACCGGCCGCCGCGCTTGACGACGATCTCCACGACCGCCGAGTGCAGGCTTTCGGTGGAGTACATCGGGGCCGTGCAGCCCTCGACGTAGTGCACCTGGGCCCCCTCGTCGACGATGATCAGCGTGCGCTCGAACTGGCCCATGCTCTCGGCGTTGATGCGGAAGTAGGCCTGGAGCGGGAACTCGATCTTCACCCCCTTGGGCACGTAGATGAACGAGCCACCCGACCAGACGGCCGAGTTGAGGGCGGCGAACTTGTTGTCGGTGGGCGGGATGATGGTGCCGAAGTACTCGCGGAGCAGGTCGGGGTGCTCGCGGACGGCGGTGTCGGTGTCGGTGAAGATCACGCCCTTCTTGGCCAGGTCCTCCTGCAGCGAGCCGTAGACGACCTCGCTCTCGAACTGGGCCTTCACGCCGGCGAGGAACTTTCGCTCGGCCTCGGGGATCCCCAGGCGGTCGAAGGTCTGCTTGATCGCGTCGGGCACCTCTTCCCAGGTCTTGCCCTGCTGCTCGGCCGGCTTGAGGTAGTAGAAGATGTCCTGGAAGTCGACACCCACGTGGCCGCCCCAGTGCGGCATCGGCTTGGACTCGAAGATCTCCAGCGACTTGAGGCGGAAGTCGCGCATCCACGCCGGCTCGCGCTTCATCTCCGAGATCTGGGAGACGATCGTCGCGTCGAGGCCCTTGCGGGCCTTGAAGACCGCCGGGGCGTCGGTGCGGAAGTCGTACTTGTTGATTTCGCCGAGGGCGAGGGTCGCGGAATCGTCGAGGCCGGTGGACATTGGTGCGATCTCCTGTGTGCTGGATCAGGCGGTGACCGGCTCGCGGGCCGCCGTCTTGCGGTCATCCATCTCCCGCTCGGCCGCGGCCGCCTCCGGATAGGCGGCCCGGATCCGCTCGTAACCCCGCTTGTGCAGTTCGACGGCCAGCTCCGGCCCGCCCGACTCCACGATCCGGCCGCCGAGCATGACGTGCGTCTTGAGGGGCGTGTTGTGCTCGAGCAGCTGCTCGTGGTGCGTGATGATCAGGATTCCCATGTCGGCGCCGCCGATGCGGGCGATGCTCTGGCTCGCCAGCCGCACCGCGTCGGCGTCGAGGCCGCTGTCGGTTTCGTCGAGGATGGCGAACTTTGGCCGCAGCATCGCGAGCTGGAGAATCTCGGCCCGCTTCATCTCGCCGCCGGAGAAACCGTCGTTGACGTAGCGGCGGGCGAAGTCGGTATCCATCGACAACTCGCCCATCTTGGCCTTGAGTTCGCCGCGAAACTCCTTCATCGGGAGCAGGTCCTGGCCTTCCTTGCGGTCGGGGTTCCGCACGTTGGTGACGGCGTGGCGGAGAAAGTCGGCCAGCCGCACTCCGGGGATCGCCATCGGCCGCTGGAAGGCGAGAAACACGCCGGCCCGGGCCCGCTGGTCGGGCTCCATGGCGAGCAGGTCGTGCCGGACGCCGTCGGCCGCGACGAGTTCGATCGAGCCGGCGGTCACCTCGTAGCCGGGGTGCCCCATGATCGCGTAGCCGAGCGTGCTCTTGCCCGAGCCGTTGGGCCCCATCAGGGCATGCACCTCGCCGCGGCCGATCTCGAGGTTCACCCCCTTGAGGATTTCCTGGCCTTCGACCGAGACGTGGAGATTCTTGATGACGA
>Ga0315904_10011895_pt1 | contig 11043 bp, 7 predicted proteins | sample LakEriMetagenome_6_FD_203529 | JGI IMG/M metagenome (GOLD analysis project Ga0315904, IMG submission 203529) | Freshwater fungal communities from buoy surface, Lake Erie, Ohio, United States - Buoy 12 MA120 | ecosystem: Environmental > Aquatic > Freshwater > Lake | place: USA: Lake Erie, Ohio... | reverse complement strand
ATTACGTAGGTACATATGAAGATTTTATTTTAACTGTTCTTAGTATTCAGAATAGTAAGGTTGGATCTTTTATCGATCTAGGTCAAACTGAACGCAAGGATTTATTGTGCCAATTTATGGGATTGACCGTATTTGATCAATTGTATAATTTGGCTAATGATAAGTTTAAAGAAACAAATACACTTTTAAAGAACGTAAGTAAAGAACAGTTACTTCAAGAATTACAAAATGTATCCAGTAGTATTGATATTAACAATGCAAGTATTACACAATATAATTTAGAAGTAAAAGAGTTGGAGTCTAAAAAAGACGAACAAAATAACAAGTTGCTAGAACTATCAAACAATGTCATTAAGACATCTTCATTTGATATGGATATCACAGAACTAGAATCAGAAAAGAAAGATTTGGAATCTAAAGTTAGTAACTTTGAAAAAGATATTAATGATAAAAAGACTAAGTTTTTGTCAATTGAAGCTGAATTAAACAGTTTATCTTCGTCATTAAAAAGTTGTGATAATATCGAAACCGATTATGAACAATATAAAATTTGCAAAGACGAAGAATCCAAAAAGTCTTCTGAAATTGATAAACTTAAAGTAGTTGTTAAAAATAAAATCGACAAACTAAAAAAATTAGAAGAACATAAGTACGATCCTGAATGTACTTATTGTGTAAATAATGTTTTCGTAAAAGACGCTATTAAGACCAAAGAGGAATTAGAACTTGATAAAAACAAAGGAAAACTATTGGTAGAAGAGTATAATATAATAAAGAATAAATTGGATTTATTTGGTGATATAGAAACTCGTTATAAAGAATGTCAGACCGTTAATAACAACAAAGTTAAATTAGAGAAGACCAAAGAAGTTTTATCTACAGCAATATTACGTGACGAAAATTTTAAGATTAAACTACAAAATACTTTAAAAGAGGTAGTTCAAAAGATTGAAAATTTTTATAAAAATAAAGATATTATTGAAAATAACATTAAGCTGATTGCAGAAATTGATGATGTGAAATCTTTGATTAAGGATTACGAAGTTCAGATTAAATCGTTGAATAATAAATTGTTTAATACTTCTACTGAAAAGGGAAGACTTGAATTGCAGTATAAAAATACAACCGATCAGCTTAACAAGGTTAAAGAGCTTGAAGCTTCGTATGAGTCTTATAAACTATATACCAATGTTATCGGCCGAGATGGTATTCCTTATGAGATTATTACCAAGACTTTGCCTGAAATTGAGAAGGAAGTTAACAATATTCTCCATCAGTTAGTAGAATTTAGTATATCTATGCAAACCGATGGCAAGAATATTATGACCAATATAGTTTATGATGATAAACAATGGCCACTTGAAATGGCTAGTGGTATGGAAAAGTTTGTAAGTGGATTAGCTATCAGAGTAGCATTGATTAATATAAGCAATCTTCCAAGACCCAATATCATTTGTATCGATGAAGGATTTGGATGTGCTGACAGTGATCATTTAGGACAAATGGGAGCATTATTTAATTATTTAAAACATCAATTTGACTTTATTTGGGTAATTAGTCATTTAGATCAAATGAGAGACATGGTTGATACCAAACTAGAAATAAAAAAAGAAGGAGGATATAGTAAGGTAGTATGTATTTAATATCATGAAAATACTTTATATAACACCTCATTTATCTACTGGAGGAGCACCACAATATTTACTAAAGAAAATTCAGTTATTGAATAATCAACACGAAATATATTGTGTTGAATATAGTGATATTACGGGCGGAAAATTAATTGTACAACGTAGTCAAATACTTGATATATTGGGCAATAGATTGATTACATTGGGTGAGAACAAATATAGTTTGTTAACACATATCAAAAAAATAAATCCTGATGTTATACATTTTGAAGAAATGCCAGAGTTCTTCTGTGATTCTAGTTTAGCAAGAGAAATATATAAAAAAGATCGATCATATAAAATCATAGAAACTTCTCATGACAGTAGTTTTGATCCCAAGCATAAGTTGTTTTTTCCAGATAGTTTTGCTTTTATAAGTGAATATCAAAGAAAAATTTTTTCATGTTTAGATATACCAATTACTATAGTTGAATATCCAATCGAATTTAAGAATAAAGAAGACCGAACTCAATCATTATTGAATTTGGGATTAGATCCAAATAAGACACATTTTTTAAATGTTGGATTATTTACTCAAAGAAAAAATCAAGCTGAAATCATAGACTATGCAAAATCGTTAATTAATGATAATGTTCAATTTCATTTTGTTGGAAATCAAGCTGATAATTTTAAATGGTACTGGGAACCGCTTATGAAAAACTTTCCATCAAATTGTAAATGGTGGGGGGAAAGAAAAGATGTAGATACATTTTATAATGCTATGGACGTTTTTCTTTTTACTTCTAAGGGACACACAACCGATAAAGAAACTAGTCCATTAGTTCTACGTGAAGCAATTGGATGGGGTATGCCTATATTGATGTATAATTTGCCAGTTTATTGTGGAATGTATGATAAATATCAAAACATATCATGGTTATCCGAAGATTTAAATGAAAATCTTAATTTAATTAAATCAAAAATAATAAATTTAAATTCCACAAAATTATTAAATTTTGATAATTTGTTTGATTTAAATTTTGAAGCCCAACAAAATAAATTTAATTTTAAATATAAAAAATCGGAAAGTAATTTTTTCTACGTAGTCTTTAAAGATATAGATTCAAATGCATCAATGTATTATTTCACGGCCAATTTTGAAAATCACATCAATATATGGTCAATACCTATTCCTATTCACGCATATTCATTTATTGATCAACCATCTATGCGAGGAGTAAAAATAGAAGTTTATGACAAAGATAAAAATTTAGTATCTTATAAAGATTTGTTTATAAAAGATGTTTCAAAGACAAGAACTGTAGTTTTAGATACCGTAGATCCATTTGACTGTTTATTTAATAATTACAACGAGATGTTTGTACATCATAGATATGATTGTTTTGAATTTGAAAAGTATTTAGATATAGTTTTAGACGTAGGAGCTAATTCTGGTTTGTTTACAAAATTGTGTTTACAAAAAGGCGCAAAACGAGTATTCTCAATTGAACCAAATAATAAGTGCTTAAAAAATTTAAGACATATTACACGTAATGATAATAATGTCACGGTTATAGATAAAGCTATAGCGGGCGAACGTAAAAAAATAAAATTTTACGTGACAGATGATAATTCAACAATAGGATCTATGTTTCAAGATCACGTTACAACTCAAGGACATTCAGTACGTGAATTAGAAATAGATTGTATCACTGTAGATGACGTTATTGATATGTATAATTTGCCAAAAATCACAATGTTGAAATTGGATGTCGAGGCAGCGGAATATGAAATTTTGCACTCGCTTGGAGAATCAACTTTTAAAAAGATAGACTCTATATTAGTTGAATACCACGATAATTTTGACAAAAGAGTGATTTCTTTGGTTAAACATTTAGAAAAGTTTGGATATAATATATCAGTTGTACAAAATCAAGCGTCTCTTATAAAGGAAGACTTCAAAGACAAATATGTAGATTTTCACAATGGTACAATTTTCTTTACCAAGACAGTTGATCCTCTTAAAATTAAATTGGTACATTTACAAACAACTCTAAATGATGACAGGGAAGTCGCTTCAAGAAAGTCGTTGGAGTCTTTAAAACAATATGGTGTAAATTACGTATTACATACAAATGAATTATATTCAAGCTTACCACCGTCACACAATTGTAGAAGACCACACGATGTATCATTAACAAAACAACATAATGATTCTCTGACATCAGCTCATTATGGGTGTTTTGAATCGTTCAAGTTGGGAATTTTAAGTGAATTTGATGACGATTTGGATTACATAATTTTATGTGAAGGAGATTGTTTATTGGAAGTGGATGCAACGGATTTTATTAAAACTATAAAATCTGTTGATGAAATACTAAGAAAAGAAAACATTGATTATTTTTCGTTTGGGGATACAAAAACACTTGATACTGGAATTTTACAATCAAATGTAATCTATAAACCAGAAAATCAAGACATATGTTATGTCACCGACAAAATTATAGGATTACAATGTATTATGTTCTCAAAAAGAATACGTAAAACTCTGTTTCAGTATTTAAGAACGGCTAAATGGGATGCGGCGGACATTTATTTCAATTTATTTAGTTGGGAAAAAAATGTTAAACGTGGTATACTAAATAATAGAATCGCTACACAATGTGATGGTTATTCTATTTTAGACAAAACATATAAAACATTTACAAAATAGTATGGCACAAGGAGTTTATAAAATTACTGAAGAATTTGAAGAACAATTAAGTAAGTATACAGGTGCTCCCTATGTAATTACAGTTGATAACGCATCAAACGCTATATTTTTAGCGTTAATGTATGAAAATGTAAAAGGACAAACTATTACAATTCCTGCAAGGACATATCCATCTGTACCGTGTGAAATTATTCACGCTGGTGCCAAGGTTAACTTTACACCCGTTGAAGGAAAAACTATCAAGGGTGCATACCAATTGGTGCCAACAAAGGTGTGGGATAGTGCTTTGAGATTCACACATAACATGTATATACAAAATACACACATGTGCATATCATTTACTGGTCCATATAAACACTTCAAACTATCAAAAGGAGGTGCAATTCTTACCGACAACTACGATGCACATTTATGGTTTAAAAGAGCACGTTATAGTGGTCGTAGAGAGTGTTCTTACCATATTGACAATTTTGATATGTTGGGTTGGAACTTTTATATGATGCCAGAACTAGCAGCACGGGGTATTTTGTTGATGAATCAGTTCTACAACACAGACGGTACTCCAAAACAAAATGAAGATTTAGAACTTCCATATCCTGATTTATCAAAATTTGATATCTATAAACTATGATTAAAAGATTTGAAAATTATTTAGAATTAGAGTTAAAAGATGCCGGAATTAAATTTGGAAAAAATGTTTTTATTTCAAACGATGTTATTTTTCATAATCCACAAAATATTACTATTGGAGATAATGTACGAATAGACACACAGTGTTTATTAATTGCTGGGAAAAACACAAAAATTAATTTTGGAAGTAATATTCATATAGGCGCAGGATGTTATTATTATGGTAATAGTGGAAATATAATAATAGAAGATAATTGCACAACATCGGCTAATGTAATACTCTATACATCATCGGATGATTATACAGAGGGATATATGACAAATCCAACTGTCAGTGATGATTATAAAAAACTCCGAGTCGGAGATGTGATTTTAAAAAAACATACTATCATAGGTAGTAAATCAACAATATTACCGAATGTAATATTAGAATTTGCTACATCTGTAGGAGCACATTCTTTAGTTAAAAATTCAACTGAGAAGTTTGATATTATAGCAGGAGTTCCTGCTAAATTTATTAAAAAGAGAAAAAATATATATTTATCATGAAGTTAAGCGTTATAATACCGTGTTTTAAGTTTAAAAAATATATAGAAGAATGTATAGATTCAATATTAAATCAAAATCTTAATTTTGATTTTGAAATTATTGTTAGATACGACTTTTCTAATGATGGAACCTATGAAGTTTTGTTACAGAAATATTCAAATGAATCTAAAGTAAAAATCTTAAATTCCAACGCTAATATAGGGGCGGTTAAAAATTTAGAAACATTATTAGACTCTGCAATCGGAGAATATATTGCTGTTTTAGACGGCGATGATTATTTAATAGATAGAAATTATTATCAACGAGCAGTTGACTTTTTAGATCTAAATAAAACATATTCATTATTTTGTTCGGGTTATAAATATTTTGAAAATGACAGATTTAATCCTGAGAATGGATTTCTTACGGGTTTAAAATCGGAAATTTATTTGGAGGATATGTGTTCTACAAATTATGTTAGTTTTGGTAGAGTATTTAGAAATTATAAAAACATAATAAAAAATTGGATGGTTGAATTACCATATCCAGACTGGGCCATAAATTGTGAAATATTAATACACGGTCCAGCAAAATGTGATTTAAATCATTGTGTTGGAATTTATAGAATTACTAATTTAGGTATGATTACTACATTTGATGAAGAAACAAAAAGTAAAAAACACGATGAAACTTTATTGGAAATTAAAAAAAGATATAAAAATAAAATTATTTCTATAATTGATTGTTTTGTTTATAAAAATGAAATTAAAGAGAAATTAATTTTGGCCATTGAACGGTTGAGAAAATTGGGTAAAGATATAATGTTAATTACAAATACTCCAATTGATAAAGATATTTCCTCATTAGTTGATTATGTTTTTTATGATCATAATAATCGTTTGTTTACAATGAACAAATATAAACATAATGATATTGTATTTTATAAGTCTATGGGATGGTTTACTATCAATGATGTAGTGCCTCATTTACAAAGACACGGACTTTCTGTTTTAACAAATATATTTAGATCACTTAGTATTGCTAAAACTCTAGGTTACACTCACTTTCAGAGATTTGAAGTAGACGATTTATTTGGAGAAAAATCTTTAGAATGGATAAAACAAGTGGATTTGATGTGTGTAAATGAAAATAAAAGGGGATTATTTTACATAAATAGAAACAATTATCCTCCTGATTTTTCTTTTCATTATTATTACTGTGATATAGAATATTTTTTAAAAAAATGTCATAATATATTTAACGAACGTGACTATGATGAATTTATAAAAAAATACAACACCGACAATACATTTATTATGGCGGAAGAATTTTTGTTTTTAAATTTACACGATTCTGAAGAATTAATATTGCGTGAGGGACAGTTAATGTTTCAAGATTTTTCAGACACTACGTGGAATACAGAAGTTTCAACGTGCAATCTTGATAAAAAATATAATTTTTGTTCTACAAAAGTTTATATAAATTATAAAAAAGAAGAAAATAACAATTTTATTGAACAGAATAATTATGTGTTATTATCTTTTAATTATTCTGACTACAATAGATATAGAAAAGTATTAGTGAAAACCGACAATCACTATCAGTATACTGTCTTTCAAAATCTAACCGGAATGAACAGTTGGACTTTTGAATATATACCAAAAAATACGGTTTCTATAGATGTTTTTGAAAATGATAAATTAATTTATTCAGAAGATATTGCAAACAAACCTAAATCATCAATTTATTTTACGTGATAAATGCATTAACTATAACCTCATGTAAGAGATTAAAACATTTTGAAAAAACAATATCATCTTTTCATAAACACTGTAAAGATCTAGATATTATTGATTTAATCTTATGGTATGATGATAGTTCTAGTATTATAGATAGAACCGAAATGATGAAAATTTTACTATCTTACTTCAATGGTAAAAAAATTATAAGTACATTCTTTTTTCCAAATAGTTTTAATAGTGGCAAACGACACAAAGAAATAATGAATATATGGAAATTTGATTTATCACGTTTATTATTAGATTATGTTTTTCACACCGAGGACGATTTTGAATATATAAAAGATTTTTATATAGGTGAGGCAATTGAATTATTAAAATCAAATGATGATGTAGCTGCAGTAGGATTTTCTCAAGAAAAAAGAGATATACCACCTGAATTAGGGAAAATAAATATTAAAGGTAATTTTTGGGAATGGTTTTATTTAAAAGATAGACCTATATGTGATGGTTTATTTTTTGATACGGTTATAATGAAAAAACACCCAGATCCAACTTATTGGTGTAAATATATTAATTGGCCATATTTTGGATTTAGACCGGGAATACACGATGTTAAAAAACTAGAAAAACTAAATGGATTCTCTGATGTAGAAATTAAAGGTTCATTTGAACTTGAATTTGCTGTTAGATTTTCCGAATTATATAAAAGTTTTTTTCATGTGGATGAGATATGTAAACATATAGGAGATATAAGCGCATACGATTTAAATAAGTCTTCAAGATAATAAGTTATGAAAATAGTACAAGTACATCCAGGAATTTTACCAATTCCACCAAATGGTTGGGGAGCGGTTGAAAAAATTATTTGGGAATATAAATTATCTTTAGAAAAACAAGGTCATACATGTGATATTTTATATCTAAATGATATAGATCCAAAAAAGTATGATGTAATACATGTACACATGGCTAACTTGGCATTAGAAGCATATCAACGTGGTATGCAATATTACTTTACATGTCACGATCATCACACCTATGTTTATGGTAAAGATAGTCGAATTTATAAACAAAATCGGGAAGCTATGAAGTATTCTATTAAATCATTTGTTCCTGCTAAATATTTGGTTGAATATTTTGATTTGCCTAATGTATTTTATCAAAGTCACGGAGTAAATAATGATTATTTTAATTACGTTGAAAAGCCATTTACAGGTCATAGATTATTATGTGTAGCAAATAATGGAATTGGACATGATAATACACATGATAGAAAAGGATTTGGTTTTGCCATAAAGGCAGCTATGGAACTTGATCTCCCAATTACAGTTGCCGGTCCATCAAATAATAAAAATGTATTAAATAATTTAAATATAAAATATGATAAATTAACTTGTTTATTTGATTTAAAAGAAAAAGAACTATTGGATTTATACAAAAGTCATACAATATTTTTACATTTATCAGATTTAGAAGCAGGACATCCCAATCTTACTTTATTGGAAGCCATGAGTTGTGGTTTACCCGTGATTGCTACACTTGAAAACAATAATGAATTACCAGGACTCAAAAAGTCATCTAGAGATGTAAATATTGTTGTGGAAGATTTAAAATACGTTATTGATAATTATGAACAATATAAAAAAAACGCTTTACAATCGGCTAAAGAAAAAAGTTGGGATGCAATAATAAGTGACATCGTTAATCATTATATTTTAAATATGAAAGAAACATTAAACTATATTTATAACATCACCAAAATTAACTATAAAGAAAATATAGAACCCACTAACACAGTTATTATAGATTATAACAACGGGGCTAAAGTTGAAATTTTAGGCGATATTAATAAAAAATATAAAATAAGTTTCATTGATGCAAAAAATAAAAATGTTATTTACGAGTCCGAACTTAGCAACAACATGTGGGCATCTACATCTAAAAAATATTTTGTAGATTACGATATAAAAATAACAGATTTAAAAACTAATGACTTTTATTTACATAAATTAAATTTTAAAGATAAATATGTTAAAATAGTAAATGAGTCTCCTTCGTTAGGTGATTATATAGCGTGGGTACCGTTTGTTGATCTATTTCAGAAAAAACACGACTGTATAGTTGATTTTTATACGCCTAATAAAGAATTATTTAAAAATAATTATAAAAATATTAATTTCTATAAATATGACGATATCGTGGATAATAAATATATAGCAACATATAGACTTGGATACTTTGACCCCTCAGACAGAAATTTGTCTCCTGTAGATAATAGAACTATTAATTTACAAAAGGTCGCTGCTGATATTTTAGGATTAGAATATAAAGATATAAAGTCTAGAGCGGTTGTTAAAAATATGACACGACCTTTAAATGAAAAGTATGTTTGTATCTCAACTGCGTCGACTGCAGGTGCAAAACATTGGCAAAATCCACAAGGTTGGCAAAAAACAGTTGATTATTTAAATCAACTAGGTTACAAAGTAGTCGTTATTCAAAAAGAACCATTAAATTACATGGATCTCGGTGGATTGAACAACGTAATACATCCAGAAACAAAAACATTGGATGATGCCGTAACTTGGTTAAGTAACTGTGAGTTTTTTATTGGATTGGGATCGGGTATAAGTTGGTTAGCGTGGTCACTTAATAAACAAGTAGTATTAATTAGTGGATTTTCTAAAAAATTTGCTGAGTTTAATACTCCGTATAGAATTATTAACGAATCGGTTTGTAATGGATGTTGGAATAATCCAAAACACAATTTTAATACAGGAGATTGGAATTGGTGCCCTGAAAATAAAAATACACCTCGACAGTTTGAATGTAGTAAACAAATAACATTTGAAATGGTTAAAGAAAAAATAGATTTGTTGTTAAATTCTATATTAACATGAAAATTATAGTTTCATTGACTACAACACCTTTTAGATTAAATAGAATAGAACCATGTTTATATTCGTTATTAAATCAAAAAACAAATTGTCAATATGAAGTACATTTGAATATACCAAATATTTATAAAAAAACAAACGAACCGTATATTCTTTCGGATTATATTAAAAATAATACCGATATTAAATTAAAAATATTTAACAATTTAGACGACCAAGGACCAATCACAAAAATATATTATACTATAGATAGAATTAATAATCCGGATGATATTATAATAGTATGTGACGATGACATGATTTACAATGAAAAACTGGTTGACGAACATGTTCAAAATCAAAAACTTTATGATAATTGTGCTATAGGATATAGTGGATTATATATAGCTAGAAAAGAACCACAAGAGTTTTTTAACGATAGACGAGATGAATATGTGACTTCTATTTTTAGAAACGCGTATGTCAACTATCTTGAACATTATAAAACGGTATCGTATAAACGTAAATATTTTCAAGACGATTTTAAACAATTTGTATCCGAGTCAGGATGGAATGACGATGTAACATTAGGTGCTTATATGTCTTTAAAAAATATTAAAAGAATGGTTACATTTTATAAACACGACCGACCGATGTATACATTGTCAGATTGGGAAACTTATGGATTGGGAAAAAATGGATCGCTTACATTTCCGTTGATAAAGGATATATCAAACGCAGATATAATAGATGGCGCCAATTTATTCAGATTAAACAAAGACGATGAAGGATATTATAAATTTGCAAAAAATGGATTATTTTATTTTTATTATTAATATATTTTTAAAAAAGATATAATAAATAGTTTAATCTTCCTTTTTTTATTTTATATTTATTGATTAAATATAACTTTTGAAAGGATATTAACATTATGCCAATACAAG
>Ga0315904_10011892_pt1 | contig 11047 bp, 11 predicted proteins | sample LakEriMetagenome_6_FD_203529 | JGI IMG/M metagenome (GOLD analysis project Ga0315904, IMG submission 203529) | Freshwater fungal communities from buoy surface, Lake Erie, Ohio, United States - Buoy 12 MA120 | ecosystem: Environmental > Aquatic > Freshwater > Lake | place: USA: Lake Erie, Ohio... | reverse complement strand
GCCGTGGACAACCAGGCGGTGCAGGGGGGCGAGATCGTCGCCACCGGCCCCGGACTCGCGCTTCCCGATCTGGCCGATCAGGGCGACGAACCGTGGCGCATCGGTGGCCAGAGCGGCCGCGAAGCCCGCTATGTGCCCATGCAGGCCTCGGTGGGCGATTACGCGCTCTTCTTCCGCAAGGCCGCGGTGGAGATCACGTTTGAGAACGAGCAGTACCTTGTGGTGCCGCAGGCCGCCATTCTGGCGCTGGTGCGCGAGCCCCGCGAGGATATCCCGGATTACTAAACGGCTCCCGTTCCGCGGGAGCATGCCCCAACACGGAGTCTGCAACAATGATGTACCCCGAACAGCTGCTCATCCCCATGCGTCAGGAGCTCACGCGCCTTGGCGTCGAAGAGCTGAAGACGGTGGCCGAGGTGGATGCGAAGTTCGCCGATCAGAAGGGCACGGCGCTGGTGGTGGTGAACTCGGTGTGCGGGTGCGCGGCGCGCAACGCGCGGCCGGCGGTGGCCATGGCGCTGCAGCACGCCGTGAAGCCCGACGTGTCGACCACGGTATTCGCCGGTCAGGATCGCGAGGCCACGGACCGCGCGCGCGGCTATCTCGTGGGCTATCCGCCGTCGTCGCCGAGCATCGCGCTCATGAAGGACGGCGACGTGGTGTTCATGTTGGAGCGCTACCAGATCGAGGGGCGGAGCGCGCAGGAAATCGCGGCGGATCTCACGCGCGCGTTCGACGTCCACTGCACGAGCGGTCAGGCCTGAGCCGGGGCCGGCGGGGATGCTCCATTACCTCCGGTGGCTATGGCGCGAGGCGCCACGTGCGCTCAGAGTCGAGTTCCTGGTCACGATTTTGGTGATCGAATTGCTGGCGCTCGCTACCATCCTCGTTCTCGAGAATCCGTTGTCGCGGACTGGTTCGGCCGCCGATGACGCGATCATGTCATCTGAGTTTTGACGAGATTGGGCGAAACGGCCCGGTGTCCGACGGACCATCCGACTGGTGTGCTAGAAACGCCACAGTCTGACGCGCAAATGCGACGGCATCTGCGCGTCTTTCGCACCCTTCCATAAAAGTGCCGGCAGTCCCCAGCGTCAGCATTGTCGCCCGGGCCGGATCGTGACGTCGACGCGCGCCACACGTCGTTGCAGGCGGGTCCTACCGCGGAATTCACTGCATACGTGATGTCGCCATCATCAGGCGGTACGCGATTTGCCTTCAGGCTCGACACTGTCCCGCGCCTTGCCGCTCTCCCGTCCGTCCCATCACCTCTCGAGATACCTCTCATGCGCAACAAGACTGCCCTCAAGCGCTTCCTCGCCGACGAAAGCGGCGCCTCGCTCGCCGAATACGCACTGCTGCTGGGGGTGGTGGTCATCGCCGTACTGGCGGCTGCCAAGGTGTTCGGCACGAACGTGTCCGAGATGATGACCAAGATGGGCACCAACTTGACCAGCGCGTCGTGATCGGACCGGCCAGCGCCGGCCTGCTTAGCGGGCAGTCGCTGGCTTGACAGGTGCCTTGCCAACGCAACAGTATGCTGCGCAGGTGCGACAATTGATGCGCTCGCTTTGGTAGGCCCGTAGGGTCAGCGGTCATCTCCGTGTCGACTGTCAGCCGACGGGTATTGGAGGGCGCCCTGTTGAGCCCGATGCGGCTGGCTGAGTAGAGCACGAAGCGCGGCACGGTATCATTTATGATGCGTTTATCATCTCTGGTACGCGAATTGCTAAAGTGGTCTATCAAGTCGCAATTCGCGTATCGACGCTGTCCAAGTCCGTACTACCACCATTCGAGAGACCTTCCATGACGATCAAGACTGCCTTCAAGCGTTTCCTCGCCGACGAAAGCGGCGCCTCCATGGCCGAGTACGCGCTGCTCCTCGGCGTGGTGGTCATCGCCGTTCTGGCGGCCGCGAAGGTGTTCGGCACCAGCGTGTCCAACATGATGACGCGCATGGGGACCAACCTGAACAGCGCGTCGTGATCGAGCGCGCCGGCGGGGCGGGCTCATGAAGCCTGGCCCCGCTGCTGCCATCGGGTGATGGCGCGATGGCGCGATGGCGCGTCCATGACGCCGCCATCAGACGGGTTTGGAGTATGCTGATGGGTTGTTGGTCATGACAATTCTGGTGGCATCCGTCGCCCTGACGGTTCTGCTGGCGCTCGCGTCGGCTTCGGACCTCAGGGCACGTCGCGTTCCCAACGCGCTCAATGGCGTGATCTTGGGTGCCGGTGTGTTGTTTCAAGTCCTGTCACCTCGGCTCGGGGACGGATGGAGTGGTGCGGCGGGGGGACTTGCGGTCGGTTTCGCGATCTGGTTCCCGATGTACCTGCTTCGCCTCATCGGCGCTGGTGACGTGAAGTTGTTCGCGGCCGCCGCTGTATGGCTTGGACCACGAGGGGCCGTCGCCGCTTCGCTCGTCACGACCGTCGCCGGCGCCCTGCTCGGTGCTGGGTGGATGCTTTGCCGCCAAGGACCGGCCGCAACTATTTTCCAGCTGAGCCAGATGCTCCGGGCACCGGCCCAGTTGCAGCTGCCCCCGGTCGAGCGTCAGAACACTGTGCCGTACGCGCTGGCAGTCTCTGTTGGTATCCTCACGCTCTGGTTCTGGCCGGCCTTGTCGAAGCTATGAGTCACGCCCTGCGGGTTTCCCGTGCGACCGCCGTTTGCGCTGCCCTCCGCCGGTTTGCGCGCGCCGCTGATGCCGGGCCCCTCGTGGAGTTCGCCTTCGTGGCGCCGATGCTCATGATGTTCATCATGGCCATCATCGACTTCAGTCTGGCGGTGCTGGCGCGCAACAATGTGGTCTCGGCGGTTCGAGAGGGGGCGCGACTCGGGGCGGTGCAGGCGGCCGATCCATGCAATGCCGCCAACGCGACGACGATTGCGGTCATCCGCGACCGTGTCACGGTCTATCTGACCCCCAACGGTGGCACGCTGCCAAGTGGTTTTTCGGCCACCACCGGTATCACCGTCAGCTGCCCGATTACTGGCTACCTTCAGGTGCAAGTGGTCAACTACCCGTACCGACCTGTGACCCCAATCTTCGGTATGCTCAAGTTGTTTGTCGGCAACGCGACCACGATTCCCCTGTCCGCGGCTGCCGTGTATCGGTGGGAGCGGTCCTGATGTGCGCCGACCGAACCCGTAGCGTTTCTTTCGTGGAGTCCTTTCATGGCGCTTGACCGCTATCGCGTGATTGTCATCGTGGCCGTTTCGGTGGCCATCGCTTCCACATACGGGGTCTACCGGATCATCGGCAACATGCGGGAGAGCGAGCGGGTCGTGACGCAGTCGGTGGTCGTGGCGGCTCAGGATATTTCCGAGGGCGCCGCTCTCACCCGGGCGGCGCTTACGATCACCGAACTTCCTCTGGCGGCGATTCCGGCTGGCGCCTACGCCTCGATCGACTCTGTGGTCGAACGGGTGGCTCGCGTTTCCATCTTCAAGGGTGAAGCGATCGTGCCGGGGCGCCTCGCCCCGGCGGGCACCACCGCCGGTATCGAAGTGAAGATCTCGCCGGGCAAGCGCGCCATGGCCGTGCGGATTGATGATGTAACCGGCCTCAGTGGCCTGATGCAGCCGAACAGCCGCGTGGACGTGCTGGTCACCCTGCGCGATGAGGAAGACGCCGCTGGGCGAATCGCCAAGCTGTTCATGAGCAACATGCGGGTCCTCTCCGTCGGCTCGCAGGTCGAGCGCGGGGCCGACGGGCAGCCCATCACCGCGGCTTCGGCGATGCTCGAGGTCACTCCCGAAGAGGCGGAGCGCCTCGCGGTCGCCATGCGCGAAGGCAGCATTCAGCTGGTGCTACGCGGCTACGGCGATCCCGACTCCATTCGCACCAACGGGGCTCGCCCCGCCGATGTGCTGCGGCAGCTCAGGAATGGTGGGGCGGCGCCAGAGGTGCGAGCTGCCCCCGCACCGGTGCGCCCTGCTGCGCCCCGGTCGCGCGAGCGAGCCGTGGCCCCGCCGGTAGCCCCGGCACCGGTAAATCCTGCCCCCGTGCCGCCGCCGCGCCCCGCTCCCAGCGGTGGAGACTCTGTCACGGTGAAGATTTATCGCGGCGATCGTCTCTCTCAACAGAAGTTCGAAACTCGCAAGGACTCAGTCCGACGGGACACGCTGCAGTCCCCTGCGTGAACTGCGCATTCTTTCCTCCGCAGGAGTATTGGTGATTCACCTCCGCCTCGCCCAGTTTCTTCGAGCCCATCGCCGAACCGCCTGGGTCGTCCTCTGCGCTGCCCTGCTGGTCAACCCGGCGGCGCTCCCCGCGCAGTCTGGAGACAGCGTCGAGCCGCTGACCATGACCATCGGTCGCTCGCTACCCTTGGATCTGGCCGGCCCCGTGACGCAGGTCACGATCGCCAACCCCGAGGTGGCGGATGTGGTCATTATTTCGGAGCGCAGCGTCATCATCAACGCCAAGGGCATCGGATTCACCGATGTAATCCTCTCCGGAACCACCATTGGCCGTCGCCATCTACGCGTCGGCGTCTTCGCCGCCACGGACCGGCGGCAGATTGCGCTGACCGTGCGGTTCGCCGAAATCCGCCGTGATGCGCTTGTTCAGCTCGGCGTTGGCGGAGCATACGAAAAGGCCAAGGGGACGGCGTCCGCGAACCTTGGAGCGCGAGAGACGACCTCCCGCTTTCTGTCCGGCGTTTCGACGTTCGGCACGGCCGACCTGAGTGCGTTCATCGAGGCTGAACAGCAGAGCGGGCGCGCCCGATCGCTTGCCGAACCCACGCTGACGGCGGGGTCGAAGGATACAGCCAGTTTTCTGGCCGGTGGAGAGATCCCCGTGCCCGTCGTGCAGGGCGGAAACCAGGCCGCCAACGCGGCCATCACCATTCAGTATCGGCCCTACGGTGTGCAGCTGCGGTTCGTCGGCGAGGTCATCACCGACTCGCTCATCAAGTTGCGTGTCGTCCCCGAGGTCTCCAGTCTCGATTTCGCCAACTCGGCCGTGATTGCCGGATTCCGGATCCCCTCGCTGCGCACGCGGCGCGTGGAGACGACGCTCGACGTGCGGCCCGGACAGAGCCTAGTGATCTCCGGCCTGTTCAACGACGAACGCGAATCGGTGCGCACGGGTGTGCCGGGACTGATGAATCTCCCGATTCTTGGAGCGCTCTTCAGCAGCAATCGCTGGCAGCAGAGCGAGTCGGAGTTGCTGGTCGTGGTAACCCCGGAGTTGTTCGATGCCAATACGCCGCGCCCGGTCCAGCGTCTCCAGTTCAAGCCGGACACGCTGTTGCCTGCGGCCGACGTGATCAAGAAGCGTCGGCCTGATCGCTGAGATGCTTCGCGTCGTTGTAGTGCAGAACGCGCTCGGGTCACTCGAGCCGCTGTTGCCCGTGTTCGCGCGGGCGGGCTTTGCCCCGCCCACCCTCCGTGACTCCCTCGCGCAAGTCGTCGACGAGGTTCGCAAGGGAGACGTGGCCCTGGTCGCACTGCCGATGCAGCTGCTGCAGGGACATGGACGGTTCGAATTGGAAACGATGCTGCGTGATGCACCGTCGATGGCGACCATCGGCACCGCGCCGTTCGCGGATGCGGATGCGATTCTCCTCGGAATGCGTGCGGGTATCGGCGAGTTTCTGGTCTCCCCGCCAAGCCCGACCGATCTCGAGCAGGCGCTGATGCGTCTGCGTCGGAAGTGGGGCGAGAGTACGATGCGGGGGACGCTCACGGCCGTGTACGCCCCCAAGGGTGGCGTGGGCGCCACGACCATCGCGGTCAATACGAGCTACGCGCTGGCCGCCAGACGACCGGATGCCCGGGTCGTGCTGGTCGACCTCAACGTGGGGCTGGGCGACATCGATACCCACTTGAATCTGCCGAATGCGTACAACATCGGCGACCTGGTCCGACGGCTCGATCAGGCTGATCCCGATCTGTTGCACGCCATCGTGACGCCGTGTGGCGACGGTCTGTTCGCGCTGCCTGCCTGCGATGATCTCGAGGTGGCCGATCTGGTGCAGGCCGAGGCGGTCAACCGCGTCCTGTCGGTGTGCCGATCGACCTTCCAGCACACGGTGGTGGACTGCGAGCACGCCTTCGGCCCACGTACGGTGGCTGCGCTCGACGCCGCCGAACAGATCATTCTGGTGCTGCAAAGCAACGTTGCAGCCATACGCGCGGCCAAGCGTTCGCTCGCGCTGTTTCGCCAGTTGGACTATCCGCCAGAGAAGATCAAGGTGGTGCTCAACCGCGAAGGATCGAGTGACGTCCTCTCGCACGCCGATATCAGCAAGAGTCTCGGGGTCCCCATCAGCCTGCGGCTGCCCAACGCCTTCCAACTGGCCAACGAGGCGCAAACCCGCGGTATCCCCATTCTCAAGGCCAATCCCACCGCCACGCTCTCTCAGGCCTTCAACATTCTGGCGACCCGCGTCGTGGGTGAGGTCGCTGTGGTCGAGCCGTCGGAGACGCCCGAGGCGAAGCGGCGCGGTTTGTTCGGCTTGCGGAGAAAATAGGCCATGGCCAAGTCCCTTCGTGAACGGCTGCTGGGCGTGTCGGTACCCCCGGAACGGGGCCTCCCGGCGGCACCGACCGGCCAGGATGCTGATGTCGACGGCGCCGACGAATCACGTGCGCTGGTGGGGATCGATCCGCTCGCCGGATTGGTGACCCCGCAACCGGTCGCACGCGGTCCGATGATGGCGCGCCCAGAGTCGGCGGTCGACCGACTCAAGCGGGATATCCACACCAAACTCGTCGAGCGGCTCGATCTGTCGGCGCTCGATGCACTCCGCGCCGAAGGACGGCTCGAACAGCAGATCCGCTCCGCCGTACTCGAGTTCCTGCGCAACGAGCAGGCGCCGCTGTCGGCCGTCGAGCGCGATGAGGTCATCGACGAAATCACGTGGGAGGTGACGGGCCTCGGGCCCATCGAACCGCTCACCCGCGACCTGTCCATCAGCGACATTCTGGTGAACGGTCCGCAAGCGGTGTACGTGGAACGGCGCGGGCAGCTCGAGCTAACCGACATCACCTTCCGCGACAACGCGCACCTGCTGGCCGTTATCGATCGCATCGTCAGTCGCGTTGGCCGACGGGTAGACGAATCCTCGCCGATGGTCGATGCCCGTCTCCCCGACGGGTCACGTGTGAACGCGGTCATTCCGCCGCTCGCACTCGACGGGCCGGTGCTCTCGATTCGCCGATTTGGCGCTTCATTGGGACCGTCCGAACTCGTGGCCAACGGGGCGATGACCGCCGAGATGCTGCGCTTTCTGGCGGCCTGCGTGGTGTCGCGCCTGAACATTCTGATCTCCGGCGGTACCGGGTCGGGAAAGACGACGCTGTTGAATGCGCTGTCGGCCTTCATTCCCGACAACGAGCGTATCGTCACCATCGAGGATGCCGCCGAATTGCGCCTGCAGCAGCGCCATGTGGTGCGCCTCGAAACCCGTCCGCCCAACTTGGAAGGGCGCGGTGAGGTGCAGGCGCGCGACCTCGTCAAGAATGCCCTGCGTATGCGCCCTGACCGCATCATCATCGGCGAGGTGCGATCGGCGGAGGCACTTGACATGCTGCAGGCCATGAACACGGGTCACGAAGGCTCGCTCACCACGGTCCACGCCAATACCCCCCGCGACGCGCTCGCCCGTCTGGAGACCATGGTGTTGTTCGCCGGCACGGCCCTGCCGGTGCGCGCAGTGCGCGAGCAGGTGGCCTCAGCGTTGCATCTGGTCGTGCAGGCGTCGCGCGGTTCCGACGGGCGGCGGCGTGTGACCAGCATCGCCGAGGTGACGTCGATGGAGGGCGATCTGGTCTCCATGCAGGAGATCTTCCGGTTCCGTCGTCGCGGGGTGTCGGAAGACGGTACCGTACAGGGCACCTTCGAAGCGACCGGCGTACGGCCGCAGTTCGCTGAAGCGATCACCACGCGGGGCATCGCGCTCCCTGCTGACTTGTTCGTGATCCGGTAATTCGGTGTGACCACTCTCGTCCTGTTGTTGGTCTTCTTCGGTACGCTGGTGGTGGTGGGCGGCGGGCTCGTGTTCGTCAACCGGCGGCGTCTGGCGTCCGTAGCGGCGGCCCGGAATCGCATCAGTGATGCGCCTGACGCGGGGCGTGGCACGGGACGCGCGGCAAGCACGATCCTGCGAGATGATCGCGTCTCCGAAATCAGGGCGCTCAACGAGTTGCTGTCGGGGCGTGGCCTTACCGTGCAGTTGGCGGGCGAACTGGCCCGCGCCGGCTCGCGTCAACGCCCTGGCGAGTTTCTGTTGATCACGGCGCTCTCCGGTTTGTCCGGCATGACCTTGGTCAGCTATGCCATCGGTCCGCTGGCAGCGCTGGTGGGGTTGGCCGTCGGTATGTCGTTGCCTTGGCTCTTCCTGCGTCGTCGGCAGCGCGCGCGCTCCGAGGCGTTCGAACGCCAACTGCCCGACGCGCTCGATCTGCTCACGAACTCTCTGAAGGCCGGCTATTCACTTCAAGCCGCCATGGAGTTCGTAGGGCGGGAAACGACTGCACCACTCGGGCCCGAATTTCTGCGCTTCTACGACGAGCAGCGTCTGGGGGTCGATGTGCGCACGGCTCTGCTCGCGCTCCAGGATCGCATCGGTACCGACGACGCGCGCATGTTCGTGACGTCTCTCATTCTTCAGCGCGAGACCGGTGGCAATCTTGCCGAACTGCTGCAGACGATCGGCAATCTCATTCGACAGCGCCTGCAGTTCCGCGGGCAGCTCGCCGTGCTGACCGCCGAACCGAAGGGAGCGGCACGTCTTCTCTCGGCCATGCCACTCGTGTTGTTCGTGGTCATCGGGTTCCTCAATCCTGCGTACATCCAGCCAATGATCAGCTCGCCCGGAGGTCGACTCGCGCTCGGCGTGGCCGTACTACTCGTCGGCCTGGGGTACGCCATCATGTCACGTATTGCCGACGTGGAGATTTGACGATGTCGCGCCTCTCCAACGTGCCGCTTTCTCTGCTCCTGCTGATCGTCACGCTCATCGTGTCGGTCATCACGGTGGTGTACGTCACGCTGGCGGAGCTCGAGCGGCGCAAGACCATTGATCGTTTGGCCGAGCGGCGGTCGGCGGCCGATCTTGTCGATGCGCTGCTGGGCGACGATCGACCGTCCATGGGGGCGCGGCTCGCCGCGTGGATCAGTGAGCGTATACCCCGGATCCTCGCCAAGGACGATGGGTCGGTAGCGCTTCAGGAACGATTGGTGTTGGCCGGCTTCGACGAAGCCGGAGCTCAAGCGCTGTACAATGCCGCGCGGGTGGCCTCGTTGATCGCGTTTCCGATACTCGGCTGGCTGCTGGCACCGGCCGGGTCGAACGGGTTGCTGTTCGTTGCGTTGCTGATCGGGGCGGCGGTGGGCCTCGTCGCTCCGCGCGCCGCGCTCGACCGCCTCATCGCGAGCCGGCAGGAACGTATCCGCCGTGGTGTGCCCGACGCGCTCGACCTGCTGGTCGTGTGTGTCGAAGCGGGGGTGTCACTCGATGCCGCGATCCTCAGGGTTTCGAAGGATCTCGCCGGATTGCACGGAGACTTGTGCTTCGAACTCGCGCAGGTGGTACGCCGCATTGGTGCCGGTATCCCCCGGGATCGCGCCTTGCAGCAATTGCCGGTACGGACGGGCGTTGAGGAGCTCCGCACGTTGGTCGCGAGCATGATCCAGTCTGAACGGCTTGGGTCGTCCATTTCGCGTGTCTTGCGCATCAATGCGGAGACGCTGCGGCTGCGGCGCCGGCAAGTGGCCGAGAAGAAGGCGGCCGAAGCGTCGCTCAAGATGATGATTCCGATCGCCCTGTTCCAACTCCCGGCGCTGCTCATCGTCGTGGTGGGGCCTGCCGTCGTGCAGTTGATTCGCCAGATCGAGTCGACCCTGTGAACGGGATGCCGTGCAGCCCACTGCGGGGGAAAGGTCGGCCGCGGCGCCGCGGGGCCACCTCCGTGCTGGTAGTGTTGATGACCACCGTTCTGCTAGGCGTGAGCGCGTTGGCGATCGACTTTGCGCGGCTCTACACGGCGATCAACGAACTGCAAACGGCGGCGGATGCTGCGGCCCTGCACGGGGCCCTGCTCATTCAGAAGGCACCAAACGATCTGACTATTGGGAACCAGGTGAACACGTTCGCCACCACGTACAACAGGGCGCTCGGTGGTCCAGTCGAAAACGTCACGGTCACCCCGTACCACTACGAGGTGTCCGTGGCCAAGCGAAAGGCAACGGCATGGGGGGGCGCCGATCTCAACGCCGTGCAAGTCACGGTGAGCCGAACCCGTGGACTGCTCTTGCTCGGCCAATTGGTTGGCGGGAGTATTCCGGCACCAGTCCGGAGTGCGACTGCGTGGGTAGCCACCTTCACCGACAACAGCTGCGTGCGGCCGTGGGCCATCGAATCCGGACAGCTCATCAAGCGGGCACAGGGACTGAGTACCAGTACGATACCGAAGCAGGCGCTATCGCCCGACGACATCGCCAAGCTGCGAGCGCTCGGCAGAGCGATGTTCGTTCTGGCGCCTCCGGGAAGCGTGGCACCGTCGCGGACTCTCTACGGGGATAACCTCGGAGGCGCATGGGCTGCTCTGGCGCCAAAAACCGGTAACTACAACAGTAGTTGGAATTCGTGCAACAGCGCTAATCCGCTTCTCGCTGGCGACAGGAGGCCCGCGGCCCCTAGTAGCCCAAATCCCATTAATGCGACATCCCAAAGGATCGAACCCACCGGCAGTAGTTCGTCAGCGGATGACGTGTGCAGTGAAATCATCTGGAGCGAGTGCTGGAAGGACGGATCACTCGGTGGCCCTGTCGTCATGGCTTTCGGCTACACAACAGGTGCCGATGATTTTGCGGCGTTTGATAAGGAGCACTTGATCGACTTCGTGGGTTCGTTCGTAGTTGTATGCTACAAGAAGACAGCCGGCAACAACGGATGTGCACCTCCAGCCCCACTCAGTACCGGCGTGCCAAATTGGAGGGATGTACCCGTGGGAACAATGGCCGGATACGTCGACTTCACTCCGCCATCATTCAAGGGCAAGTTCAGCCTTGGCAATGGGAGCGGCAGCA
>Ga0315904_10011891_pt1 | contig 11047 bp, 27 predicted proteins | sample LakEriMetagenome_6_FD_203529 | JGI IMG/M metagenome (GOLD analysis project Ga0315904, IMG submission 203529) | Freshwater fungal communities from buoy surface, Lake Erie, Ohio, United States - Buoy 12 MA120 | ecosystem: Environmental > Aquatic > Freshwater > Lake | place: USA: Lake Erie, Ohio... | reverse complement strand
CCGGAGGGGGAAGCAGAAGCGGTAGCTTCGCTTCCAGATCCCTACTAATGCTTCGCATAGCTTTCGCTATAGCTTCACTTCGTTCATCTAAGACTTAGCTAATGCTTTAAAGCATTTATAGTCTTCGCCTATCGGCTCAGTCTTATTTTAGTGGGGGTGAATACCTGATCGAAACGATTTTGTCGGATACCCGATTTCCAGGATGGCATGACTCTTGCATGGCGAATTAGCTTGGCATGATTCTTGCATATTTTTACCTGGATTAAAAATCCTTAACATTCCACCAGGTTAGTTGAGGGAGACAATCACCCTGGTTGCACCCTGTAAACTTTTTATACACTTCCTGTAAATTCTACATTACCAGACCATTTATCTTTTCTGTAAGTCCTTGAAATCATTAGGTTTTTTATTTAATATAGCTTGGCATAGGTCATGCATTATAGTCTGTGTCTGCTGCTCTTTGACAATTTGGCCGATTTCCCACGCGCGGCGCGAGCCTTGCGCGCGGCGAGGATCGGTAGGTGATAAATGGGATTGATTGAATAAATCCGACGAAAGTCAAGGGATTCAATCGACTAAACGAGTCCAGTTTACTTTGCAGGTGAAATGACTGCAAGCGTGACAGCTTAAACGGATACCGTTAAATTCAGTAAGCTTCAGCACATATCAACTCAAACCATTGCGAGGTCTTTAATGGGCGCAATGTTAGGAGTAGATGGAAATAGCTGAATGGCGTGATGGTCAGTGAATTTAATGGATAATTGATAATCGTTTAGTACAGCGTCCTGTTTGGCTCTACCTAAAGGCTATGGTGGCCTTTAAATGAGTAGCGTATAACTGGCAATTCTACGCTAATCGTGTAACCTGAGTGCTTGATATTCGACTCATTAAACTCGAAAGATTGAAGTGCCTATGCCAGCTAGCGTCATATAGTTGCGTGATATATTCATAGGCTGAGAGTGTTTTTTGAATACTCATTGAGCCTATCAAGTAATTAAGTTTACTGGTAGGCTCCGTCGGATATTCAAGGAGTGTAGTTTAACCAATCAATGAAAGGAATTGATATGATGAAATCAGTATCGTTTAATCTCAATGAAGCAAGTATAATCGCTGATGTTTTGGAGCAAGTAATGAAAAGAGTTGAGCAGGAGTGTCAGGAATTCGGGATTGATCGAAGTGATTCAATCTGTCCTGAACTTGATTCGTTGATTCAGAAAATTGAAGGGAGCTTCTAATGGATAAACGAGATCAGTTGAGTTTGGTTTTTGGTGGTTTGATGCTTGCAATTCTAGCGGCATCATGTTATGAATTAGTGTATTCAATCGCAGTATGGTCTGCGGTTAATTTTCAATGAAAGGAATTGATTCAATGAGTAATGTTTCAAGTGGATATTTTAAAGTATTGTCGATTGACGCATGGGCCGGAGACAACGAATTTAGTTGGGAGTGGAATGAATGGCACTACATTGATTCAATCAGATTGGTTGACATCAACGACAACGATGAAATTAAAATGGCTTTAGTTGAGCATGGTTTCATTGGGGCCAGCGCAATGAATTACATTGATCTTGAAGATGATCAAATGAATATCGTTGTGGTGAAAAAGACTACACGGGAACCGTTGTATGCAATCGAATACATTAAATGAGAAAGGTGGATTCAATGGAAACTGATGAGTGCATGGAGTGTGGAACAATTAAGTCGATTGACCTCATGGGTTGTACCTATGATGGAACGGTGTTGTGTCCGGTGTGTTACATGGAATGGTTGACAACGAAGGGAAAGGTGAACTAAATGAGAAAAGTTTCAAAGATTACAGCAGAATCGTTTAAATCTGCAAGGCCGATCAAGGTAGGCAATTCAATGGTTCGAGTTGTGGATGGAGGTGATGCTTTGTATTATTTACATGGCAACCGCATTGCGTCCATGTTCGAGGGAAAACTAAACCTTTCTGATTGTGGATGGAAAACTTCCACCACAAAGGAAAGATTAAACGCAATACTTGAGGCAATGAGATTGCCTTACTGTATCTACCAGAAAAGTTTCAACTGGTTCGTTCGTAATTACATTACGAATGAAGTGATTCAGTTTAATGGTGGCATGACCTTTGATGTTGCAACGAAGACCGTTGTTTAAGTGAGAGTGTGTGTTTCGTGCTTGACATGGGGTCAGGCATGGTGTAATGTTTGTGTGTGTATGAAAGGGAAACTATGATGCAAGTGAATAAAGTGAGTGAGTTTAATTTCCGTGGCGCAACGATTAAGATTAATTCGATTGCGGCTAAGCTAACGGTCGCGCAATGGCGCAAGATTCAATCGGCTTCGGTTGACGCGGCATCAATCAGTAAGACCTATCGCAAGTGGAATCATGAAGTGGGCAACCGTGTGCAAGGTTCGTGCCATATCATGCGGTCGGCTCTGAGTGATGTAAACTACACGGTGGAAATCTTGATGCAAGATGAACATAGATCGTTTACTTGCCGATCAATGGATCGTGAGGCTAGGCTCATGTTACTCCGGAAGCGTAGGCATATACTGGATTCGTTGAGAAACACGAAGCGTCGATATGATCCGGTTCAGGAACGAAGCCTCTCGCCTCGCTCGATCTTCTATCGGTATGCAGGGCCTGTCAACGATCGGCTTCATATCTTCGGGTCAGATCGGGTCGGCTATGTTCACGCTAAACCTAATCAAATTTTGCATATCGCGCAAGCACGGGCTTCGCGCCGTATGTTTGAGGCGGTTCGACCATTGACTGCTGAGCGTCATGTGGGGATTGAAATTGAGTGTGGCATCAAGTGCTCAAAGGAACAACTAGGCTTCAAGCTTAAGCATCTTGCCGGATATGTCATGATCAAAAACGACGGTTCAGTTTCCGTAAATCAACGAGAAGCGGTTGAACTCAATGTGTGTGCACCAATCTCAAGGTACAAGGAAATCCTTAAGGGTGTGACTGATGTACTCAACGGCGATCCTGAAGTTTCCGCTCGGGTAAACAAAACCTGTGGACTCCATGTCCATCTTGATGTACGCGAGTGGCGCAACGATTTCAATGCACTGTCTGACAAGTATGCTCGGCTAATCAGTGTGCAGGGTATCTTGTACTCTATGCAACCGCAGTCAAGACAAGACAATACTTACTGCAAGAAAACCAAGTCTCGCTCGATCGTACGCGGCGCGTCGAGGTATCAGGGTATCAATGCCCAGTCAATCTGGAAATACACCACGATTGAAACACGCCTTCATGCAGGTACGACCGACTACACCAAAATCACGAATTGGGTTGACTTGATTGCCGGAGTAATGTACTCTACCAGTCCGGTGCCAAAACGCGCCTTGACTCGCGTCGAGTCTATCTTCAAATACTTCCCGATTGCATCTAGTCTGCTCGGCTATATCAATCAACGGGTCCGTCAGTTCACTGATTCCCACGCTGAGGAGGCTGAGGTTTCCGCAGCGTAACACACACGGGGAGGGTGAGCATAGTGCTTACTCTCCCCACACACTTTAACTAATTAACTTGAAAGGTAACTATAACTATGTGTAAGATTATGATTATTCCCCATGTAAACAACGAGACTCGTGACAATGCAATTAAATTCACTGAGGCTATGGCTAAGGTCATGAGTGAAGACAAGTCGCATCAAGACGGTCTAGGCTATGCCGCGATTGACTCGCAAGGTAACTTGTTTGCTGAGCGTTGGCTCAACAATTCGCAAGCGTTTACCAATCGTGCAGGACGCAATGCTAACCTCAACGATTATAGTGGATTCATCCAGTTCAACTATAATAAGTTCGGTGATGTAAGGCTTGACGATATGTCGGCCATTACACTGCACACTAGGCTTGCCACTTCAGGCAAGGGTCTGCTCAACTGCCACCCGTTTATTGAGAACGATACAAGCGTGATCCATAACGGAGTGATCAGTAACGCGTTTGACTTCCGCATTGAACAGTCTACTTGCGATAGTGAATCTATCCTCACACAATACACTGACAACGGAGTAGGTCATGACTATGAACTATTCAACAAGGTATCCACACAACTTGACGGGTACTATGCTTGCGGTATCTTTTCGCGCGATTCCAATGGGGGTCGTGTTTTGGATATTGTAAAATCGTCGAGTGCCCAACTTGTCGCGACCTATGTCGATGAACTTCAATGTGTAGTATTCACTTCCGTAGAGTACCAACTCAAGAAAGGCTTGGATGCTTGTGGCTTCAAACATAACGCGGTTTACTCTGTCAATCCATCCTCAATGGTTCGGATTGATCCTCTCAAGAACAGAGTGATCGGCGTGACTTCCTTCTCTGAGCTTGAGCGTAACTACCTCAAGATGGTAGATGCTGAAGATAAAAAAAAGCAAGAAACTACGCAGCTATCTTTCAAAGATACAAAGACCTCAAAGCGAAACGCGAAGAAGTCAAAGTATTCTAAGTCAACTTACTACGGGTATGATTGGGATAATGACTACTATGATCCTTCCCGTGATCCATACTATGTAGATGCTGAGGGGTCTTATGGTCGTGAGTATCTCGTGGCTAATGCTTCAAAGAAAGGCGGAAAGTAATATGATTGGTGTGATTTTGCTTGTGGTTGTAGGGTCTGTTGTATTAACATCAAGTGTACTGTTTACAGAGCTGTTCACTATGGTATTCAAGATTATTTTTCTTGCTACCTTCTATGTGACGGTTATGGTCGGCACACTGTTTTTAGTCTGGCAAGGGAGATAACTATATGCGATTGATTCGATTCAAAGATAACACTTACTCATGGATTCACGGCGACACATCACCTATCTTCAGTGAAGCGGAGGCGGTTGCTTATGGCATCTGGGAACTGAAGATGAAGCGTGATGAGATTCAACTCGGATTGACTAACCTGAAGTTCATGGCCCATTCAAACAAAGACAATGTTGCGATTTACGGAAACGAAAATAAGCTATATCTGTATAGCGCAAAGATTGGTAAGGGAATTGACACAACTCTTGATGAGAACGGAGGGAGCATTGCATGAAAACAATTAAGGTATCGTTTGACTTTGACGGAAACACTGTAACTGCAAGCGGTAATGTATGGGATAGTCTCTTTGTTGATAAGATGCACATCAATGTAGAGGATAGTAACTACGACAAGGTTGCGTTGAGTAGGTCTGAGTTTCATGTCATTAAAGAGATGGCTGAAGAGATTATCCTTGACAAGTATTCCAATACTGAAGTAGAGTTTTAAAGAAAGGAAAGTGTATGTTGAAATATAAAGTAGGTGATAAGGTTCTAATCCGATCTGACTTGGAGGCAAAATACTATGGCGCAGATTGTGTAATTGAAGAGATGCTTGAATTTACTGGTCAGGTTGCCACTATCACTGAGATTCGTTTTGGCGATAGATATAGGATTAACATTGACCTACACCACAACTGGACTGATGGTATGTTTCAAGGATATGCTCCAGAACAATACGGTTCACCGTTCCAACAATGGGAGAAACAATATGCACTTTGAGTTCGATATTACAGTGAAGCATGAAGATAAGAACTATAATGTTGTAGGCGATACAAAGATTTATAGGGACTATGTTAATGCTAACCCTGAAGGGTTCGATGGTCAATGGGATTGGTTCATCGACACCATGAACTATTCAGTGTTTGATGAACAAGACAATGATGTAACTGATAATCCTGTAAGCAACAAACTTGAGGATCATATTGTAGAAAAGATTTACAAGATGATTGACGAAGAACTATAAGAAAGGTAATGTATGAGTAACGAAAACAAAATGAACGAACAGGAAAAAGTTCTTGCTGATAAAGTGATAAGGATGTTGGACAAATCACAGTATTTCAAGAAAACTTTTATCCCAGGAGGGGTCGGATTCATCGACACCTATCGGTATGATTTTGATGATGGGCTTACTCTGAAGAGGGGCGGAGGATGGACGATCTTTTTTAAAGGAGAGGAATTGATTCACTTCAGTGAATACAGGCACGGTCGTGAGGTCTTTGAGCGAATCAATCAGTCTGTTAATCATGCCCAACAAAGAAAAGAACGAAATATCATTAACTCTTTTTTAAATGCGTAAACGAAAGGAAACTATATGCCAAACTGGTGTGACAATGTTGTAGTGGTTAAACACAAAAACAAAGAAGCTCTCAATCGAGTGGAGAAAGCATTTGAAGAGGGTAATCTATGTCAAGAGTTCATCCCTGTACCGAAAGAACTTATCAATGCTCGCGCCCCCAATTACAGTAATAACGCTCAGGTACTTAAAAATAAATACGGGTATTCGGATTGGTATGATTTTTGCATCAATGAATGGGGAACCAAGTGGGATGTAGATGAAGGCTCATGTGTTAAGGGTGACGGTACACTTACTCTTAGCTTTGTTTCAGCGTGGAGTCCTCCTACTGGTCTTTATAAAAAACTTCTTGACGAAGGGTATGATGTTAAGGCATACTACTTTGAACCAGGTGTGATGTTCGCTGGTATGTTCTCTGCTGATGGCAATGAATACTATGAGATACATTCTATTGAACAAGCAAAGGCTGACTTACCAAAAGAACTTGATGAAATGATGAGCATTACAGAATCCCTAGTTGAGTTGAAAGAAGAAATGGAGAATCAATGATGGTTACAAACAACTTTGAATTCATGGAAATGGTTAAGGTAATTGCTATCAACTTGAAAGCGAAGTCAGTGAGTTTAATTGACGATAAGAAGTATCGCTTCTACCTTTCATCGGAAAGGATGATAGATATTCCTAAAACTAAAATTGAACTTGAGTTCTTGAGAACCGTTAAGATTGATGTGATGCAATAGAAAGGATATTATGTTTGAAGTAGGTGATAAGGTAAAATGTGTTACAACAGATGGGGTTTTAGATATTGAGTTAAGAAAGGTATACACCATTAAATGTATTTATGATGATAACCTAGTAGGATTAGTAGAGGTTCCTTTTAAAAAGTTTTTTAGCTTTAGATTTCAAAGAGTAGGTTTAGCACTTAGCCCATTCGCGCAGTGGGAGAAAGCTGTGGGAGTAAATGAAAATTGTTTCACTTGATTTGGAGTTCAACCAACTAAACAATCAACCCAAGATCATCGAGATCGGTTTAACTATCGGTGATCTTAACAGCTTATCAATCATTGATAAGAAATCCATCCTCGTCAATCCTGAAGAGGGTATCACCGAGTACATCGCTACTCTCACTGGCATCACTGATTACACGGTCAAGGATGCTCCTACAATCGCTCAAGCATACATCATCATGAAAGAGTACCTTGTCCGATACGGCGTGGCTAAACAGCCTATTGTGTGGGGCGCAGGAGATGTTAGCATGATTAAGTCTGTCATCGCTGATGAGCAATCCCCATTCGGCTACACCGAGATGAATGTTAAGAATATCGTACAGTCTATCCTCACAGCTAGGGGTATGCCCACGCAGGGAGGTTTGGCTAAGAGCATGACTAGGTTCGGCCTAAGATTTATGGGTCGTAAGCATAGAGCTATTGACGATAGCTATAACACTATGGTATTGTATTTTAAACTACTGCAAATGCTGAGAAAGGTATAAGTGTATGAGTAAGTATCGTGAGCTAGAAAGAGAAGCAGAGCGTCTTAAAGACAAGATTTACAAAGGAAGATGGAGTAATGATCCTCAAGAACAGCTTGATGAAGAGGGCATGGAGATTTATAAGGCTAAGCTAGAGAAGATCGAAAGAGCATTGTCTAAATTCGACTAAAATGCGATGGGGGTTCGCTTTTAAAATCACGCAGTTAGGCGACCCCCCGATTTTCAAACAGAGGAGAAGAAACTATGTCAGTATATTTGGATGAAATTCAAGAACTTGATGGTAAAAAACGAGAAGGATGGAATACAAGGAGAGGTTCACCCCGAGGACATATCTACAAAGTCCATATTAGCGGAAAGAAGTATTTTAAGTTCCATCTTAAACGAGATAACAAATCCACTATCGTTTACTTCAATAAGAAAAAAGATGCAGTGGCTTTTAGGGACACAGTAAAGGAAACAAAAAGTCTAAGGTTATCAGTTACTAAGATGAACAAGAGGAACTCTTTGAGATCGCTTGACGAAACTGAACAAGCGTGATATAATATACCTGTATTATTTGAACTTGTGCCTGTACTAGCTTCAAAAAACAAGGCAGCCACAAGAGACTATATGAGCAAGCGCAAGGTGACTCCAAAGCTCTAGGCGAATGACTGCATACTACATATTGGAGTGTATGCAACCTAGAGACAGAGTGGGAATTCTCCCTGATGACTGCCAGAAGTAGTTCTGGAACAACAGCATCTAGCATATAGTCAATCATCTTAAAAGTCCGTAGTGGGAGAACTATATCTTCTACTTGATTTAATCAGATACTTAGTATATGATATATCTAAGTGAAAGGAAGTGAATTATATGAATCGCAATATGTTTGATCCCAATTATCTTTATAAGCATATCAATAACACTGATGTAGCATTTCAGGTTATGTCTATTGGGTTTACAGGTTACAGTCAACTTATTTCGGTTAGATGGTTTAACATCGTAAATCCAGATGAAATTAAATTTATTGATACACAACATGGTATCACTGTGTTAGATGAGGATTCGCATAACTGGATTAAGTATGCTGTTCTAAACGAAGACAAACAGTGGAAGGTGGTGTATCGTGAAGCTACTCTACCTTAAAGCTATTGCTCTAGCTGCTAAGAAAGTAGGCGTAAGCTATACGCTTCTTCTATCTATCTGTATCACTGAGTCTAATCTTACTAACTCCACTAACTCTTATGACAGCAATAAAGGGAGTCATGGAATCTGTCAGATCAACGCAGTTCATTCAGATGATGTATCGTCTTTGTATAACCCTACTGTAAACGCTCTGCTAGCTGCCAAGATACTAAAGGCTAACTTGGACAAATACAAAGATACTTGGGTAGCTGTAAGCGCATACAGTACGGGTAATAACAGATGGTTTAATTCTGATTATGTGAACAAAGTAAAGCGTAATTACCAAAGGATTACATCGAATAACGGGTTAGTATGTCTGAAAAAGAATGGAATTCAAGATTAAAGTATATCGTCGTAGATGAGAAGGAGAGGACTAAGATACCCGTTATCTGCGACAAGAAGGTGTGTCACGGGTTCGTGTTACATGATGACTACTGGTATGTTTTAAATCTTATGAACAACCGCATACTCATGGAAGGACAGGCGAGAAACAACGATGATGCAAAGAGACAGGTTAAGAGAGCGTTGATTATATTAGGAGCCTACTTCGTGGAAGAGGTAAGGGCGACCAAAGAAGCTCCCATTCGGATGTTGACAGAAGAAGCGATTGATGATATAATTAGCAAGAAAGGCGAATAGATATGAAGAAAGTAAAAAACACAATACCACACTCATTTATGAAATCTATATTTAAAGCAGTGGATGATAAATTTGAAGGATCAGAAAAACTTAAATGTATTATCAGTGACCATGTTCATCATTTTAGAACTGATAAGTGGCCTATCTCGGTTGATCATGTGGTAAGCGATATGTTCCGTCAACTAACAGGCGTTGATCCATTAGTTTATTTTATAAAAATGCTTGCTAAAAATAAAGTTAAACTGGGTTTAGGAACCAAAGATGAAAATATGGTTTTTTATATTGATACTTCAAAACCTAAAACGAAGAAGGTAAGCAAGAAGACAAAGAAGAAAGGCAGGAAGTAATGGGATACCCAATCTCACAACGCATTGTTCGATTTATCGACAAACATATTTGGTTGTTCCATGTATCTGCAATAGGGTACATATTTTATGTAGGAATAAAGGAGCTGTTAAATGCGAATAATTAAGCTGAAAAAGTCCGACTATAAAAGCCTTGTGTCTCTGTATCGCAGGATTGGATGTGTTCATGAGGATCGTCAAGCGTTCCCCCATCATACATTTGTGTCGCCAAGAACATACAAGCAAATCGAAAAGGCTGCCACTGCCGAATACAAGAAAGAGTATCCTCATCTGAACAAGAAGAGTGTAACTTCTTCTGTTGCTATGTATCTCTTGAATCTTGGGCCGTGTACCTTGGCAGGTCTTCCAGATAATGTAATACTTGTGGATACAAACTCTGTTGATGAAGAAATAGAATGTTATATCGAAGGAACTAAATACGAGGAGAACGCACAACATGAAACAGATTCCTGAAACTCAGCTTGCAGCATGGGAACAGCTTCAGCCTACCGCCGAAGACAAACGCACCATTGTATTTGAAGTAATCAAGAACAGCAAAAAGGGAGCCACCCTATTTGAGATTAAGAACATCCTTGGATGGTCGATCAACCGTATCTCAGGTAGAGTGTCAGAGCTTCAGGACGATGACCGCATCAAGGATAGTGGGAAGCGTCGAGTGAATCCTGAGTCTGGACGCAATGCTATTGTATGGGAAGTCGTGTAATGTTGATTCATCTTTTAAACATTTTAGCTTCTCTATTCGGCGTGTGTATGGATACGCAAATGTGGAACATGGTAATGCCCGTTGTGTTCCATCTACCTAAACTTACATACTTAGATATGTTCTTAGGTTGCTTAGCGTTGAGATACATCCTTTCTCAAGAGTACACGACGGAAATTCTTTGGTCAAAGCATCTTAAAGAACTCGACAAGAACGAGCAGTTAAGCGTTAAGGTTTCCCGTTTAGTTATGTTTTTTACAGGCCAAGTCATCATGTTTTTTATCATAATGGGTATCATGTATGTCTACGAAAGTCTATGAATGGATTGCGAATAACTCAGCTTTAATCTCCGACATATATACTCCGCTATCTAAATCGGAATATGAATTGATAAGTAGATATGACGATGTGTTTAAAGATTCCATTAGGGAAAACACTAAAGCACTTCTGTATTCTATGGTGTGCATAGAGTTCAGTAGGTGTACGGGGGAGTCAATCGAGGAGTTCTACTCAGTGATTGATGAAGATGAGCTATATAAATTCATTGTAAGAATCGAAGACTACTACGACGAACTGGAGAATTAATGTTTATTTTATTTGTATTGATTAGTTTA
>Ga0315904_10011889_pt1 | contig 11049 bp, 8 predicted proteins | sample LakEriMetagenome_6_FD_203529 | JGI IMG/M metagenome (GOLD analysis project Ga0315904, IMG submission 203529) | Freshwater fungal communities from buoy surface, Lake Erie, Ohio, United States - Buoy 12 MA120 | ecosystem: Environmental > Aquatic > Freshwater > Lake | place: USA: Lake Erie, Ohio... | reverse complement strand
AAAGCACTGATTTCTAATTCTGTCTTTCCTATTTTTGAAGCTAAATGACGCGGTCCTTGCAAGATATAGGAATGAGATATTCGCCTTTATGGGCGGGACTTATTTGCACGGTTCTGTATCTTTTTTTTCCTACAAACAATTCTACATCAGACGCCTATGGCTATGCAATGGGCGCTGAAATAGGTCCGCATCATTTGCTGTTTGACCTCCTCACCCAATGGCTTAGAACAACTTGGCATTTAACACCCTTACAGATACTGGCAGGCATGAAAGGCATCAATGCTATTGCTGGAGGAATCGCCATTATCTGTGCAGGAAATATCCTGAAAAAGATGGAAATCCCATTTGTTTTTTGGAATTCGATGCTCTGTGGGGTGAGTTTTGGGATGATGCGCTTTGCAACAGAGAATGAGGCGTATATCCTACCCTTGGCATTCGCCTTGGCCGCTACCTATTCCTATGTTCAATATTTAATTCAAGACAATGGCATACACATCATTTTGACATGGATATGCATCGCAGTAGCCATTTTGTTTCATCAGAGCTATATCTTTTGGGCATTGGGGATTTTTATTTCAATGGTGCTTCAGAAAAAACATTTTTCTCGACTCTTAATTCCTGTCATTGCCGCAATAGGCGTAATTTTATTTTATACTTTTTTCGCACAGAAACAGCAGCAACAGCTTGCGCATTGGGTAGTGCAGGATGCCCAAGAAGGTCTTGTAGATTTGAGTCCGGGTATTGAAAATTTCAAATTTACCGCCATTAATGTTGTGCGGAGTTTTATTCAAATACATGGAAATATTCCTATTCTACTTCAAGGGAGTTTTTATTTATGGATTTTGGCTGCCATATCCGTTGTTTTCTTAATTATATCCGTTGGAATTCTTGTTACGAGAACAAAGTTGAATAATTATTCTATCAATAAGCATTTTTTACACCTTTTCATTTGGATATTTTTACTACATCTTGGCTTTGCATGGTTTTCTGTTGGCAATGCTGAATTCATGGTTATGCTACCTACAATACTTGTATTTATTATAGATATAGTTTTTTCCGTAAAAAGAATGGCCTTGGTGTTTTTAACATTAGGCATGGCGCTTTGGAATCTTTCTGCATCTACGATTCCACTATCTACAAAAGACTTGAACAATCGTTCTACTGAGGTTCAAAAAGTACAAGGCTTAGGGGATGCTATTTTCATATCGCACCACCGTGTAGAATTGGAGAATTATATTGCTGTGCATGAGAGCAGTGGTACTATAAAAAATCCATCATTTCCACTTTTATTAAAATCACCAGCAGATGCAGAAAATGAGGATGATTTAAGTCAATTTATAGCATTACAGCAGCTCGCTGGCAAAGGTATTTACTCAGATTGCATCCACTATCCTGAGATACAAAATCGAAAAAACATGTTAGGGGGAAATAAGAATGATGCCTTTTTCCAGCAGTACAATACTAATGTAGTGGACTCATTCCCAACCTTGGCGGGATGGGTTTATATCTCGCGCCTTGAAGGCAAGAAGAACCCTTAATTGGATACCAACTCAGAAAGGGAGGCAATACGTTTTAGGCCGCTGTCTCCTACCCTGTATATGGTACCACCGAACTTTTCTATGAGGCGGTAATCGTGCGTAGCCATAAGGATAGCGGTACCCTCTTTACAAATGGCATGCAGGAGGCTCATAATTTCATCACTGACTTGAGGATCTAAGTTTCCGGTAGGTTCATCGGCAAGAATCACTTCTGGATTATTGAGCATTGCACGGGCAATAACAAGGCGTTGTTGTTCACCACCTGAGAGTTCGGCTGGAATTTTATAATCCTTCGTTTCAAGGCCTACTTTCTTCAGTACTTCACGGGCGCGCACAAGCATTTCATCTCTATTTTTCCACCCGGTAGCTTTGAGCACAAATAGCAGATTATCCAAGGCATTTCTATCGGTGAGGAGTTGGAAATCTTGAAAAACAATTCCAATATGCCTGCGGAGAAAGGGGATTCTGCCTTTTTTAAGGTCACGTAGAATAAAATCGCCCACGCTACCTTCCCCTTCTTCTAGGGGCAGTTCACCGTATAAGGTTTTAAGCAAAGAGGATTTACCCGATCCGGTTCTCCCTACAAGGTAGGCAAACTCACCTTTTTGTACCGTAAGATCTACTTGACGCAGGACGGGAAGCCGACCTTGAAAAACGGTAACATTTTTTAGCTGAATTGCAGCGTCCATTGATTACAAAGAAACTACGGACACAGGCTTGAACCTCAATAAAAATATGCACATGTGTGTGCAAGGAGGAATTAATATTCCCAATCTTCTATGCCAGAGCTAAAATCAGGGTTTCCGGTATCCGCACTCGGGTCTACCAAATTCCAATCAATCGGCTCAATACCATGAGATTCGAGGAACTCATTGGTTCTGCTGAAGTGATGGTTGCCAAAGAATCCTTTATCTGCTGAGTAAGGACTTGGGTGATGCGATTTCAGAACCAGGTGTTTGGTAGGATCAATAAGTTCTTCCTTTTCTTGGGCTTCTCTGCCCCAAAGGATAAACACGAGGTGGTCTTTATCTTGGCTTAAGGCTGAAATTGCTGCAGCGGTTAACTCTTCCCAACCATGTCCATGGTGGCTTTTGGGTTGACCTGCGCGCACGGTCAGAATGGTATTTAAGAGCAGTACGCCTTGATGTGCCCATTTTTCAAGATTGCCTGAATATGGGATACTGCAGCCAAGGTCATTATTCAATTCACGGAAAATATTCACCAAGCTTGGTGGTTTCTTCTGTCCATCATTCACTGAAAAACAAAGGCCATTTGCTTGGCGTGGACCGTGATACGGGTCTTGACCAATAATCACACACTTTACCTTGTCAAAGGGGGTATAGTCAAAAGCAGCAAAAATTCTTTTGCCCGGAGGGTAAATCACATACCCTGCTTGCTTTTCTTTAAGTAGGAATTGTTTCAAATAACCAAAATAGGGCTGTTCAAATTCATGTTGTAGAATTTGATACCAACTTTCGTCAATTCTTATTCCTTTATCCTCCGAAGAGTTGTTTCCTGAGCTATCGGCCATACGTTGTATCTGTTTGCAATTCTATATGAAATGTCTGATTAATTTACGAAATTACTTATTTATTTAACATTCTGTTATCCAAATAGTTCTTCAAGTTCCTTTTCATCTAGTGAACTGAAGAAATTTTCTTCATCCGGAATAATGCTTCCAGCCAATTCTGTTTTGCGTTTTTGAAGTAGAAGTATTTTCTCTTCAATAGTTCCTCTGGTAATGAAACTATAGCTAAAAACCGTTTTGTCCTGACCAATACGGTGGGCGCGGTCTTCTGCCTGTTTCATGGTAAATGGATTCCACCATGGATCTGCTAGGAAAACATAATCCGCTGCGGTGAGATTAATGCCACTATTTCCAGCTCTGAGAGACAACAGGAATACCTTTATGCTTGGATCATTTTGGAATTTTTCAATTTCATTTTTACGCTGGTTCAAATCCGTACTTCCATCTAGGTATGCATAGGGAATGCCATCATCATCGAGCATTTCTTTAAACACAGAGAGATAGGAAACAAACTGCGAGAATACGAGTACTTTATGATCACCATCAATGGCCCTGCGCAGCATATGACGTATTTCTTCATCCTTGCCACTTCTGCCCTCAAATTCTTGGTCCTTGAGGACAGGATTTAAAGCCAATTGACGTAGGTGCATTAATCCATTAAGAATTTTGAGTTTGCTTCTGGCAATACCCATTTCTTGCACATGGCCTAAAATCTCATTGCGATACTGGCTTTTCACCTTTTCGTAGAGTGCAGCCTGTTCTTCACTCATTTCGCAGAAGTGTATTTTCTCTATTTTTTCTGGAAGTTCTTTTGCGACTTGCTTCTTGGTTCTTCTGAGGATAAACGGTTCGAGAATCCTTCTTAACTCTTCACTCTTCTTCTGATCTGCCTTCTTTTCAATGGGTCGAATAAACTGTTTGTCAAAGTACCCGTAAGAGCCAAGCAAACCTGGATTGAGAAAATGCATTTGGCTCCAAATATCCAAGAGTGTATTTTCTATGGGTGTACCTGTGAGGGCAATTCTATGCGAGGCTTTTATACGCTGAAGGTTTCTAGCGGTTAAGGATGCAGGATTTTTAATCGCTTGGCTTTCATCCAACACAAGACATACAAACTCATAGGCTTCGAGTTTTTCAGCGTCTAGGCGCATGGTACCATAACTGGTAACAATGACATCGTATTTGGGAAACTCTTTCAGCAATTTGTGTCTTCCAATCCCTGCATACACAAGAACTTTAAGACCTGGAGTAAATTTCTCCGCTTCTGCTTTCCAGTTGTGCAACAGGGATTTAGGTGCAAGAATGAGTACCGGTTTTTTTGCAGCCATTGCGGCCGCATCTGCTGAACTCCCTTTACCCGCGTTTGCCGCAACTTGTTGTCGCTGTTGTTGGCTCAAATGCTCTATAATGGCGAGGGTTTGCACGGTTTTCCCCAAACCCATATCATCCGCCAATAGTGGACCTATTTTGTTATCGATTAGGAAGCGCATCCAATTGTAACCTTGGTGCTGGTAATCGCGTAAATTGGCTTTTAATCCTTCTGGGATTTCGAAATGGGGAATATTATCTGCGTCTAGATTTTCTAGCCAACCTTTATCAATAAATTTTTCCTCACCAATCAATTCGCCCAAGTCTTCCAGCAATGAAAAGTGCATATTTTTCAGTCGGAAGGAATCTTCGTGCACTTCTGCAAAATGTGCAATCCGCGCAAATTGGGTAAACCATTCTTCGGGAAGTACGGCTACAGAACCATCAGGAAGGATAAACTCACGTTTGTTTTCTAGAATATTCTTTCGCAGCCTTGCAAAAGGTATTTTAAAATTGCCAAAGTGCACAATTGAACGCACATCAAACCAGTCATTGTCTTTCACCACATCCAATTGCAGGTTGATATTCCCTAGGAAATAGTTTACCACTTGGGATTCTTGTTGAATCTCAAAACCCTGTCTTTTCAGTTCCTCTGCATTCTCATTGATCCATGAAATCACATTGAGTTGATGGGCTTCTTCTTCTAGGCGGAACAAGCTTCCTTCAAAATGGGTTAAGCCCAATTCTTTCAGGAAGTGGATTTTTTCATTTTCCCAGTTAAAACTGCGGCGAATACGGTGAAACAAATAGGAATCGCCTTTTTTCTCTACGGTAACATTCACCTTTTTATTTACATGAAAAGGAAAATTCCAATTGCCATAATGAAAATGCAGAGAGAGGTAGGTATGTTCTCCGAAACCGGTCATGAGTTTCAGTACCGGTGAGGCTTGAAACTGCTCAGTAACAATATCAAATCCTTTGGCATAGACATCGTGATTTTCTAACAGCGGTTGTACAAATTTCTCCATGTAGGTATCTTCATTTCTGGGATCGACATGGATGAACTTTTTGGTTAGAAACGGCTTTATTTTATTTCCATGAACGTGCTTTGGAAAATGATACAAGCCGGTTGGCGTAAGCAACCAAGCAGGTTGAGCCACCAACATTTCGGAGTCATTGTTATAATATTCAACCTTTTCCCCACCCTGTTTTATGGTAGCGAAATAATTGGTACCTGTTTCATCGCGGCGGAAGTGGAACAATACGGTAGCAGGTTCTTCAGAATATTTCACCGCATTGGGAGAAACTTCAGTAGCGCTGGGCGCAGTAAACAAGGGGTAGTTGCGAATGAGGGTAAGTACTTTAACCAATCGTTTTTCAATGAAAGCCCTCACGAGCTTATGCATATCCTCGTTATAATGTTTATTGAAAAACTCTGCAGCCCTTAATTTTTTGGTTCCGGTGTAGAACCGTTTCATGATCGCCTCAGCTTCAAACTCTTCTATGATATTTACGGCCTCGGTTTGTTCTGCATTGAGGCGATAATAGGAAGTGGTTTTTTCGCGAATTCTCTGATAGGTTAAGCTATAATCTCCATTGGGCAGGAGCAGCACCGCATTGGCCTCCACCAGCATCCCTAAGTGTGGGTGCTTTATAAAAGTAAATACAACTTCGAAGGGTTGAATGTTATTTACTTCCATAGGAATGAATATCGCTTAAAACTTGGATGAATACTGTTTGAAACAAGGATTTATTTATCTTAAAAACCCGCAAATTACTTCTTATTTATAACTTTGCAAAATGGAATTCAAAATCGCCCCTGATAATTCTATTAATTTAAGCAAGCAAGAACGTTATGAAAATATGCTACAAGCCTTAACTGGCTTGATAGAAGAAGAAACAGACCTCATTGCAGGACTCGCAAATACAAGTGCATTATTACGTGAGTATTTTGGCTGGTGGTGGATCGGATTTTACATTGTGAGGGACAATGAACTTGTGTTGGGTCCATTTCAAGGTCCAGTAGCTTGCACAAGGATTGGTTTTGGAAAAGGTGTTTGTGGAACTGCTTGGAAGCAAAAAGAAAGCATCATCGTACCGAATGTTCATGAATTTCCAGGTCATATAGCTTGCAGTGCTGCGAGCAATAGTGAGATTGTAATCCCCATTCTCGTGGGGAATGAAGTTCGCGCAGTTTTAGATGCGGACAGTGTGGATTTGGCAGCTTTTGACACAGTGGATGCCGAATATTTAAACAAAACAGCCGACTTATTATGCCGGCTGTTTTGATATAGGGTAAAACCCTAGGATATAGAATCTTTATTTAGTCGAATTTCACATCTGTGAACACACCTGAAGTCACGGTGTGAGAGGGTGTTTTCGGATTTGCTGAATTCTTGGGAACCATATTAAAGTTAAAGGTACCACTGCAGGTTTTAAGAGAGTCGCTAAAGGAAGTAAGGGTTATAGAACCTGTGGTATTGTAATCACTAAATCCATAATCATAGGCTACCATGCCCAGTTTGCCGTAAAAATATGCAGAAGCAGTTCCGGCCTTTTTTGGAGGGAAAGTGCCAATGGTATAGGTACCTTTTCTCGCAGAACTTAGCACAATTTCAAAAGCCATTGAAGTAGAGTCCGTGCCAATTACACGGGCTGCAGACAGGCTCAATGTATCGCCAAAAATAGATCCTTCATTACCATAAATATTTTGATCGAAAGAGAAGAAAGAATCAATATACTTTACAACATATTTTTTCGAAGGTCCATCGCTTATCCACTCTTTACCGTTCGCTTTACAAACTATTTTACCCTTGTTTGCTTGAGAAGTAGTCGTGTTGTTTTGGTTGTCATCGGTCTTACTATCTTTTTTACAGGCTTGTGCTCCGAAAAGCATTACAGCGGATGCCGCTGCGAAAAGTGAAACTCTAATCATGTGGCAAATGTAAACGGCAAGCAAAGTATAGGGACTAAACCATAGCGAATTTTTATTCAGAATTCAGGATATTTGTCCAATGTTGAATACAGAAACAGACAAGACAGCATTAGATATACAACACAGGAAAAAGGAAAGTAGAAAATTGGCCCTGCTTATTTTGGTAGCTTCTTTGGGCTACTTTGTAGACATATATGATCTTATATTATACAATGTAATTAAAATAGAAAGTCTTACCAGCCTTGGCATTCCTTTGGAATCTGAGAGTCTGCTGTTTCGTTGGCAAATGGGGGGCATGCTTATTGGCGGCCTACTCTGGGGTGTTTGGGGAGATAAACGGGGGCGATTGTCTGTATTATTTGGGAGTATTCTCATTTACAGTGTAGCCAATTTTGCCAATGCCTTTGCTACGGATATTCACAGCTACAGTTTATGGCGTTTTATTGCCGGTATTGGATTGGCGGGAGAATTGGGCGCAGCAATCACCTTGGTGAGTGAGAGTTTACCCAAACATAAACGTGGCATAGGCACCATGATTATTGTAACCGTGGGTGCATTAGGTGCGGTATTTGCCTATTTCGTTTCGGAAGAGGGGCATGTTGTTGGGCCGTGGCTAAGTCAGTTTTTTGAGCATAGCTTAGAACCTTGGCAGATCAGTTATATCATAGGTGGTATATTGGGATTGCTATTGTTATTATTGCGTGCAAGCACCTTTGAAAGTGGCCTATTTCATGCGTTAAAACAAACCGAAGTAAAGAAGGGCGATTTTAAAATGCTCTTCAGAAATTGGCCCACATTTAAGAAGTATTTGGCTTGCATACTCATAGGTCTTCCAGTGTGGTATGTGATTGGAATTATAATTGCCTTGGCACACAACTTATTGCCAGAAATAGGTGTTGCCGGTGGCGAAACGGTGAGGACGAAAGAGTTGGTACTTTTCGGATACATCGGTTTGAGTTTGGGTGATCTCATTTCTGGTATCTTAAGCCAATTGTTGCATAGCCGTAAAAAGGTTATTTATATCAACTTATTTGCGATAATCCTATTTTCATCCGTATTCCTTTTCTCTGAGCAGGTAAGTGTTACATGGTTAAAGCTTATGTGTTTGATACTGGGCGCAGCTACAGGGTATTGGGCGCTTTTTGTAACCAATGCTAGTGAGCAATTTGGAACAAACATTCGCAGCACTGTGACGGCTACCGTTCCTAACTTTGTGCGATTTGGAGTAGTGCCACTCACTTTAAGTTACGAGTGGATTGTAAAATCTGGTGGATTCGAGAAGCCGCATATTGCAGCTGCCGTGATTACGGGTATCGTGAGTTTGGCCTTGGCAATGTGGGGCACCTATACCATCAAGGACAGCTTCTCCAAAGATTTGGACTACTACGAAGAAGCGCAGTAATTCTAATCTTTTTTTGTTTTCCCCTCATTGGGGTGCAAGGTGTCGTGGATTCTATCCTCTATTTCCGTTTCCATTTTATACAGGTCTTCTGCAATAATTTCAGAAATGGAAAGTTCTTCATCTTTCTTGTGTTGCAAGCCTAACTTGGGCATAAAATACATCGCGGCAACAAACACAAAAATTGCGAATGCCAAGTACACGTGGATAAAAGAAAGTCCGATAGCGATAATATACAAGGCCAATCCCAATCGGTTTCTTCGTTTGTTTCGAGCATGAACTTCTGCAGGAATTAATTCCGTAAAAAACCCTTTTTTACGCGCATAGGAACCCATCCAAGTAAAACTGATAGAGCACATAAAAAGCACTACACTATAAAAAACGGAAGCAATGGGCTTCTCATGGTGGGCGCCTAAAAATGCGGTAGGGATAGGCACTAGGGATAGCCAAAAAAGCAAATTCAAATTCAGCCAAAGAATTTGGCGGTCGCCATGTTTCAGCTTATGGAAGAAATTATGGTGATTCACCCAATAAATCCCCAGCATCAAAAAGCTCATAGCATAGGCAATAAGCCTGTGAACAAACACATCTATATTCTGAATGCGGTCTTCCAAGTAAACGGGGGGCTTTACTTCCAAAATCATCAGTGTGATGATGATGGCGATTACACCGTCGCTAAAGGCTTCAAGTCTTTGGGTAGTAAAAACCGAATCTGGCAATTTTGTTTTCATAAAAGGTAACACCGCAATGATACAAAAAATCTGCAATCATTACCTTTGCTACATGTCATCTAAACTATCCTATGCAGAAAAAACGGTACTTTCTGTATTGCGCGAACAGCGCAAAGGTTCAATGAACGCAGTGAGGGTATGGAGTAGACTGCCTGCCAATTCAGGTTTAGACAAAGACAGCGTATACAAATCTCTCTTAAAGTTGGTACAAAAAAATTTAGCCTTACAGGTAAGCAAGGGCAATTTCATGTACTTGCAACCACCCAGCACCTTACAAGGGAGAATACGATTTGGCTCTAAGGGAGATGCTTATGTTGTGGCAGGTGAAGGTGAACAAGCCATTGAATACTTTGTACCCGAGGAGTTTGTTTCTAATGCCTTGCCAGGTGACTTGGTAGAGATCATTACCGTGAGCAGCAGGAAGAAAACCATTGCTAAAATCAGCAGTGTTGTTGAAAGAAGCAGCACTCCTATTGTGGGTGTGTTGGATGTATTTGAAGGGAATGCCTGGCTGTTGCCCGATAAGAAGAACTTCCCATTTGACATAAGAATTGAAGAAAAAATAGACCCGAAATTAGACCATCACAAAGCATCGGTAATTGTTAAGGATTTCCCCTCAAACGGCAGAAATCCAATAGGAACGATTTCGGAAATTCTTGGAAAAACAGGGAGTAATGATGCAGAAATGCACAGTATTGTTGCAGAATTTGGCTTCCGAGTCTCATTTCCCGAATCGGTAGAAAAAGAAACCCAGCCATTCCCTGACACCTTGCAAGCAGGCAAGCAGTATCCCGATCGCAAGGATTTTCGAAACATATTAACTTTTACCATAGACCCTGCCGACGCAAAAGATTTCGATGATGCATTGAGCTTTGAGGTGCTTGAAAATGGAAATTATAGCATTGGGGTGCACATTGCAGATGTGAGCCATTACGTAACCCGCGGCTCTGCCTTAGATGATGAAGCATTGAAGCGCGGAACATCCGTGTATTTGGCGGACAGAACCATACCCATGCTGCCCGAAAAATTGAGCAACAACTTGTGCTCACTGCGCCCGAATGAGGACCGATTTGCCTTTTCCGCGGTGATGGAAATAACAGAATTGGGCGAAGTGCAGCGCAGGTGGTTTGGAAAAACCGTCATTCACAGTGACCGCAGGTTCAGCTATGAAGAGGCACAGGAAGTATTGGAACAAGGCACCGGTGATCATGCCAAAGAACTCAATACTTTGAATCGCATCGCCAAGCAGCTCAATAAAGCCAGAATGCGCGCTGGGGCTATGTCATTTGAAAGTGAAGAAATACGCTTTGAACTCGATAGCTTAGGCAAGCCCACAAAGATTTTACTGAAGAAAAGAAAAGACGCCCATAGACTGATAGAGGAATATATGCTGCTTGCCAACAGGGAGGTTGCATGGTTTATAAAAGAGGAAAACAAACCAACTCCCCCATTTATTTACCGCACCCACGACAATCCCAATCAAGAAAGGCTCATTGAATTGGCGCGCTTTTGCCACCTTTTTGGATACAAATTGGATATCAACTCTATAGAAAGGCTCAGAAGCAGTTTAAATGCCATTTTAGAAGCCATACAAGGAAAACCTGAAGAGG
>Ga0315904_10011886_pt1 | contig 11050 bp, 8 predicted proteins | sample LakEriMetagenome_6_FD_203529 | JGI IMG/M metagenome (GOLD analysis project Ga0315904, IMG submission 203529) | Freshwater fungal communities from buoy surface, Lake Erie, Ohio, United States - Buoy 12 MA120 | ecosystem: Environmental > Aquatic > Freshwater > Lake | place: USA: Lake Erie, Ohio... | reverse complement strand
AATGAATATTGAACTGCCGAACCTGTTTCTGCAGGCGCTTTATGTAATACGTCAACATAATATCTACGTTGTGTTGTTGTTTGTGCAGATGATGTAAAATGTGTTATTAAATTAGCTAACCCATCTGACCACATACCAGCAGTAACTACTTCGGTTTGATTTGCAATAACATCATTTGCAAGATCAAATTTCGTATATGTACGTCCATTTCTAGATAATACCGAAGCTTGTTGCATCTCAGCAACCATTTGATTAGCAAGTTGTTGAGCAAGTTGTTGTACCTGTTGTGTAGCTGCTGCTGTCGCTGGCTGAATTTGTTGAGATGTAGGTGGAGTAATTCCTGATGCAGCGAGTCTTTGATTTAGAGATGGAGCTATTTCTCGTTCTCCAGTTACTGGATTAACTCTAGGAACGCCGCCTAGTCTAGGTTGTTGTTTTAATGTTTCAATGAAATTTTCTGTTTTCATATTATCTTACATATTTGCTGCCGTAGCAGTTGTTACTTTTTTAACTGTTAAATTGATAGTTACACTTCCGCCTGTCTCATTACCAATTATCGTAATTGTTGCAGTTTTATCTTCAAGCATTTGTGTTTTAGCAGTAATTCTAAATTCAAATCCTGCTACTGCAACACTTTGTGCATCTTCATTATCTCCAATAAAGTTAGGAGTAGTTGGAAGTATTGAATTTTGTAATGCTCTAGTTACAGTTATATCAGCCACGGTAGAATCTGACAATATTGCTGTATAACCTAAATTTGAATTTCCGCCTTGGAAATTGCTTGTATTAGGAGCAATAACTGCACTATTACCAGGTGCTGCTAATGTAATTGAAGTGTTGCCTACATTAATCACAGGAATATTAGTTGTTTGTTTTGGCAATGTAACTAGTTTATATTTTAAAGCCTGGGTCTCATCCGGAATTGCTTCGGTAATAGGCATATTTTCTATGATAGTACCATAATACTCAGTTCCTAGTGGATGATCTGGATTCCACAATGAATAATCAATTTCGTCATCGCCTAATGCAAACTGCGTAATATTAAATGCATTTCCGCCTTTTGCTAATAATTCGCGACCTTTTAATGTTAGAATTGCGTCAATTGTAACGCTAGAATTATCTAAGTATCCCATAATGTTTTAACCTTATTTCATATAAATATGTTTAGTATAATTTTTATGCTAATCTAAAACTACCTTGTTGACCTAAGGTTTGATATATCAATTGATTTGGATTTGATGATCTCCATTCTGCAACAGGTCCGCCGTCATATGTTTGTGTTGAATTAACATTAAATGCAGGCGATGTCATTTTTGTTCCAGAATATCGTTGATTGTCAATTCCTGTTGGCGTATAATCTTGCACTTCTACAAATTTATAAAGCAAATTAGTATTCCCTGAATAATTTGGGACTAATGGACTTGATGTAAGTAATGATACATTAGTTATTGGATTATCTGTAGTTTGTATAAAAAAACGATTACGATTAACACTCCCACTAGTAATACGTATTATTTGCATAAAGCCTGGATCTAATTCATATGATCCTGATCTAGTTAAAATAGTTGGTGTCGATATACCATCAGTTATCTGCGTTACAACATATAAACCATTCGAAGATCCAGTAAATGGTCCAGTAAAAAGATTAGGACTATTACCATTTTTTATTAAAATTTTATCATTTAAACTAATGATTACGCCATCAATCGATGGTATAGCGAGCGGATTATTAAATGAAATTGTATCTAACAGATTATATGAAGAAAGTGGAAAGAAAGCCGTTGTTGCTAACTTTGCTTCTATTACAATTGCATTAACATCTTGTTGTTTAAATTCAGATAATACTGATGATGTAATTGCAGGACATGTTGCTTCACTTAACCAATATGGTGTAGATGCAGTAATATATGTTGAACCAGATAATACTAGATATTCATGGGAATATGCAACACCATCATATTTTTCAGCCGTTGACGCAGTTAAATACATTTGCCATTGATCATCGTCTTGAGCTGATATTGATAAAATATTACCATCGATGCCGGCAGTATAGTATAAATAATCTCCAGATGCAGTTGGCTGTACTTCTGTTATTGTTACGTTTAATGTAGAATCAAACCTAGAAATTTTCGGGAGTATTGTATCTTTGCTACGTTCTAATATGTTAGGTTGAATTAATACGCCTGTTAATTTACTAATACGAGCTGGAAGTAACTGTTCCAATTGTTTGAAAAATGATAAATCAAACAATGTAAACATTTTTATGTAATCATTTATATTATTACGTTCTGAATACTTTTTCCAATATGTTTGTGCAAATTGAATTAAATCTGGATATGATTTTGAATCTGTTTCTCCCGGGTCTCCAATATATTCATCTAATGCAGTAAAGCCAAATTGTGCAATAATATCTTCATCAATCATTGTTTGCGGAGAAAAATATACTCCTAATTTTTTACTGTCTAATGGAGCTTTATCAAATTGACTACGTTCGGCTCTGGTTTTGACATCCAACGTTCCAACTAATTCATTTTCTTCAATGCGTATTTTATTATCATCGAATGTACCAGCTCCAAGAGATATAGCATCGTAATAATACGTTTCTTCAATTGAATCATATGGTATATTATTAGTCCAACCTGTAAATGATGCAGATATTGTAGAAGGTATCGGTTGTATTCCAGATAAACTACTAGTTAGTGAATGATCAATTTTTTGTGTGAGTGGTAATCTAAATATAAGTTCATCATATGCATCTGCATTACTATCATATGCAGCTGGAGCTTTCGTATGATTTTCAAATGGAGCGTCATTTAAGCTCGATGACCATAATCGTAATTCTTGAAGTTGTCCTACAAATCTACTACCGCCTGTTGTTCCTCCAATAATTAAAGAACCTGTTGGGTTGAATGATGCAACTGCAGAAGCTGTTACTGTAGAAACTATTTTTCCATATTTTGCTTTTTTAGCAACTAGTTGCAAATTTGAACCACTAGTTCGCAATAATGTAGAAACCCATTCATCATTATATATTTCAAAATCAGCTGAACTAGTTCCATTAATTTGTACATTACCTTTATTACCACTTGTAAAATCAATTGTTACTGTATTAGATCCAATTGTATACAAGTTCATTGTGTTTGGTATCAAAGGATTTGCTACGATATCATCAGCCCGGAAACGCAGTTCAACTGCACCTAATGATTGTGAATAAGTAACCGTGACAGATCCCGAAACACTTCCGCTAACATCTAATGCATAATCAAAATTTAATTTTTCATATATCGGAGCACGTTCAATTCTAGGTCCTCCATATTCATTAATACTAATTAAAGATTGCGGAATTCCATAACAAGAAAGAAGCGCCTGTACACTTCGTTTTGTTCCTTTTGATTTTAATAAATACGGTAAATTGTTTACAATGCGACGCCATATTGTATATGTCATATCACGTCCTGGAACGGATGGATCGCCAACACTATTTGACCCTGTTAAAGGCGTTCCTGCTTCATCAGTTCCAAGTAAATATTGCCATAGTTCTTGAGATTGATTCCCGTCAGTTAAATTCCAACCAAATTGTTTTGCTACTGAATATAACAATTCATTTGGCATACCTAATTTAGGATTTTCTTCACGTTTATTAATTTGTGTCATATGATGAATATACGTATAAAGTATATCAAAATGATGACCTAACATATTTACAAACGTAACTGTTTCTGTATTAGTTGGATCTAAACGTATAAATTCCGGAATGGCATAAACCAATGCATTAATGTTCAATTGATCATACAATGACGCTGAACTATATACTCCATCATACCATTGTTTAAATTGTGAACTAGTAGTTGCAGTTAATACGTATGGATATGTTGAATTTGATTTCGGTACTGGTTTTATATAACTGCCAGTAACATTTGCAACATTAACATTCACAGTTTCAATTGGAATTTCATACGTTGTTACTAGAGATGATGATTGATAATACATGTATTGTTCAAATGCATCAAACCCTCCAACTAAATTTGATTTTAGATTTAAAAAATCTGTTTGATTTGTAGTTGCAACACTACCGGAAATTCCTGATACAACGATACTTTGTGATGTATAATATTCTAAAAGTTGAAGTTTATATAAAAAATTTTCTAAACGTTCTGTTGCTGAGCTATAAAAAATAAAGTTATTGAAATCAGAATAATCTATGTTTAATTTTACGCCCGATAAACTTCCGGAAAAATATGCATCAATAATTTGTTGTGATGTTTGAGTTGATGAACCTAATAAATCTGTCCATGTTCGTAAACCGGTTTCATTAGAAGTAGTATATTTAGCAGTTGCTTGCCAATTTGGATTTCCTAACTTATTAAATTGTTTCTGTAAAGCTTTTGGTGTAATTGCAACACGATCAATATATGCATCTTTTTGTTCTTCAACTATCCAACATTTAAAATTAACTTGAAACTCATCCGATAATGGTTCATTTAACTTTACATATAAGTATTCCCCAACAACAACACTATTTACAAATAATGCACATTGATTTCTACTAAAATTTAATAAGTATGATTTATAAAAACGATCGGAAGTTTGATTAACATTCTGAATATATGAAGTAATTTGTTGTAAAAATTCCGGGTCATCTGCATCAATTGCTCGAAGGCGTATTTCCATACGGTCTGGAGAAATTTCATCAATTTGCAAATGTTGTTTATCGAAACTACCAATTAAGTTTTTAAAGAAATTAACAACAAAACGAAAATTTCCAGCAGTTAATTTTAATTTTTCTAATTCTTGATATAAATCAATTGAAATTGTATTACTTAAAGGAACTTGTTTATTAAGTGTTTTATTTCGAACACTAGACGCAGAATTTTTTGCTTGTACTGAATGATTACCTGTTAACCATGTTCCGCCGGAATAAACGTGTAATTCTAATTTAGAATCGGCATCTGTTATTATTTTGTTATTTACATAATATGCAGCATCAGAATCATATGAAATTAAATTAAGTTTTGTACGATCGATACGTTCGGCTGAAAATGACTTAGCATTTTCATTCGCAGCAATATTTTTATATTGTTTTAACATATATTAAATTTCCTGATTCCAAGTGTCTACATTTTTCGATGCATCTGTAATCACCCAATATGATTGTATTTCTCCAATTGTATGGTATGACGTATCATCGTTTTGACCTGCAAACCCGCCTAACTGGAAATAATCTCCTTCTAAAAATTCTTCATTTAAAATTACTAGATCTAAATTCAAAGTTTGAACTTCATATTGAAATATTTCTCCCCAATTTCCCGTAGTAACTGAAGAATTAGCAAATGGTCCTTTAAACAATTTGTTTAATCCTGTAATCGGAGAATTTTTAATTAAAGAAAAGTAACATGTACCAAAACCTGAAGAATATTCAACTTGCAATTGATTGTTTTCATTAGGGGCAAGAGCAACAGGCACAATTGTAGTATCATATCTATGTTCAATTTTTATCCTAAATCGTAAATCAACTCCGGAGTTTTTTATTTCCGGAGTAATAAAATAATGTCCCGCGCGTTTCTGCGTTACGCCATCTTCAACAAAATCAAAACTGAAACCATTGAATTTTGCTTCATCACTCCAAGTTCCAGCCGCTGTTTGTATTCGAAATGATGCCCCTGGACGATATCTTGCATAAACGTCGTCAATACTGTCTAATTCTATATTTGTATCTAAATCTAAATCTAATGTAGTTTCAATTGGATATGAAGTAGGAAATTTATAATATGTAAATTGCGTATCTAAAACTTTTAACATTGATGTTGTAGTTATATTAGTAGCAATTGGTTCAATTCGTAATAATTGATTTTGTTCGCCTTCTAAAAGAATGACATTGCCAGCTTCATCTCGCGCAATTACAGCCGGGTCGTTTGAACGATATGTAATTCCATTATTTCGATATGGTATCGAAAATGCAATTTTAGCAGAATCTAATTTTGCATTCGTTTTAATATTATTTGTTTCAACATCTCTAATAGGTTTAAGTGATGTTTTATTAGAGTTTGAATTTATATTATTTATAACAGTACGATTAAAATTTTCCATTATCTAACTACTTTAAAATAAATTTCGTCGTCGATATATTGTTCTGTAAATCCATCTACAATTTTAAATTCTAAACGATAATATCGTTCTGGCATAAAACCATTCATATCAACGTAAATGTAATTACTAGTGTTATCGCAACTTACTTTAGTATAAATATTATCATAAGGAATTATGTACTCATCTGTAGCTGCATCTCGTATTGCATAGTAAGTAGTTGATGGTAATCGTTTAACTGCTTGTATCGGAAATAAATTTGTTGGAGATTTTTGTGGGTATTTATCTCTGGTATAAATTCGTATTTTAGCTATTTCAGAATCTTTATATTCTGGTTTCATTTTTGTATATACAGTATATGACTCTAAATCTGCAGCCGATAAAGATGATGAATATGCTGAATTGTCCCAATACATTGTTAGTTTTGGAACATATATGGTATGAGTTTCTTTACTAAAATAATTAATATAACCAGTTACATTTACATCTGCTTCATCTGCATCTGAAAACTTAAGTATAAATCCATTATTATCTATAGATTGACTATTACTTCCACTAATTAATTTTAAAACTAAGTCAGAAACATCTAATGTTAAATCCGTAGTTTGATATGAATAATCATATGAACTAGAAAATGATGTGCTACCCGTACTATATAACCAACTACCACCGGCACCTGAGCCAGAAACTCTAATTCCAGATGTTCCTAAATCAATTTGTTGTGAACTAGAAATCCATAATGCACCGGTTTGTGAGTCTAATGACCATGATGCGTACGGAGTAGCCCACGTAACGCCATTTGAAATAATCGGATTGGAGTTTATATATCCAGTACCATTAATCCATGGCTGTGCAACCAGTTTAGATTCTAATGTATATTGTGCTGGTAAATTTTTTGCATTACTAGTATAAAGTTGCAATATGAATTTGCAAGAATTTATGTTGATACTATATTTTGATAGCGTATCAGTAATTTCTGTTTTATCAAACTTAATTAAAGCTCTAGATTTTTGTAATGTACTGCCATCTGTTCCAAGACGTTTACCAATTTCTAGAATTTCATCTAAACCAGTATTTGTTGTTTCTAATCCTTCATAAACAGTAGCATCAGATTCGGGATAAAATATTCTAAACATAATATACTTTTAGTATAAATATTCAAAACTTAATAACTTACTACTCTTCCGCGAATATCTTGATTTGGAAATTTAATTTCAAAAATACTAGGATCTAATGATGGATAAATTACGCCATTGCGTGTTGCAGTATCTAAATCATAAACATTACCAGAATATCCAAAGTCAGTATCAAATAAATTTTTAAATTTAACTCCTACAACGCTTTGAACGCCTTTTACGTTAGCTAACAATGTAGTTATATCTGATTTAATAACAGGTTGATTTATTTGCCATTTATCTACATCAAACATTGAACGTACTGCATCAACACATTTCAATAACGTTTCATTGCTATTATAATTTGATAAAACTGAAATTTCAAAATCAATTCCGATATTGATAATAAATGCGTCTTTTATATTTATTGCATCAGTTAATATGCGATAATAACCTAAATACGTTTTTAGATTTTCTTTGATTGCATCATTAAGTGCAACTAATTGTTTAGATTGATTAAAACCTAAAACATACATATTCATTGCTAATGGATTTGCAATTCTAGTTTGTTGAAAATCTGATTGTGCTATTTGATCATCTGGAACTATATATGCTTTTGCAACACTTCCAAATTTTTGCGGCATTGAATATGCTCGTATAATATAATCATCTCGTGTTACTAAACGATTCTGTGTAGCAAAATTACCTAATGCATTATTTTTAATGTCTTGCAACGTATCTGCCGTTTTTGCTCCTGCAGCAGGAACGGCATTATTAACAGCAACCGTTGTTTTTACAAAATTCAATATTGAAATGTTATTTGTAGAATTAATATCTTCATCATATTCAACGAAATCTACATTGGTTAATGTGTTTATAGCAACATTATCAGAAATACCATTTCCAACTGTATATGTTACAGATAATGTAGTATTAGCAGGAGCTTGTCCATATGTTCTAGTATATAAAAAATTTGAAGGATCAATATCTACATCAACTAATCTTCTAACACCACTTAATCCGTTTCCAACATTACTAGGATTTGGAATTATTTCTTCATCATTATTATCAGAAATACCAGAGCCAAATTGTAATTCTAATTTGTTATCACTTCGCAATCTAGTAATAAAACGTTTTGCAGTTTTTCTTAATTTAAGTAAACTAGGAGCCGATGAACGATACTGATATAAATCCGGATCGTTTTCTAATAAATTCGGTACAGATTCAAAAATTGTGTCTTGAGCTAAAAATGGAACTTCATACCAATTGTCCCCATCTGATTCGGTTACTGAAATTATTTCAATGATATTGGAATCTGGCAATACAATTTTATCATATGCAATTGCATTAGAAAATGTAAAAGATTGTTTTTTTATTTCACCGGAAACTGCCTTAGTTTGTTTTTTTAATAAATAATATGTAGGAAGTTTAGTTGCATCATCTGTTTCGTATATAGTAATTTCTGTAGAATCAATTGAAGATGAATACCCAAAATCTACAGAATCCAATGTTCTAAATACTGCAGACCCCGCAGTTTGTTTTATTTGCATACCTGGTTTAATTGATAATGCATAATTAAAATCCGGCTGAACATTGATTCCGGTGCCTATAGCAGGAACTAATTGATAAACATCTAATGTTACATATGCCGGCACTACATTCTTTGGACGATATCCTAACGATTTTGCTAAATCATAAATATTTGCACGTTCAGATGCTTGTTCTAAAAATGATTCTTTTAAATTATTATCTGCGTAATATGATAATACATCTCCTACATATGCAGCAATTTCCATGAACAACATTCCCGGGGATGATTCATTAAAATCATTATACGTATTAGGAAAATATTGTTTTGAAAAATCAATTAGATTTTTTCTAAGTTGATTAAAATCTTTGCCTAGATATGATATATCTTTTTTTATTTCCATGTTAACCTACTTCTAATACCCCGGTGTCAGTTACGCCGAGTGTTATGGTTTGCGTTGAATATTGTGCAACTGAAAAAGAAATTGTTACTTGTATATTATAGTATAAATCCGGATTTTCATCTGCAGTTACGATATCAATATTTTCAATTGTTATATACGGCAACCAATATGAAACTGGAGTTTTGATGGCATCATCAATCGTTTGTTTTAAAGATTCCATATTAGGTTCAAATAAAACGTATAATAAACGAGTTCCAAATGTAGGTTGATTATAACGTTCGCCTTTATGAGTTAATAGCAAAGTTTTTAAATTTTCAAATGCTTGATCGGTAGTTAAATAAATCGGAGTGAGTGATTGTAATCCAACACCTAAAGCGGCGGAACTAGCTGGGTCAACTAACGGTTCAATTACTTGATATGGCATTATTTACCTTTTTTCTTTTCAATTGCTTTCATTAATCCTGAATAATCACGTGTCAATGCTTTTGCAACAACTGGATCTACATCAAATGTTTTACCCGTCTCGGGGTCATGCATTACTGCGGGTGCTGCTGGCTGCTGCGGCATTTGATTTTGTCGCATCATTCCAAAGCCTTGTGCATCTGCAGAACTAAAACTCATATCTCTATAATTTTCAGACATTAATTCTGAAAAACTAGAAATAGATGGAGAACCTTCTTTCATCGAAGGCGTTTCATTTAAAATATCTGCAAAACCAGTTCGCTGAAATTGTATTTTGTTTTTTGCTGTTTGTTGCGGTACCGGTTTACCGTTTGCACGATTAACTGTCGTGTGAGATGTAGACTTCATCTCATTAATAGTAGATTGTAACCCTTCGCGAAGAATATCCGTTAACTCTTCTTTTATAACATCGCGTACGGCTTGTTTAAGTGCTTTTATCAATGTTTTTGAATCCATATGAATCTTTTTATATATAAATATTGCGATTAGTAATTTACGCCCATACTAGGCCATTCTGTATCTGATGGCTTAGGACCATATATCATTAAGTTTTGCGTATCAATATAATAATCACCAGTTTTACCTAAATCGTCGGATGGTCTTCCTACTAGTTGATATACTTGACTAGGAGCTTCTTGCAATGTTAATAAGCTTTGTTGTTGCTCGATTAATTTTTGAATATTTTCCGATCGACTTGTTAAATCTTCCTGTGACACGTTTATTTCTTGATAAAATTCAGAATCCAATAAATCATTATAATCAAATCCATCGCCAAATGAATCTAATGCATCTGCATCTCTCAACGTTGAAGTTGGAATACTAATTGCAGGAACTTCTCCATTACAACTTGAACCAATCTTACCTAAAGCTTCTTGTATAGGAGGAACAAATTTATTTAACTGTGCCGTTAATGACGGAGGGACTTTTGCTAATTGTTGAACTGATGCTAGTGCATTTTTGATAGTTGCATCTTGTACGTCTTTTAATAACATTGCAAGAAATAAAGGCGCAGTTACAGGATTAGAAAGTTGTGCAGCACTTAATGCCGTTTTTACTCCATTTGCAGCAGTAATTATTGTTTTTGTAGTATTAATAATTTTTTGTATTTTAGGTACCTCTGTTTGTAATTTAGTTATAAGCGTTTGCACATCAGTTAAATCTTTTTTGATTTTTTTGATTCTAGGATCATCGCAATTACATTTTTCTGGTAACTTAACTGAATCTTTTGCTACAGTTACAACTTTATCACCTAATTGATCAACTAATTTATTCAATTGTTGAATAGCTTTATCTGTAATTTGTGGAGGTAGATTAGGTATACGATCTAATGGAGGAAATATTGCCGGCATATTATGTTTTCTTTAAAAAATATTTGTTACTAGTTAACTCACTATATAATTTTTTTTGTGCATCTCTCAAATTCGTATCATTTAAAAATGTACCGGTAAGATCTCCGCA
>Ga0315904_10011884_pt1 | contig 11050 bp, 9 predicted proteins | sample LakEriMetagenome_6_FD_203529 | JGI IMG/M metagenome (GOLD analysis project Ga0315904, IMG submission 203529) | Freshwater fungal communities from buoy surface, Lake Erie, Ohio, United States - Buoy 12 MA120 | ecosystem: Environmental > Aquatic > Freshwater > Lake | place: USA: Lake Erie, Ohio... | reverse complement strand
CAGCACCACCAGGGCGCCCAGCGCATTCACCTCCGGCGTCAGCCCAAGGCGCAGCATGGAAAATAGCGCAATCGGCAGCGTGGTCCCCGCCGGGCCTGAGACGAAGGAGGCGATCACCACATCATCCAGCGACAGCGTGAAGGCGAGCAACCAGCCCGCCACCAGGGCGGGTGCGATCAAGGGCAGGGTGATGGTGCGGAAGGCGACAAAGGGTGTCGCGCCCAAATCCATCGCGGCTTCTTCCAGGCTGCGCTCCGCCTCGGCCAGGCGCGCCTGCACCACCACCGCGACATAGGCCGCGCCAAAGCCGGCATGGGCCAGCAGGATGGTGAAGGCGCCGCGCCCAGCCGGCCAGCCGATCAACCCTTCCAAGGCGACAAAAAGCAGCAGAAGCGACAGGCCGATCACGACTTCCGGCAGCACTAGCGGCGCACCAATCAGCGCGCCGAACAGCGCCCGCCCGCGAAAAGGCCCAAACCGCGCCAGCGCAAAGGCAATGCCGCCGCCCGCCAACACCGCCAGCGTCGCGCTGGCAGCCGCGATGCGAAGCGACAGAAAGGCCGCTTCCAGCAGCCTTTCATTGCCGGCCAGCGCGCCGAACCAACGCAGCGAAAACCCGCCCCATTGGAAGGGGATGCGATCCGCGCTGAAGGCAAAACCCACCAGCAGCAGGATGGGCAGCCACAGGAACAGGAAGCCCGCCAGCATCACCGCGCGCACCAACCCCCCTGACTTCATGCTCCCGCCCCCAGCCTTTGGAACCAGCGAATGGGCAGGATCAGCAGCGCGAGCAGAGCCAAGGCCAGTGCCGCCGCCAAGGGCCAATCGCGGTTCTGAAAAAATTCCTGCCAGAGCACCCGGCCAATGACCTGCGCTTCGGGCGGGCCGAGCAATTCAGGGATGACGAATTCCCCCGCTGCCGGGATGAAGACCAGCAGAAATCCCGCCGCGGCTGCCGGCAAGGTGAGCGGCAAGGTGACGCTGAAAAACACCCGCGCCGGCTGCGCGCCAAGATCAGCCGCCGCTTCCAACAAGGCGGGATCGAGCCGGATCAGCGCGGTGAAAATCGGCAGTACCGCAAAGGGCAGATAGGCATGCACCATGCCGGCCAGCATCGCGCCTTCGGTATAGAGCAAAGGCAAGGGCGCATCCGTGATCCCCAAGCCGCGCAACAGATGATTGACCAAGCCTTCATCGCGCAACAACCCAATCCAGGCGCCGATGCGGAGCAAAAATCCCGTCCAGAACGGCAACATGAGCAGCGCGAGCAACGGCAGCCGCCAACGGGGCTGCACACCCGCCATGCCAAGCGCCATGGGGTAGGCGATCAAAAGGCAAAGCCCCGCCGTGGTCGCCGCCAAGCGCAACGCCGCAAGCAAAGCCTCGGCGTAATAGAAATCCTCCGCCAGCATGGCGAAGGCAGCGAAGCGCAGGCTGAGGGTGAATGGCGGCACGCCATCGGCGGGTGTTGCGAAGGCCATTACCAGCAGAATCAGCACTGGTGCGGCAACCAACAGCAGCAGCCAGGCCCACAACGGTGCAAGCAAAATGCCCCGCCGCATCAGGCAAAAAGCGGCACCACAGCTGCCGCCCTCCATGCCACACCAACAATACTGCCCGGCGCCGGTGGAGGCGCGTTATGCACCACGCGCAGAGAAGCCCCGCCCTGTAGGCGAATGATCAACAGCCAGTCATCCCCGCGAAACGCTGCATCTTCCAGAATGCCCGTGACGCAGGGCGCTTCATCCGCGCCCGTCAGCCTGATCTGTTCCGCGCGCAAGGCAATGGCGATGGTCTCCGCCGGCAAGCCTGACGCAATGACGCCACCGGCCTCGGCACTTTCAAACGCGCCATCTTGCATGCGCCCTTCCAGCACATTCGCCGCGCCTAGAAACCGCGCGACGAAACGTGTCGCAGGCCGCGCGTAAACTTCCTGCGGCGGGCCGATTTGCGCGACGCGCCCGGCTTCCAACACGGCAATACGATCCGCGAGAGCAAGCGCTTCCTGCTGGTCATGCGTGACCATGATGAAGGCTGCACCGGTCTTGCGTTGCAGGGCGCGCAGTTCAAGCCCGGTGCGTTCGCGCAAGCCCGCATCCAGCGCTGCCATGGGTTCATCCAGCAACAGCAAGCGCGGGCGCATGACCAGGCTGCGTGCCAGCGCCACGCGCTGCTTTTGCCCGCCGGAAAGCTGCTGCGGCTTGCGCGCTTCCAGCCCCCGCAACCCCACCAGATCAAGCGCTGCTGCAATGCGGCTTCGCCGTTCCTCACCCGCCACACCGGCGCGCTTCAGGCCATAGGCGATGTTCTCCGTCACATTCATATGCGGAAACAGCGCATAGGATTGGAACATCATATTGATCGGTCGCGCCCAGGGCGGCACGTGCAGCAAATCCTGTCCATCGAGTGTCAGCGCACCCGCATCCGGCGCCTCAAACCCGGCCAGCACACGTAATAGCGTGGATTTACCGGAACCCGAACCGCCGAGCAGCGCAAAGAACTCGCCAGCATTGATCGCGAGATCAAGCCCAGCGAGCGCACGCACCGCGCCAAAGCGCTTTTCCAGCGCGGTCGCGATCAGCACTGCTTCAGCGGCCCGCCTTGAAGCGCGACCATAGCCGGCTGCGCGCACGTTCGATCTCACGCGGCGGCGTGCTCGCGACAAAACTCGCCGCCAGCATCGCCTCATCCGGATAGACATTGCGGTCTTCGCGCACCGCGACATCCACAGCGGCCAGCGATGCCGGCACGGCATTGGGATAGCGCACCTGATTGGTGATGCCCGCCATTACATCAGGCCGCAGCAGGAAATTAATGAATTCATGCGCCGCTTCCTTGTTCGGCGCATCGGTGGGGATTGCCAGCATGTCAAACCAAAGCTGCGCGCCCTGACGCGGCGCGACATAGCCAATTTCAACACCCCGCCCGGCTTCCTGCGCGCGCGCCTGCGCCTGGATGACATCGCCGGAATAGGTCAGCGCCACGCAGGCTTCTCCATTCGCCAGCGCATCCAGAATGGCACCTGAAGGGATAATTGCGCGAACATGGCGCCGAATACCCATCAGCGCCTGTTCGGCCACACGCAAATCCTCAAGACTATGCGCATTGGGATCACGCCCCGCCCAGCGCAGGACGGAAGGCAGCACATCGGTTGGGCTGTCCATCACCATAATGCCGCAGCGCGCGAGCCGCGCGGCGTTTTCCGGCTTGAACAAGACATCAAAGCCATTCAGCGCCATATCAGGCGCAATGGCCCTGATGCGATCAAGCCGAAGCCCAAGACCAACCGTGCCCCACAGATAAATCGCGCCATGGCGATTGCCCGGATCAATCTCCGCCACACGCGCCATCAATGTCGGGTCAAGATTGCGCCAATTCGGAATGCGTGCGCGATCAAGCGGCGAAAGTGCCCCGGCACGCAACAACCGCGCGAAGCTTGGTTCACTGGTCGGCACAATCACATCATAGCCGGAACGCCCGGCGGAAAGCTTACCCTCCAGCGTTTCCAGACTGTCATAGACATCATAACGCACGCGGATGCCGGTTTCGCGCGTGAAGCGCTGCACCGCATAGGGGTCAATATAATCCGACCAATTATAGACATTCACCACGCGTTCCTGCGCGGCGGCGATGCCTGGCAGCAGCAGGGCAAGGAAGGCAATCAGGCGCAGGATCATGGGCAGGGGCTCCGCAGACGAAGGGCTTCTTGTAGCGGAATTTGGCGCGATCTTGAGGGGAGGAAGAAATTTCGCCGATCAGGAAAAAATCCTTGACAATAGGCCGGGAATCCTTTATCTAACCCTCATCAACGGCCGAATTGCGCCCGAAGCTCCCCTCCCTCCCTGAACCTTCACCCCAAGCTTGCCACCAGCCTGGCGCGCGCCCGGCTGCCTGGCAGCGTGCAGGAGCGCCCATGCCCTTTATCGCCACCAATCTCACGGTGCTGAGCGCCGCGAATGGCTTCACCCTATGGCATTACCGTACCACGGATAGCCGGGAAGACGTGCAAGCAGCCGATTACTTCGCCCCGGCCAGCAATCAAATGCGCGCTGGCGATATCGTCATGGCGCAAACCGCGGATGCGACCATCATGTTGCCGATCCGCGCCGGCAACCTCACCGGTTCGGGCATTATGCTTGATGCCGCCGGCGCGCCGCCGGAACTGCGCCGTTCCGGCAATTTGCCCTTCAGAATCACCTTGGCAGCGACCCCGCAGACGCGCGCCATCATCCTGGACCCGGTGCCGGAGGCGATTGAACCTGGCGCTTCAATCCCCATCGGCGCCAGTACCCTTGGCAGTATCGCCAATCTGACCTTCCAGCTTCTCAATGCTGCCGGGACCGTGCTGGCGACGCAAAACGCCGCCGTCAGCGCCGCGCGCGCCACGACGCTATTTGCTGCGCAAGCATCCGGCGGTGGCTATCGCATCCTTGCGCGCAATGCTGCCGACACGGCGCATAGCATCACCTCTCCGCCTTTTGCCATCGGCGCGCCCCCGCGCCTGCTGACCGAAGAAGGCCGCGCCCTGCTGCTTGAGACTGACGGCCAATTGCTGCTGTTCTGAAACGTTTCGCGACAATCCCCTCCATCACCGCATGCCGGGTCGCTGCACCTGGTGTGATCGGATCAACCACGAAAAGGCTCTCCATGTCCGATTCAAAAATCAGCGCGCTGCCCAGCGTTTCCGCCACCGCCGACGCCGATATGCTGCCCTTGGTGCAGGCCAATGGCAGCAGCCTTGCCACCAGGCGCGCCAGCTTGGCGCAGCTCCGCGCGGGCGTTCTTGCCGATCGCCCGGCGCATGTGCGGGATTTCGGCGCGGTCGGCAATGGCACCACCAATGACGCCCCCGCCATCCAGGCTGCAATCAATGCACTGAAGCTTGCTGGCGGCGGCGTGTTGCAATTCGGCGCCCGCATCTATCGGATCGCCAGCCCAATCGTCATTGATGGTGTCACGGTCACGCTGCAAGGGGCCGGCTTTACCGAAGGCCCGAATGAGTCGCATGGCACCTGGTTCAAGATTGACCAGACAGGCTTTACCCCCTTCACCTTTTCAGGCTCCATGGCTCGCGGTTCCATTGTGCGTGATATCGCGGTGCGGCAATTGCACAACCAATCCTATAGCGCTTCCTGGACGCCCACGGATTACGATTATGTTTTCCGCGTGCAGGATTGCCTTGGCGCCGTGGACTTCGAAAACGTCTTCCTTGTTGCCGTCAATCGCGGCATTTGGTGCGACAATTCCGGGCGCATGAGCATCAAGCGCCTCCGTGGCCAGGTTTTCACCCGCGGCGTGGAAGTGGATCGCTGCCTTGATATCTGCCGGCTGGAACACGTGCATTTCTGGAGCTTCAATACCGATAATGGGCATGTGATCACCTGGCAGCAGAATAATCAGGACGCGTTGGTTTTCCGCAAGGTGGACGGTGTTTTCCTGGACGACATCTTTGTCCTTGGCGCACGTTCGACGCTCCGTTTCAGCGCTTCTGCCTCGGGGACGACGACAAAATTCTACGGCAGCAATATCTATGCTGACTTCTCCAAATACGGCGTATGGATTGATGGCGATGATGTGGATGGCCGTATCGCCAATATCACCACCCAGGCCGAGCTTTTCACGGCCGGTGCGCCGGTGCCAGTCTCGGGGGCGGTGGGCATCCTGATTGATGGCAATAATGCACGCGTGCAAATCGGCAACCTTCGCGTGGATGTGGCCGAAAGCAACGCCATCCGCGTGAATGGCAGCAATAACCGCCTGGATATCTTTGCCTTCAGGGCGGAATACTTCAATCGCCTGAATAATGGCTCAGCCGCCATTCATCTGGCAAATGTCGGCGCGGGCACACCGAACCAAGTCTACCTTGGCTCACCAGCATTGCTTGGCAATGGTAATTCCGGGCCGCTGATCAATGGCAGCACAAATGGCTTCGTAGCCTCTGCCGCGCCAGCGGGCCGGATTGATCGGCCAGGCGTGATGGTGGGCGGGCTGGATACGGGCATTTCCCAACCCAGCACAGGCAATCTGGTGCTGAGCATTGGCGGCGCCGAATTGATGCGCGTCGCCCCTGGCACCACAAGCATTGGCGGCGTTGCGGGAGCAAATGCGCTCACCGTCACCACACCCGCCGGCAGCGTCAATCAATTCACCCTATCCAGCAGCATTGCCGGGGGCACGCCGACAATCTCCGCCACCGGTACGGATGCCAATATTCCTGTCCAGATCTCGGCCAAGAATATCGCACCCGTGCGGTTCAACAGTCGTGGCAGCCTGGCCTTTGAGGTCAATGCGGTCGCCACACCAGTCAATTTCGTGCGCATCAATGGCGCCGCCGCCGGTGCGCCGCCGCAAGTCACGGCACAAGGTACGGATGCGAATGTTGCGCTCCTGCTTTTGGGTAAGGGCACTGGTCCGGTGCAGGCTGGATCGCCGGTGCAATTACCGCCCTATACGGTTGCAACCTTGCCCCCGGCCGCGACCTATCCGCGCTGCATGATCTATGTCTCGGACGGCACCGCCAATAAGCGCCTGGCCATCAGCGATGGCGCTGCATGGCGCTGGCCGGATGGCGCAGTGGTCGCCTGATCAGCGCTGCCCTTATCGCGTGCCTGAACCGCGGGGCTGAGGCCCTCGGCTTGCGGTTCAGGCGCCAATTCAAACCGATACCCACAGGATTAATCGCATGACCTCTCTGACGGACTACGCCAAGAATCTGCTCTGTCGTTCTGCCATTGGGCGTCGGCCCACCTTGCCTGCAGCGGCCTTTGTCGCACTTGGCACCGGTGGATCAGACGCGACCGGGGTTACGGGTGAACCGAACGGCACCGGCTATGCCCGGCAGCCTGTGACATTTTTCGGCACCGGTACGCAGACCAACGTAACCGAAATTCGCTTCACCTTCACCGCGGCGCCTGGCACCTTGACCCATATCGGTGTCTTTGATGCGCAATCCACCGGAAACCCGGTGCTGTGGGCGCCGCTTGCAACGCCGGCGACGCTGAATGTGCCGGGGGTTGTAGTTGTTCCAGTGAATAGCTTGAGTGTGGTGGGCGATTGATGCTGGTCCGTGCATTTCAGCCGAAACGCCGCTGAAGTGCCACGCGCAACTGGGCCATGACGCCGGCCCAGTCCCCAATTTGTGGCTGCCGAAAAAGCTGGACAGAGGGATACCAGGGACTATCCCTCCGACCGAGTAGCCAGCGCCAATCCGGATTGAATGGTAGCAAGACCCAGCATTCACGCCCCATGCTACCCGCAAGATGCGCAAGGCTGGTATCTACGGTGATGATCAAATCCATCTCAGCAATGAGCGCAGCGGTATCTTCAAAATCCGTGATCTCAGAATCAAAGATGCGCAGATGCGGTGCGGCTGAAAGTGCCTCAAGATCGGTGGCTGGTATGCCCTTCTGGATGCCAAACCAGGCAGCGTTGTTGTCAATGATCGACAAGAATGCGCCCAGGGGCAGAGATCGGTTGCGATCATTGCCGTGGCCCGCACTACCGCGCCAGGCAAATCCGATCCGTGGGTGATCGGAAGCGCCAAGCCGCGTGCGCCATATGGCTCGGCGGGCCTCATCCGCTGTCCAGACCGGTGCGGACGGGATGGTATCCAACCCTGTCGCGAATGCCCTTGGCAGGCTCATCAAGGGGCATTGCAGTGTGGCTTCGGCTGGTACGGCTTCCACCACCTGCATATCCGGCATGACACGGCGCATCAACGGCGCCAATTCCGGCTGCACCATCAGCGCCACATCGGCGCCCTTGGCCTTCACCAACGGCGCATAGCGGATGAATTGTATCGTATCGCCAAAACCTTGTTCCCAATGAAGCAGGATACACCGCCCACCAATTTCCTGCGCCCCGGTCCATAGCGACAGGTCGAAATCCGTGAAGCCGACTGGGATCTTCTTGCGCTTGCGTGCCTCCCACAGGCGCCAACCTTCCTTCAGATTGCCAAGCAAAAGGCAGGTCAGGGATTTGTTGAATTGCGCTTCGGCGAAATTCGGCACCAGTCGCAAGGCGCGATCATAGCAATCAAGCGCAGCAACGTGATTGCCGAGAGCAGCCTCCGCAAGACCAAGATCATTCAGCGCCATAAGATGCTGTGGCGCTGCGCGCAGGCAAAGCCGGTGCGCCTCGGCCGCCGCAGCATAATCACCGCGCTGCCAATAAACGCCTGCTGCATTGTAGTGGGCGGCTGCATTCGCCGGATCAAGCCGTGCAGCTTGGCGAAAACATTCCAGTGCAGCCCCGGCATCCTCAAGGCCAAGCAGCGCCAGACCCTTATTGTTCCACGCTTCGGCAAAATCAGGTGCCAGCACTATCGCACGCTCAGCTGCCGCCAAGGCTTCTGCTGGTTGCTGTAAATCCAACAGAACTGCAGCGCGATTATTATGCGCCGGCGCATAGGAAGGATTGAGCGCAATCGCCTGATCCAAGGCAGCCAGCGCAGCAGCCGCATCACCGCATTGCTTCAGCGCCAATCCCTTGTTCAAGAAGGCACCAAAAAACCCTGGAGCCAGCGCAAGCGCGGCATCAAAATCCCGTAAGGCTTCTTGGGTTGCGCCTGCTTCCATCTGCGCCACACCACGATCATTCAGGTAATCCGCATTGCGCGGTTCAACGGTAATGGCGCGCCCCAAAGCGGCCGCGGCTTCCTGATGCCGCCCGAGTGCCTGCAAGCTTTTGCCCAAGCCATGCAAGGCAGGATGGGCGCGCGGATCAAGCGAAGCTGCCTTGCGGAAGGCTTCGACGGCATCACGATATAAAGCCGTTTCAAAACAGGCATAGCCCAGCGTTGCCCAGATCATGGCGTTGCGCTGATCGGCCTGAGAAGCCTTCTTCAACCAACGCAGCGCTTCGGGCATCTGGCGGCGTTGCAGGCAAATCACGCCCAAAATATGCAGGGCGCCGGGATGGCGCGGCGCGGTGCGCAGGATCTGTTCGGCCCCCGCTTCGGCCGTATCAAGCCGCCCCTGCTGCATGGCTATTTGCACTTGGCCCCAAAGCGCGGCAGGCGGCATCATTTGGTATGCAATCCAGGAAGCCGCAAAAGCGTCTCAGCGCCCGGCCGATTGGCTCCGCAACTCGCGCGCGCGTACCAGCACCTTGTCTTCCAATTCGGCGGCTGTCGCGGTGCTGACCGGCGCATCCACCCAGCCACCAGGGCCGCGTACCTGACGGAACACCGAAATCCGTACACCGTCCGAACGCAATTGCCGCCCGAGCACATAGGCGGTTGCCTTGAAGCGCTCATTGGAAACGCCGCCAGGCGCATGCCAATCGGTGATGATCACGCCGCCAAAAGGATCGGCGGATGCAAGCGGCATGAAGGAAAGCGTATCCAGCGTGGCACGCCACAGGAAGGCATTCACGCCGAGCCCGCCGCCGCCACCGCCGCTCTCCTGACCTTTTTCGGTGCCGCTGCCGAAAATCGTAATGCCGCCCGAGGTGCCCGCAGCCGAGGTCGCACGCAGCAATTGCTCGCGCTTGCTGTCCGTATTGTATTCGTCGCGCTCCACTTCTCGGACCTGTGAGGAATCTGCACTACACGCAGCCACGACCAGCGCAACCGGCAAAAGCAGGGCGTTACGAGGAAAAAGGGGCAGATGGCGGAGGATCTTCATGAAAGCCTTCTACCCCATATCGCTCGATCCTGAAAAGGGAATCTACAAACCCTGCCAGCCCCGGCGTCACGCCGGCGCCATGAGCCGCAACAGAGCCGCCGAGGCCAGCCGCGCCATGGCATTATCCGCCCGGCTCGTGAGCGCCATGGGCACGCGTAGCCCCAGCACAATCCCAGCCGATTCCGCGCCCCCGAGATACGCCAATTGCTTGGCGAGCATATTCCCCGCCTCCAAATCCGGCACCAGCAGGATATCGGCCTGACCCGCAACCGGGGATTGTATCCCCTTGGCCGCCACCGCCACGGGGCTGATCGCATTATCAAAGGCCAATGGCCCATCCAGCAGACCCCCCGTGATCTGCCCGCGTTCCGCCATTTTGCAGAGTGCCGCCGCATCCAAAGTAGCCTGCATCTTGGGTGTCACGGTCTCCACTGCCGCAAGGATCGCAACCTTGGGTGTTGCGATACCAATCGCCTGCGCCAGCCTGATGGCGTTGCGGAGGATATCCGCCTTGGCTTCCAAATCGGGCGCGATATTCACCGCCGCATCGGTGATGATCAGCGGCCTGGGGTAAAGCGGCGCATCCAGCACAAAGGCATGGCTCACGCGCCGTTCTGTGCGGAGCCCCGCTTCCTTGGCCAAGGCGGCGCCCAGCAATTCATCGGTGTGCAGGCTGCCCTTCATCAGCGCCGCCGCCCGGCCTTCCCGCACCAGTGCCACCGCCGCTTCGGCTGCCGCATGGCTATGTTCCGTGCCAATCAGCGCAATACCCGAAAGATCGAGCGATTCCTTGGCCGCAATGGCGCGTATCCGCGCCTCCGGCCCTGTCAGGATTGGCGTGATCAGCCCTTGCTGCGCCGCCAGGATCGCCCCGCGCAGGCTTTCCGCATCGCAGGGATGCGCAACAGCCGTCGGCACGGGCGGCAGGGCACGGCAGCGCGCGAAAAGATCCGCCATGACCTTGCCCGCATGGGGCCCGAGCCCAGTCATTTGCGGCAGCGCGCGTTCTTCGGCGGTGGTGGGTGGCAGCACCTCAACCTCACCTTCCGCCAGCACCACGCCTTGAGGGCCAGTGACGCGGCAGGCAAGCCGAGCAATGCCGGCGCCCTGATCCACATCCAAGACCACCAGGCCCGTTTTCAGTGCATCGCCTTCCGCCATGCTGCCACCATAGCGAAGGTTTTCGGCCATGATCCGGCTGCCAGGCCCCGGAAATCGTGTGGTGATCACATGCGCAATCAGGGCGCCCGCGGCGCGCGCTGGCACTGCCTTGTCATCCAGGCCGAAAAGTACAGAAAACGCCGCGACGCTTGAAGCATTCAGCGTATCTTCCGCTTCAAAAACCGCGCCGCGTTCCAGTTCCGCAATCGGTGTGGCGCGCCGAATTGTGAGCATGAAACCCCGCCTTTCACACGAAGCGCATT
>Ga0315904_10011878_pt1 | contig 11054 bp, 11 predicted proteins | sample LakEriMetagenome_6_FD_203529 | JGI IMG/M metagenome (GOLD analysis project Ga0315904, IMG submission 203529) | Freshwater fungal communities from buoy surface, Lake Erie, Ohio, United States - Buoy 12 MA120 | ecosystem: Environmental > Aquatic > Freshwater > Lake | place: USA: Lake Erie, Ohio... | reverse complement strand
GCCGCCGAGATCGGGGTGGAGAGCCGGATCATCCTCCCGCCGGCCACCATTTCCCAAGGGGAGCTAGAGGCATTGATCGACGGGTTGAATGCCGATCCAACGGTCGACGGGATCCTGGTTCAGTCCCCCCTCCCGCGGCCGCTGAACGAGCTCGCAATTTTCCGTCGGGTTTCGCCGGACAAGGATGTGGATGGTTTCCACACCGTAAATCTGGGAAAGCTCGCCCAAGATGATGACTCCGGCTTCGTCTCCTGCACGCCTGCGGGAATCATGGAGCTGCTCGCTCGCAGCCACGTCGATCTCGCCGGCAAGCATGTGGTGGTTCTCGGGCGATCCCTGATCGTCGGCAAGCCAGTCGCCCTGCTCGCCTTGCAGAAGCGAGCCGGCGCCAATGGCACAGTCACCGTCTGCCACTCCGGCACCCGGGACCTGCCGGCAATTACGCGCCAAGCCGATGTCCTCATCGCCGCAATCGGTCGGCCGGAGTTTGTCACCGGCGAAATGGTCAAGCCGGGGGCCGTCGTCATTGATGTCGGCATCAACCGCGTGACGGACCCCTCGCGGAAGACCGGCTACCGGCTCACCGGGGATGTCCATTTTTCCTCCGTTGAAGCCAAGGCGGCTCTGATCACTCCCGTACCGGGAGGGGTCGGGCCGATGACGGTAGCGATGCTGATGCGCAATACCGTGAAGGCGCATTCCCTCGCGCACCCGAAGCGCTGATACGAGTACGCGTAACTGCGGCCCCCGCGTACTCGCCGCGACCTTGCTCAGGATCGACTTTCCCCTTCTGCTACCGCGCATGGGACCCGCCACGATTCTCGTCGTCGACGACCAGCCGGTGAACGTCCAGATCCTGCGAAAACGACTGGAACGCGAGAATTTGGCCGTGATCGCCGCTCACTCTGGTGAGGCGGCCATCGCCGCCGTCCGGGACCATCGGCCAGACCTCATCCTGCTCGACGTGGTAATGCCCGAGTTGGACGGCATTGAGGTCTGTCGCCGCCTCCAGTCGGTGGAAGAAAATCGGTCCACTCCCATCATCTTCATCACCGCCCGCGATTCGAAGGAGGGCAAGATCGAGGGCCTCGGCGTCGGCGCGATCGACTACATCACCCGGCCCATCGACCTCGATGAGACGACCGCCCGCGTTCTCAGCCACCTCCGCTTCGCGACGATCAACCGTCAACTGGTCGAGCTGCAGCACCGGCTCGCCGAGTCTCGCCGTGTCGCCACCATCGGAGCGGTCACGCAGGGCATCGCACACAACCTCAATAACCTGCTCGGTATCGTGATCGGCTACCTCGATCTGATCCAAGCGCAGCCGGACGACAAGGAAAGCGTTCGCCGCAACGCCGACCAAGTTGAGCATGCCGTCCAACGCATCGTCGCGATCATCAAGCAGCTCAGCTCGCTGGCCGTGAGCACGCAATTCCCCACCAGCCGCCGCGCCTTCGGCCCGCTGGTCGAGGGTGCCATCGCCCGATTTCGCGCAGACTATCCCTCTTCCGCGATCATCGACTGGGAAGATACCATGCCCGGACTTGTGATCGACACGCACGTGGAGGTCTTCGAGGACGCCCTGACGAAGATCATGATGAATGCGCTGGAAGCGTACGACGGGCTTCCAGACATTCCGCGGACGATCCGTATCCGGGCGACGCGACTGAACGACACCGCCAAGCCCCGGATCGTCCTCCGTATCGAGGACCAAGGCCGGGGCATCCATCCAGAGATTCGCGACCAGATGTTCGAGCCATTCGTCAGTTCCAAGCAGACGGTGGGAGTGGGCATGGGCCTCACCGTGGCGCGGCATGCTCTGCGCAGCCTGAGGGGGGATGTCGTGCTCTTTGATCGTGACGGCGGCGGGACCGTGGCCGAGATTCACCATCCGATCGAGCCCCTTCCGTCCGCGGTTTAACCCCATTTCCCATGCCTAGCCTTTCCTTCATCGGTGCTGGACGAATGGCCTCAGCCATAGTGGACGGCCTGCTGGCTCAAGGCGTGTGTAAGCCCGATGAGATCCGTTGCATCGGCGGCAGCGGCGGATCGGCCCGAACGCTCGCTCAGCGCACGGGCATCCGCCATGCATCCGACCTAACCGAGGCGCTCGCAGGGGCCGATGTCGTGGTGCTGGCCTTCAAGCCGCAGCACCTTGCGGCGGCAGACCCCCGCCTGGCAGAACTCACGGCGGGAAAGATCGTGGTGTCCGTCCTCGCCGCCAAGACGCTGGCCCGTCTTCACACCGTGTTTCCCCGAGCCCGGGCGCTGGTACGGAGCATGCCCAACACGCCCGCCGCCATCGGAGCGGGCGTTACCGGCTGGTGCTCCCTTGCTCCCCTCGCTACGGAAGATCGGGCGCTCATTGTGACGCTGCTGGGCGCAATCGGTCGCGAAATCGAGCTTCCGGAGGCCCAGATCGATGCCCTCATGGCGGTAAGCGGCTGCGGACCGGCCTTTGTTTTTGAGTTCACTGCCGCCCTACGCGACGCCGGCGTCGCCGCCGGGCTTTCGCGAGAACAGTCCCAGTTACTGGCTCTGGAAACGGTCCTCGGGGCCGCGCGGTTGATGGCACGAACCCAAGCCGAACCCGAGGACCTGCGCAATCAAGTCACCTCGCCCAACGGCACCACCTTCGCCGGACTGCAGCGTATGGCCGCCCGCGATTTCCGCGGCATGATGCGGGAAACCGTCTTGGCCGCCAAGGCGCGCTCGGAGGAACTCAGTCGGGACGGCTGATCGGGCTGTTCCCCGGCCCCGGAATCCCTCATGCTCCTCCGGTCATGAGTCCTCTTTCCGGACGAATCCTAGTCACCGGCGGTGCCGGCTTTATCGGGAGCGCCCTCGTTTGGGCGCTCAACCGCCGCGGTCTCACGAACATCGTGATCACCGACCTGCTCGGCAGTGACGAAAAGTGGCGGAATCTGACCCCACTGCGCTTCGCCGACTACCTCGAGGCGGGAGAGTTCCGGCGACGACTCCGCGAGAACCCGACCAGCCTCGGCACGTTCTCCTGCGTGTTTCACCTTGGGGCGTGCTCCGCGACCACCGAGCGCAACGCCTCGTACCTCGTCGACAATAACTTTGAGTACACCAAGGAACTCGCGCGCTGGGCCGTGAGTACCGGGGCGCGGTTCATCTATGCCTCCTCCGCAGCCACGTATGGCGACGGATCCCGGGGAATGGATGACCGACTCGCCGATCTGGGCCAACTCCGGCCGCTGAACATGTACGGGTACTCCAAGCACCTCTTCGACCTCTGGGCCGATCGCGAGGGTCTCCTGAACCGAATCGTGGGCGTGAAGTACTTCAACGTCTTCGGTCCCAACGAGGACCACAAGGGCGAGATGCGCTCGCTGGTCCACAAGGCCTTCCAGCAGATCCAGTCCGCCGGCGTCGTGCAGCTTTTCCGGAGCCATCGTCCCGACTTCCGCGACGGGGAACAGCAACGCGATTTCCTCTACGTAAAGGATGCCGTCGAAATGACCCTGCACTTCGCTGACCGGGCTCCTGACGTCGGTGGACTCTTCAATTTGGGATCCGGCGAAGCGAATACGTGGCTCACCTTGGCGCGCGCTCTCTTTGCCGCCCTGCAGCGTGAACCTCGAATCGAATTCATCGACATGCCAGAGGTCCTGCGGGGCAAGTATCAGTACTTCACCCTCGCCGACATCGGCAAGTTACGCGCTAGCGGCTACGCCCGGGAGATGACACCTCTCTCCGAGGCCGTGCGCGACTACGTCCAAGGTCATCTCGTGACCCAGCGACGTCTCGGCGAGTAGTGCCCCACCCATTCTGGGAGTGGGGTCGCAAGCGGACGGACGAGGGAGCTAAACCGCTCCCCCAGTCCAGCGTTTACGGAACCGCCTCGAGTTCGACGGCCGTCCAAGGCTTCGTCCGGCCCGCCGTGGCTTGGGTGCGGATCGCGGTCACCTTGGCGACATCTACGGCCGGAGCCGCATTGCCCCATTCGCTGCGGATGTAGGTCAGGACATGGGCCACCCTCTCGTCCGACCAATTGAAACCACTGCCAAGCCCGAACCCTGGCATTGCGCCATTGTACGTGTTGCCCTTGACCTTGATTTCGCCGACGAGGCCGTGAAGGACAAGCCGGATGAGACGCTCGTCAGAACCCGAGACCCACTCGCTGGCTGCGAGCGGCGGGAAGACACCGGCTACGCCCTGGCCGTTCACCTGATGGCAGGTGGCGCAAGCGCCCGGCTGATTGTACAGGCGCTTTCCGGCGGCAATCGGATCGACCGTTGCAACCGTGGCCGACTTAGCGGCGGTCTTCGGGTCGAAGCGTTCGTCATAGACCAACGGATCAACGCCGCCCCGGTAGTGCACGAAATAGATCGAGCCCACGAAAATCACCGCTGAAAGCAGGCCCAGGAGGAAGAGCGGCAACATCGAGTACCCATCCTTCGGCTCCGGCTTATTGGCCGTGAGATCGGCGTGGACACTCTGGAGGCTCGCATCGGAGCCGTCGCCCAACGGGCGAGTGGATTCCTGATCGTGGCTGCTCATTTTTTCGCTCCTTCTGCGGCGGCGCCGCCCTGGGTCTCGGACTTGGCAACGTACACGTTGGCCGCCTCCGGATAAGCGTAACTGTCCTTCAGGCTCAACAAATAGGAAACAAGCCGCTCGGCCCGAACCGTCGGGACGATCTCATAACCCGCGGGGGGCTGGGAAGACGCGGGAAGGAGCCCTTGGATCGCCTTCGGGGAAGGCTCACCCACGATCTTCCGGGTCTCGAAGAGGAACCGGAACGACGGCATGACGGATCCTGGCGAGGTCAGCTGCGGATCGTAAAGATGACGATAGTGCCACTCGCGTCCATCACGCCCCTCTTGGCCGTCCTTGCGCTGGCCCACGTTGCGAAGATCTGGTCCGATGCGGTGGGAGCCGATCAACACACGGGACTCGAGAATGTAATCGCGTGCGACGCTGTGGCGGTCACCCCAGCCGCGTTTGTCGTCGATGCCGAACCCTGGCCGGCGAACTTGCTGGGTGTGACATGCGGCACAGCCCAGATCTTGGTACACGAGGTGACCCTGCTCAGCCAAGCCGGGCATCGGCTGCGGGAAGGCCAAGCCTTCGTTGGCGTCCACCACACGAGCGAGACGACCGACGGAGCCTTGGTTCACCAAGATCACGCCCGTCCAAGAGGCGGCCAGCGCGGCGAAGAGTCCGAGAAACAGGAGAGCGATGCGGTTCATCGTGCAGGGGCCTCAGGCGGCTTTGGAGGCGTTCGGGAGAGAAGATGGCGCGGGCAAGCAGGACGAGCAGCATCCCGCCGCCATCCAGCCGAGATTCACCAGGAAAGCCACATGACCCGCGACGAGTAGAACCATCGCCGAAGTCTGGGTAAAGAGATAGGGCTGAATGCTCTGCAAGACGTCGATCAAGGGCGTCGGAACCGCACCGTCACCCATGGGCAAGCGATTCAAACCCACACCCTGCTTGTAGCCCGCAATCGAGAGGGCCACCACGCTCGCCAGACAGCCGAGCAAGGAGCTCCAAAAATGAAAACCCACCAAGCTCGGAACCGGCCAGGACCGACCCGTGATCCGGGGAACCATCACGTAGAGGGTACCGAAAGCGACCATGCTGAAGAAACCGTAGTGGTTCAGCTGGGTCACCGCGGACTGGACGAACGTAAACTGGAGCAATTCAGCGACTCCGCGAAACGATAGAAGAACCGACGCGACCTGAGCGACGAGCAAGGCCACGACGCCCACGGCTACGAAACGGTACGAGGCCTCTTGCCGCACCACGGCGGCCGCGCGGGCCAGCGTGGGTACAAGATTGAAGGCCCAGACGCACACCACGACCAAGAGGACCATGGACATCGCGATACCCAACGAGACGACCCACGCCGGTACCGGTGCTCCCACCAGACGAGCCGGGCCCGCCCAGGCGCCGAAAATCACGAGCAGCCAGAAACCCAGAGTGCTGAGGTGGTAGTGAGCGATCGAACGACCCGTCAGCTTCGCCGCCAAGTAATACAGCGCGGCCACGCCGACGCCGCCGAACCAGAAAAGGAAGAGACTGTGAGCGTACCAGGTCTGCACCAGCGGCTGCATCACGCCCTTCACCGGATCCACCACGAGGAGCAGGTGGGCCAACGAGAAGACCCAAGGGAACCACAGCAGCGCAAGCACGAGGTACCACTGCGAAATGAACACATGCGGAGAACGGCGTGCGCGAAACGTCAGCAGGGCCCAGATCGCGATCCATGCATACGCAGCGAACAAAATCACATTCACGTAGGCCGGGAATTCCAGACCCTCCACGGCTGTTCCATGCCCGCCCAGAATTCCCACCGAGCCCAAGAGGACTCCCAGGTTCCAGAAAACGCCTGATACGACCAATGTGACCGGACGGCGGACCTCGGCCTGCGCGAGTCGCGCCATCAGCCAGATCACGATCGCGAAGGCCGCGTTGAAGCCCCATCCATAGGTCAGTACGGCCGACTCCGCGGCGCGCACACGGCCATAAGTCAGCCACTCGCAGTCGGCCAGAAACGCCGGGGAGTGCAGCTTGAATGCGGCGATGACCGACAACGCGGTGCCCACCACAAGCCAGACCGCGGCAGCGGCGGCAAAATACAGCCCGGGGAGCCGGACGGATGCGTCAACCGACGCACCCTCCACGCCCACCGAACTGGTCTGAGAGGAAGGGGAGGCCATTCGAAGAGGAAAGCTTAGGGAGACTTCGGGCGGCCTGCGGCCGCCTTGGAATTGAGATCGCGGATCGTGAGCTCAACCGCGCGGTCGATCGGGAGACGAACCAAGCCGGCCTGCTGATCGACCCAGCCGTAGGACGTCGCCGCCGCCGTTTCTTTAGCACGCAATTCGCCGAGGCGAGCTGCGCGACCCTCGGAAGAAAACTTCCACGCCTCCTCGGCGGGAGCGCCGACCGAGGCAGGTGTAGTCACCGCGGGACGCCGCGCCACCACGTAAACGACGATGAAGATGCCGAGCACCACCGCCGCACCCAAGGCGGCCAGCACGGAAAACCGACCGGAGCCGGACTTAGTCTGCGGAAGACTCATGGTAAGTAAGGGATTCGCCGATGCGGGGATCGCGGATCGGAATCAGCTTGGTGGTGGGGAAGCTGCGGAGGTAGGCCCAGACGCAAATGCCACCCACACCAATCACGGCAGTCACGGTCCACACCTGATGCAACTGTAGGAAGGGTAACGCGTCGCCATTCCCGTCCTTTTTGGACGGCCAGATATTATAGATCAGGTCGAGCAGGAAGATGGCCGCAATCCACAGCGCCACCCACGGCATCTGTGTACGGCTCAACTTACGCTTGTAGCTCAGCAGAAGGAAGAAGGGCACAAAGAAGTGGCCGAATAGCAGGAGCATGCCAACCCACTTCCACTGGTTCGCAAACCCCGTGGCGCTGTTCATCTCGCGGAGATTATACCAGAACGTTTCCTCGGGGATGTTCGCATTCCAAATCAGGAAGTACTGGGAGAACGTGACGTACGCCCAGAAGACGGTGAAGGCGAACATGAGCTGTCCGATGCTATGGAAGTGGTTCGCGTTCAGGACGCCTCGGTAATCACCGCGCACCCAGAGCCACACCATGATCAGCACACCCATCGACAACGCCGCCCGGACGCAGCCGGCGAAGTACCAGACACCGTACATCGTCGAGAACCAGTGGTAATCGAGCGACTTCACCCACAGCACGATCGCGAGCGTGAGCGTCACCGCCGCGAGGGGCAAACCGAAGGCCGCCGTCACACGATTACGGTACGTCCATTTGAGATCGCCATCCGCGTCCTGAGCGAACGAGGCCGCACGCAGCCGGGCGGAGAGCCAGATCCAGATGCCGAAGGACAGCACGGTGATCACCACGAAGGCGGTGGGATTGAGTAGAGCCGCCTTCTTCGCCCAAAGAACGTCTTCACCCACGGTCCCGCTTCCGCCCACCTGTGCGAGGTCGTAGGCGGGATTCATCCACTTCCACACCGCACCCGGCGCGAAGTAAACGCTCGCGACCAAGGGCAAGAATAGCAGGGCCAGCCACTTGAAGGAGGCCAGACCATGTTCGAACTGCCGGCGGATCACGACGGACCACGACGCGTCGAAAATGTGATGGATCATCACAAGGAACAACATGCCCAAGGCAATGCCGCCCCAGAAGGTCAGCGCGACCAACCAGGAGAAAGCGACCTTGGCGCCACCGGAGACGAGGAGGCCTAGCGCTGTTAGCGCAATGCCGGCCAGTCCGATCACGAGGGCCCGACCGGCCGCCGGAGCGCCGGCGGCCATCGAGGTCGCCAAACCAGGAGAGAGGGTTGCCGCGCGAGTGCTCATTGAATACCAAGCTCCGCTTTGTGCGCCGCCGGCACATCCGCCACCGAACCGTGCTGGGCGCGCTGCAAGGCCCGGACGTAGGCGACGATTGCCCAACGATCTTCGGGGACCACCTTGTCGGCATAGCCCATCATGGTGCCCTTGCCGTTGGTGATCGTGTTGAAAAGTTCGCCCTCCGCCATCGAGCGGATGCGGTCGTCGTGGAAAGTCGGAGTTGCTCCCATGCCATACGCCTTCGTGATGCCATTGCCGTCACCCAGCGCTCCGTGGCACGGCGCGCAACTGATGGCATAGCGCTCACGTCCGCGCTGAAGAAAACGCGCGTCAACCGTCAACGCTGCCGGAATGCTGCGGGTCCACTCACCCGCTCCGGACCGTCCCTGGTAAAGAGCAGCATCGGCCCGAAGATCACCCCGGGCGACCACGCCAGCGGGAAGCGGACGCTCCGCGCGGCCATCGGCGAAGAATGCGGAGGACTCTTGGGGCCGCAGTTTCGGCTGCCGATCCATGTCCGGGAAAACCTCCAGCGGCGGCCGCGAGGAGATGCTCCCGCGGAAGCCGAGGATACCCACGGTCAAAACCACGACAAAAAAAGTGGCGAGATAGACGTAGCGCATGATCAGGCCTCCAACTCAGTGATCTCGCGACCGCCCGCCTTCTCCAGCAGGGCGCGGGTCGCGGCGAGGTTGAACTTCGGGTCACGTGCCTCGATCACGACGAGGAACTTGTCGTCGAGGCCGCGCACGATGTGGTCCGACTTCAGCACCGGATGGTAGTGCATCGGCAGACGATTGAGCAGAAACATGCCTCCGATCGTGGCGAACGCCGTGAAGAGGATGGTCAACTCGTAGGAAACGGGGAACGCGAACATCGGACTGAAATACGGCTTGCCACCCACGAGGAGGGGGTAGTCGTAAGCACTCGTAAACCAGATCATCGACATGCCCGTGGTGAAGCCGAGCACGCCTCCGACGAGGGAGATCCGCGGAACCTTGGAGCGACGTAGCCCCATTGCGCGGTCGAGGCCGTGGATCGGGAACGGCGTGATGCAGTCCCAGCACTTGTAGCCGGCGTCGCGCACCGTTTCCGCCGCGTGATACACCGCCGGAGCGGTGTCGAACACGGCGACGAGACCATAGGGTTGAGCAGCCATCGGAGAAGGGTCGTTGAACGTGGGAGTGAGGGCGCGCAGGGCTTAGTGGGAACGGCCAGATGCACCGTGACCGGCATCGCCGGAACCATGGGGATCCGCCTGCGGCATGACCGCCTTCAACTCCGCCATCGGCATCACCGGGAGGAAACGGATGAACAGAAGGAAGAGGACGCTGAACACGCCGAAGGTACCGAAGAACGTGAAGATCTCCACGATCGACGGGCTGTAGTAGCCCCAGCTCGAGGGCAGGAAGTCACGCGCGAGCGACGTGACGATGATCACGAAACGCTCGAACCACATGCCGACGTTGACGAAGATCGAGAGCACCCAGACCAGCGTCGTGTTCTCACGCACCTTCTTAAACCAGAAGAACTGCGGAGTGATCACGTTGCAGGAGATCATGATCCAATACGCCCACGCATAGTGACCAAAGGCGCGGTTGATAAAGGCGAAGCCCTCGTAGGGGTTCGCACCGTACCACGCGATGAAGAACTCCATGCCGTAGGCGTAGCCGACGATCGTGCCGGTCGCCAACGTGATCTTACACATGCAGTCGATGTGGTACTGCGTGATCAAATCCTCGAGGCGGTAAATCGCTCGAAGCGGCAGCATCAGGGTGAGCACCATGCCGAAGCCCGAGAAAATGGCGCCCGCCACGAAGTACGGTGGGAAGATTGTCGTGTGCCATCCAGGGATCAGGGACACCGCGAAGTCGAAGGACACGATGGTGTGAACCGAGAGCACCAGGGGCGTCGAGATACCCGCGAGGATCAGGTAGGCCATCTCGTAGTTGCTCCAGTGACGATTGGAGCCACGCCAGCCCATCGCAAAGAAGCCGTAGAGCCACCCGCGCAGACGATTGCCGGCCGCGGTGAAGCGGTCGCGCAGGATCGCAAGGTCAGGAAGGAGACCCACATACCAGAAAAGCACCGACACCGTACCGTACGTCGAGACGGCAAACACGTCCCACTCGAGCGGCGACCGGAAGTTCTGCCAGATGTAGTTCGAGTTCGGAATCGGGAAGAGGTACCAGGCGAACCATACACGACCCACGTGGAAGACCGGGAAGAGCGCGGCGCACACCACCGCGAAGATCGTCATCGCCTCAGCCGCACGATTGATCGACGTACGCCACTTCTGCCGGAGCAGACACAGGATCGCGGAGATCAGGGTGCCGGCGTGACCAATGCCGATCCAGAACACGAAGTTGACGATGTCCCAGGCCCAGTTGACCGGGTTCGCATGACCCCACACACCGACGCCAGTCGCCACCAAGTAGGTGAGGCCGGCTACGGTGAACGAGGCGACAAAGCAGGCGACCACGAAGCAGACCCACCACCACGTGGGGGTCTTGCCTTCGATGATCCCGCAGATCTTGTCGGTGATCCAACCGAAGCTTCGGTTGTTTTCGACGAGCGTGGCGCGCGGCAGCGGGGTCGGGTTGACCTCCCTGAGGATGGCCGGCGCGTCGTGAGCGGATTCAGCAGCGTGAGACATTAGCTCAAACCTCCCGTCAGCTTGGAGACTTCACCCACGGCCGAGTGGCTGTGCCCATGGCTATGGCC
>Ga0315904_10011875_pt1 | contig 11056 bp, 6 predicted proteins | sample LakEriMetagenome_6_FD_203529 | JGI IMG/M metagenome (GOLD analysis project Ga0315904, IMG submission 203529) | Freshwater fungal communities from buoy surface, Lake Erie, Ohio, United States - Buoy 12 MA120 | ecosystem: Environmental > Aquatic > Freshwater > Lake | place: USA: Lake Erie, Ohio... | reverse complement strand
TGCGCTTCTGCGGTTTGAAACGCTCGGACTAGCCCCCCTCGAATCGGGTAGATGTCTAAGAGCATGACGAGTTCTCTTTCTGCGCTGCACCTAAGGCATCTACGATGTCCACTGAACCTACACCGGTACCCAACGATCTGTCCAATTTGCCCAAACCGACCGGTGCCAAGCCGCGCTTGACGGTCACTCCCAGAACGCGAAAACTCCTCCTGGCCGTCTTGGCTCTGTTCTCGATCCTCCTGGCCAACGGGATGTACCTCTCCGGAGTGACCTTCTCGGAGTGGTACTTTCAGCGGACGTTTCAGGACCTGTTTTACCATTACATGTTCCTGCTCCATCTGGTGCTCGGACTGGTCTTGATCGTCCCGTTCCTGGCCTTCGGATTCTTCCATTGGAAAGCTTCTCACAAACGACGCAATCGCCGCGCGGTTCGGATCGGTTATGCGCTGCTGATCGCAGGGATAGTGGTTCTCGTCAGCGGCGTGCTGCTGATCAAGTTCGGGACATTTGAATTCATGCGCGGCCCGACGAGCAAACGCGTCGTCTACTGGGCCCACATCCTCGCTCCGCTCGGCGCGATGTGGCTCTATTGGCTCCACCGACTCGTCGGTACCCGCATCCGTTGGGTCATCGCCCAACGCGTCGGTATAGCAACGGCTTTGGCCGTCGGTGCGATGCTCATCGTTCAGACCCAGGACCCCCGTAAATGGAACAAAAAGGCACCGACCGACGGTCAAAAGTACTTTGAAAACTCGCTGGCTAGCACCCGGGACGGGAACTTCATCCCCCAGCGGGTACTGATGAACGACGATTACTGCAAGAAGTGCCATCAGGACGTCTACGACGATTGGTTTCACAGCGCCCACCACTTCAGCTCGTTTAACAATCCTGCTTACCTCTATGCCGTTCGCGAGACGCGCAAGGTCTCGCTCGAACGCGATGGCAACGTCCATGCGGCACGCTTTTGTGCCGGTTGCCACGACCCGGTACCTTTCTTCTCCGGAGCGTTTGACAACCCACACTACGACGATGTCAACGACCCGACGAGTCAAGCTGGGATCACCTGCTCGGTCTGCCATGCGATTACCGAAGTCGAATCGACGCGAGGCAACGCCGATTACATCATCGAAGAACCACAGCACTACCCGTTTGCCTACAGCGAAAATTTTCTGCTCCAGCAAATCAACATGCTGATGGTCAAGGCCAAGCCTGCGTTTCACAAGAGCGAAATGCTCAAGCCAGCTCTCAAGTCCGCAGAGTTCTGCAGCACCTGCCATAAGGTCCACTTGCCAGGAAATCTGACCAAATACAAAGATTGGGTGCGAGGTCAAAATCACTACGATTCTTACTTGCTCAGCGGTGTTGCAGGCCACGGAGCTCGGAGTTTCTACTACCCAGAAAAAGCCCAGACCGATTGCAACGGCTGTCATATGCCCTACAGAGAATCCAACGACTTGGCCTCCAAACCGCACCCCGAAACCGGCAAGAACGTCGTGCACAACCACTTCTTCCCTGGCGGAAACACCGCTCTGCCTTTCTGGAGAGGCGATCACGAGGTCATCGAGCAGGCCCAAGCGATCCTCAAAGACTGCGCCCGCGTCGATATCTTCGGCGTGCGCAAAGGAGGCACCCTCGAAGGTGAACTCATCGCTCCCTTGCGACCGGAAGTCCCGGCCCTTGAGGCAGGCCAAGCGTACCTGCTCGAGACGGTCATCCGTACCCTCAAGGTCGGACACCATCTGACCCAAGGAACCGTCGATTCGAACGAACTGTGGCTCGAGATCGAGGCCAAATCGGCCGGCCGTGTCATCGGTATCAGCGGCGGTCGAACTCAGGATGGCCAAGTCGACGAATGGTCCCACTTCGTCAACAACTTTGTCATCGACAAAAACGGCGATCGCATCGCTCGACGAAATGCTCAGGATATCTTCATCGCGCTCTACGATCACCAGATCCCTCCCGGGGCCGGACAGACGGTCCACTATCGGCTCGATGTGCCCAAGGACATCCTCGCACCGATCGAGGTTACCGTGAAACTCAACTACCGTAAGTTCGATCGTGGCTACATCGAGTTCATGGACAAAGCCTTTCAGCCCGGTGATCGCGACTTTGCGGAGCGAAACACAGGCTTGAATCCTCTGCCGATAACCGTCATTGCCGAAGACAAATTGATCCTGCCGGTGGTTCTGGCCGACGGCTCAAGGGTCGAGGTCCAAGGAGAGAGCAAAAAAGCGATCGAACCGACTTGGCAACGCTGGAACGATTATGGAATCGGATTGCTGCTGACCGGTACGGCGCAGCTCAAGCAGGCCGCAGAGGCTTTTGCCAGCGTCGAAAGGGCAGGGCGTTACGATGGTCCTTTGAACATCGCTCGCGTTTTCTTCGCCGAAGGAAACCTCGATGGGGCGACCCAAGCCCTAGGGCGCGCCGTGTCGATGGATCCAAAACCACCGGCTTGGACCTCGGCTTGGCTCTCCGGTGAAATCGCCCGACAACAAGGCCAGTTCGATGTCGCTGTCGAGAACTTCAAGAGCGTGCTCTACGATCAAACGGAAGAACGCAACAAACGTCGATTCGATTTTTCGCTCGATTACGTAGTTCGAAATGGTCTCGGATCGGCCTACTTGGATCTGGCCCTTGCGGCAGCAAGCTCCGACGATACCGATGCGAAAAATCGGTACTTAGAACTGGCTCGCAGCGAGTTCCAACGCGTGCTGGAAATCGACAGCGAAAACCTCATGGCTCATGCCAACTTGGTCACCGTCTTCGAACGGCTAGGCGCGGAGGACAAAGCCCAGTTCCATCGCGAAGCGAACTTGAGATACAAACCCGACGATAACGCCAGCAATATGGCACGCCGCCCCGCAAGGCAAAAGTACCCGGCGGCCAATCGCGCTGCCGAGCCGATCGTGATCTATCCGATGCAAAGGTCCGGTGCTCCAGGATTGCCACCCGATGCGCCCTTGCAATCCGTCTCGCTTGTCGACCAACCTTAAAAAACTCCTCCCAGACCAACACCGAGCTTGTCTATGTCCTCTCCTGATAAGAAGCCCTCAAAACGGGACATCCAACGCAGGGTTTCACAGCACCCAAACCGCTCTCGAGCCTCTTCCCAGGATGCCGAGGACGATTCGGTCATCGGCAGGATGTTCTGGCGATCGCTAGGTCTGATCGCCAGCGTGGCCCTTATCGGTGGGGCTATCTATGCCCTCAACCGACCGGAGAAAGAGAAGTTTGTCGAGAAGAAAACGCAGACGGCTCTGCCCCAGGAACGCAAGGCCGCGACCGTCGAAATCCCGACGATCCCCTTTACCGATATCACACAACAGGCCGGTATTGAGTTTACCCATTACGACGGCAAGCAAGGTGAGCGTTTGCTCCCTGAAACCATGGGAGGGGGAAGTGGATTTCTAGATTATGACAACGACGGCGACCAAGACATCCTGTTGGTAAACTCATGCGATTGGCCGTGGAACCAACGGGACCTAAACCAACCAGCTCCGACGATGTGCTTGTACCAAAACGATGGCAAAGGGAACTTCAAAGAGGTGACCAAGGAATCGGGACTCGATGTCACTTTCTACGGCATGGGACCTGCCTTCGGAGATTACGACAACGATGGGTGGGTCGATGTGTTCATCACGGCCGTCGGTAAAAACCACCTTTTCCGAAACGATCATGGCAAGTTCATCGAGGTGACCGAATCGGCAGGGGTCGCTGGGGTCGCAACCCAGTGGAGCTGCCCGGCGATGTGGCTCGATTATGACCGGGATGGCAAGCTCGATTTGATCGTCGGCAACTACGTAGCATGGAGTCGCGAAATCGATTTGTCGCTCGCCTCGACCCTCGTCGGTCTGGAGCGATCCTATGGCCAACCGACCAACTTCGACGGCGTGCACATGTACCTTTATCACAACGAAGGTGGTGGGGTTTTCAAGGAGGTCGGCAAAGAAGCAGGATTGCACGTGCTCAATCCCGCGACACAGGTTCCAGAAGCCAAGACCCTCGGGATCGCCCTGCTCGATGCAAATCACGATGGCTGGATGGATGTGTGCGTGGCGAATGACACGGTGAAGAACTTCTTATTCATCAATAAAAAGGATGGAACCTTTGAGGATCAAGGGGTCACCATGGGAGTAGCCCTGACCCGAGACGGCCAAGCCACCGGAGCGATGGGAATCGATTCGGCGAACTTTCGCAATGACGACTGCTGCGGGATTGTGATCGGAAACTTCGCCAACGAGCAATCGAGTTTGTATCTCAGCGACGGTCTCAAAGCCAGTTTCACCGATGTGGCCCCGACAACCGGTTTCGGACCCCAGACGCGGATTCGATTGACATTCGGTACCCTATTTGCCGACATGGACCTCGATGGCAGGCTCGATATCCTGTGCTCAAACGGTCACTTAGAACCTGAGATTCAAAAGGTCTTCCCGACCCAGCAGTATGAGCAACCGAGCCAATTGTTCTGGAATGCAGGCAAGAAGCAACCGACTCAGTTTGTCGCGTTGAACGCCGAAAAGACAGGAGCGGATTTCCAAAAGCCGATGGTAGGGCGCAGTGCCACGGTTGGCGATGTCGACGGGGACGGTGATCTGGATGTGCTCTTGGTCGCCAATGGAGGCAAAGCTCGCTTACTGCGTAATGATCAAAAACTCGGCAACCATTGGTTGAGGGTCAGACTCAAGGACAAGTCCAACACCGGTGCCATAGGGGCCACGATCCTGCTCGACTTCGGCAGCGATGAGAAAATGCAAAGGACCATCTCGACGACACGCAGTTATCTATCGCAGACGGAACTAGCAGCGACGTTCGGACTTGGGAATCGCGAACCCAAAGAGATGACGATCCGATGGCCCGACGGCTCCGAGCAAAAGGTACCGATCGACAAGCTCGATCAGGAAATGCTGGTCGAACAAGGGACTTAGAGGTACTCCTAGTATGCTAGAAGTCTGTGTCGATCGTCTCGAAGCCGTCCGCCAAGCGATCGATGCTGGGGCCCAGCGGATCGAACTGAGCGAGAATTTGAGCGTCGGAGGAGTCACTCCTTCGGTGGACTTGATCAAAGCAACGCGGGCCGAAATGTCCGAGGCCTTGATCGTATTGGTGCGATGTCGAGAAGGGGATTTTCATTACACGCCCGATGAGCTCGATCGGATGCTCGAAGAGGCTCGAGAAGCGATCAGGCTCGGGGCCGATGGTGTGGCAGTCGGTGCCTGCTGTGCCGACGGATCGCTCGATTGGGATTTCTTAGCTCGGGTGCAAAGGGTTGTTTTTCAGGTGTCCGAGGCAGCCGAATTGGTGGTCCATCGGGTCTTCGATCGAGTACCGGATCCCATCCCTTCGATCGAACGCCTGATCGAACTTCGGTACGATCGAATCTTGACCAGCGGGGGAGCATTGCACGCCGTCGATTCGCTCGAGGCGCTGCGTGAGTGGAATCTTGCGGCCCGTAAGCGGTTGGAGATCTTGCCCGCAGGGGGAATCCATTCGCTCAATGCTCAACGGGTTTTGCAAGAAACACATTGCCGGCAATTGCACGGTTCCTTTACTAAGCGTCCTGAGCAAGCTGCGGAGAGTCGGCTCTCGCACCTCCCTCCGGGCATGCCGATTGCCGAGGAGATTCTCCAGGTTCGACGTTTGCTCGATCGAATCTCTCGTCGATGTCTAGCTGAGGATTAAGCTCCAAAAGCTTTAGGCTAGGGCATAAGGATCGATTTGATTTTTTCTTCGGCAAGTTGGTTCTCTTTGGCGAGTTGCTCGAGGCTCATCCCTGCGGGAATCCCGGGACGAACATGTTTGGTGATCGAGAGCCAAGCGAGTTTTCGTTTGTTTTGTTCCGACGCGATCAGCTCCACCAGTTCTGAAGCGCGAGGGTGGTTTGGCAGTCCGTTGGAGGTGAGGGTCAAGCCCCAGTGGGTTGCCAATGGGCCAGCGACGATCGCTTGGCCGGCTGCGTTGGGGTGAACGCCGTCGGCAGCGAGAGTGAAGTTCGGATCGGCTTGGCGGGCTTTGGCGACGGCATTTTTCATCGCACCGTGGACATCGAGTACTGTCCAGCCGCGATCGCGTTGCTTCAGCAACCACTGCGAGTAGGCTTCTAGGACATCGTCGTACTTGGCATAAGGTTGACGGTACTCGTCGAGTCCGTCGGGAAGTAGGCGGTCACGGATGGGTAGAGCGTCGAAGTAAGCGGGAGTCAGGTGGATGATTCTCGCTCCGGAGTCAACGACTTGTTGGTGGAGTAGTTCGATCCCCGACTGGAACTTTTCGAAACGACCATCGCTCAGCGGGTAGTACATACCGCAGTTCATGCCGTAGCAGGCGATGACAAGATTGGGTTTGGTTTCTCGAAGGATCCGCCCGAGGCGTTCGTGGAGGTTGGGGCGGGGGAAAGAGCCGCCGGCGTGACCCGGTTCGGACAACCCGCTTACTGTCTCGCTTGGGAGTCCAAGGTTGATGAACTCGGGGACTTCTCGATCGGGATACTCCACGCGCATGGCCGCCTCGAGGATCGAGATATAACCGCCCGCATGGGTGATGCTATCCCCTAAGAAGACGATCCGTTTGTCCTTGGGTGCTAGTGGGTCCTGGGCAAGGACCCCTGGGCTCGAACACACAGAGAGCCAGCAGAAGCACAATAGAAGGAATCGGAAAAGGCAGGCTGTAATCGAAGGGGAGAGCATTGGTTTGAATGGGGGGGTAAGGACGGAGGGGACCAGGGGACACGACGACCATTCTAGCATCTGCGATCCGACTGATCTGGCTAATCGTAGCCACCCGCTACCTAGTCGTAGCCATCCGCTGCCAAGCGGTGGTGTGGCGCGAGGAATCCGACTGCCTGGCACCGGAATCGGGCACCTGACGCCCAGCATTGCTAGCAAATCCTGGCTCAGCCCCAGCAGGTGCCTGGCACGGATGGAAGCATGCGTGGATTGCAATGCTAGCTGAGTGTTTTCTCAGTTGGGATTCAACAAGATTGCGCTGTGTAAAAACCGCGATCGGCGGTGCCAAGAGCTGCACGGCAGGTGCTCGGAGTTGAAGTAGAAACTCACGTGCCCTCGGGGCTCTGCCGGCATATGCCGACGGAGCCCTTGGTCGATCGATAAGCGATTCGATCAGCTACAGCCAAGGCTGTTGCCGCAGTTGTGGCACAGATAGCAATTGCCATTGCGGACCGTGACCGATCCGCAGTTGTCGCATCCCGGAGCGTCGCTTTGGAATCGCGAAAACTGTTCGGCTCGGCTGTCCTCACGGATCGTCGTCGAGGAGACCGCCCAAGTCGGACTCTTGTCCTCGTGATTGACGAATCGAGCTTCGGTTCGAATCGATTCGCTGGAGGACTCGGCCGACGATGTTGCTGACGATGCATTCGTGGACTTGATCGTCACGATCGGAGTCGCAGCGGTTTGACTGGCTGTTTGCTTGCCGGCTTGGTTGCTCTCATTGCCTGAGATCAAATCGGCTTTGGCCTTTTGCTCCTCGCGATAACCAGCCAGGAATGTCAGACCCATCCAGCGGAAGATGTAGTCGACCACACTCTTGGCGATCCGGATGTCGGCATTGGTGGTATGGCCATTGGGTTCGAACCGGGTATGGCTGAACTTATTGACCAGGACTTCCAAGGGGACCCCGTATTGCAGGGACAAGGAGATTGCCGTACCGAAACTATCCATCAGCCCTCCGATGGTGCTGCCTTCTTTGGCCATGGTGATGAAGACTTCGCCTGGCCGACCGTCTGGGTAGAGCCCTACGTTGATGTAGCCTTCATGCCCGGCGATGCTGAACTTGTGAGTCACTGAGTTGCGGGTATCGGGCAATCGTTCACGACGCACTTTGTAAACTACCTTCTCGACAACCTTGGCTGCTTCGGCCTCTTCAGCCTTTTTCGACTCGGATTTGGTCGAAAGGGGCTGGCTTTGCTTGGAACCATCGCGGTAGATCGCAACGGCTTTGAGGCCAAGTTCCCAGCCCCAATAGTAAGCGTCAGCGATGTCCTTGACGGTCGTATCCGAAGGCATGTTAACCGTCTTGCTGATCGCACCGGACAGGAACGGTTGAGCGGCGGCCATCATCTCGACGTGGGCTTGCCATCGGATGCTCCGTGTGCCGTTGGCTGGGGTGAACGCACAGTCGAAGACGGGCAAATGCTCTTGCTTGACATGCGGTGCTCCCTCGATCGTATCGCGATCGTTGATGTACTTCTCGATGTCTTTGATCTGCTCAGGGGTGTACCCGAGGTTCTGCAGACCCAAGTGAACCGAGCCGTTGACGATCTTGAGCATGCCACCGCCCGCGAGTTGCTTGTACTTAACCAACGCGATGTCCGGTTCGATACCGGTCGTATCGCAATCCATCATGAAACTGATCGTACCAGTCGGTGCAAGCACAGTGGCCTGTGCATTGCGGAACCCGTGGATGCGCCCGGCCTCCAAGACCTTGTCCCAAACCTCGCGAGCCGCGTCCTTGAGATACCTTGGACCTGCATCGGGAATCTGCTCGACGGCGTTGCGATGCATTTGCATGACGCGCATCATCGGTTCGGAATTCTCGGGATACTCGGCAAAGGCTCCGACGACACCTGCCATCTCGGCGCTGGCCAGATTGGCCGCTCCATGGAGCAATGCGGTGATCGATCCGCACAAGCCATGGGCCATCGGGGAATCGTAAGAAGCCCCATTGGTCATGATCAACGAGCCAAGGTTGGAGTAGCCGAGCCCAAGCGGACGGAACAGGTGGCTGTTGTAAGCGATCCTGTCGGTCGGATAGGCCGCATGATCGACCAAGATCTCCTGGGCGATGAAGAACAATCGGCAAGCGGCCATGAAGCCCTGGTTGTCAAACGAGCCGTCGGCGCGACGGAACTTCATCAAGTTGATCGAGGATAGATTGCAAGCCGTGTTGTCCAGGAACATGTATTCCGAACAAGGGTTGCTCGCGTTGATCCGTCCGCTGTTTGGACAAGTGTGCCATTGGTTGATCGTCGTGTCGTATTGAACACCCGGATCTCCGCAATTCCAAGCGCACTCAGCCATTCGGTTGAGCACCTCTCGAGCGCGGTACTTGGGCGGCGCCTCTTTCGGCTTGTCCGAAATCCATCGCGTGCTCCAAACTTGATCGTCACGAACCGCTTGCATGAACTCATCGGTCAGGCGAACCGACAAGTTCGCATTCTGGAACATCACCGACGAGTAGGCCTCGCCGTTGAAGTTCGATTCGTAACCTTCGCGGATCAGCGCATGCGCTTTTTGCTCTTCTTTCCACTTGCACTCGATAAAGTCCATCACGTCCGGATGCCATACCTTGATCGACTGCATCTTGGCCGCTCGCCGGGTCTTGCCACCGGATTTGACCACCGCTGCGATCTGGTCGTAGACTCGCATGAACGACAAAGGACCACTGGGCTTGCCACCACCCGAGAGCTGCTCGCGACTCGAACGGATCGTCGAGAGGTCCGTCCCGGTCCCTGAACCAAACTTAAAGAGCATCGCTTCGCTGGCCGCCAGACGCATGATGTCTTCCATGTTGTCATCCACACTCTGGATGAAACAAGCCGATGCTTGAGGGTACTCGTAAGGGTTCTCGGGTTGCTCAAGCTTGCCCTCCTCGACGTTGTAGTGCCAATTGCACTTGGTACCAACGACCTGATACTGCTGGAAAAGTCCAACGTTGAACCATACCGGAGAATTGAACGAACCGTACTGATGAAGACACAGCCAAGTCAGATCCTTGTAGAATCGCTCCGCATCTGCAGGCTGGTCGAAGTACCCGTCCTGAAGACCCCAATCGGCAATCGTTCTGGTGACCCGATGAATCAATTGCTTGACCGAATACTCCCGCTCCTCGGTGTTCTTTGGATCCCCATAAAAGTACTTGCTCACCACCACATTGGTCGCCAATTGGCTCCATGTCGAAGGGATCTGGCAATTGGTCTGCTCGAATAGCACCTTGCCATTCTCGTCCTTAATCGCCGCACTGCGGGTCTCCCACTCGACGGTATCAAAAGGGTCGCTCACTCCAGAAGGACAGAACCGTGTCTCGATCTTGAGTCCATTGCGATTGCCACGAAATTCCTGAGGGGTTCGAGTTCGAGTTTTCAGTTCGTTGCCGATTTCTGCGGTTGCCATTGTTGTGGATTGACTCCATGTGGGGTGACTAGGGGTGGAAAGCAAATAAGCTCTTCTAATGGCCAAGGTTCAGTGGATAGGGGACCGCTGAGGGGTTGGACTGAAAAAAGGGGCCCTTACTTGCGCAACTTGGAAAAGACGGTTCCTTGCGACCTCTTGGGAGCTTCTTGCTCCAAACTCCTACAAGCCTCCGACGCTTCGATTGGGGTTGCCTGGTCGCTTGCGGCAATTCCCAACCGAGGTGTCATGCAGTTCCATTATCGACCGAAAACACTACCCTTGGTAGTTTTTCTGCCGCGATGGCACTACATGTTGCGTCATGGACCCGCAGTTTATCGTTTCCAAACGCAAAGTCAACTTTTTTCTTCTCCGCGTCGCAAAGTCCGCAGGAGACTAGGTTTGAGGGCTAGGTAAGAAATCCTACTAGAGCCAAAAATCGACCCCAGGAGCGTTCCTAACCTACGAGGTAACCGTCAGTTAAGATAATGTGAACCGGAGCAGTGACTAGTTTGGTCACTAGGTCAAAAAACGACAAAAGATTTCCGCTACCCCCCCGGTGGGTGCCCGACAGACGGTTTCGACACTCGAACCTGTCTTTTTCCCCGTCCCTTATCCATAATGACCCCGTAATGACCCCGGTGATCGATGCTCGAGGGTCGATCTTAGGCCAATTACTAGCCAGAACAGAGTCCAAAACAGCGCCCCGAACCGCGACACAGAGCCACCAACTATCGAAACCCCTTCGCTCGATCCTCTCGCCACTTGCTCACCCCACCGAGGCTCACCCCCCCGAGGCTCATCGCCCCGAGGCTCATCGCCCCGAGGCTCATCGCCCCGAGTACGGAAAGCTTTGCACCTGCGAGGCATTGTGCATTTCCCAAGCATTCTGACTGCATCCATAGCCACCCTCTGCCTCGGACTGGTCGCTC
>Ga0315904_10011874_pt1 | contig 11058 bp, 7 predicted proteins | sample LakEriMetagenome_6_FD_203529 | JGI IMG/M metagenome (GOLD analysis project Ga0315904, IMG submission 203529) | Freshwater fungal communities from buoy surface, Lake Erie, Ohio, United States - Buoy 12 MA120 | ecosystem: Environmental > Aquatic > Freshwater > Lake | place: USA: Lake Erie, Ohio... | reverse complement strand
ATGTGCTCGTCACGATCCTTCAGCCCCCCGGCGGACACCACGTCGATGTGGCCGCCGAGCAGTGCCTCCAGGTCGTCCTGGATCCGCATGAGGTCCAGGAGGGAGGCGCCGGGCTCGAACTCCACCAGGAAATCGATGTCGCTGTCCGGTCCATCGTCACCTCGTGCCACGGACCCAAACACGGACACCGATAGCGCGCGATGGCGCGACGCGATCGCGCGGATCTCGTCGCGGTGCCTCTCCACCGCTGCCATCCGGATTCCCATGACTGCAAGGGTACGGCCCACAGCAGCCCAGTGCCCAGTGCGAGCCCAGCGACCGGCGATGCATCCGCCCTCAGCTGGGATGCTCTCGCTGTGAGTGACAAGTGTCGTGTCGGTCAGGGCACGGTGTCGCCTCGGAAGCCATCAATCTCCTTGAGGTCCAAGGGCGGGGCAGGTGCCCGCCTCCACCCACGCTGAACCTACGGACTACGCGTCCGCACGATCGGGCCGTCATTGGCGATTTCTGGCCTCACGGCCGGCGTCACGAAGATGCCCGTGCGGAATCCGTCGATCCGCCTACCTCCCGCGGCCAATGACGACCTGCACGACGCCGCAATCTGCGGATTCCACATGGGCTGCGGATCGATTATCCGTAGGTTGAAGAAGAAGGGGCCAAAGAAAGGGCCAGGGAAAGGGCCAGTGGACCATTCCGCCACTGCTCACTGTCACTTCGCAGGCCCGACAATCGTTGCGCTGCAACAGGTTTGAAGGTGGGTCGCCGGGGGCTCGAACCCCGAACCTACGGATTAAAAGCCTTCCCGATCACTCCGCAGACAACCGAATATCAAGCGATTGCAACGGATTCCGACCCACCCAGACCCTTCCAGAATCACCTGGGCCCGTCAAGAAAGGGCCAACGACCCGAGCATGAAAGGGCCATGTAAGGGCCAACACTCACCGTTCCGAGGTCACGTACAACTGCCCGACACGAAAGCGAGTGCAGTCGGCCAAGTGAAGTTGGACCTAGCGCCCAGGAGGCTCATGCCTTGGCCTCCTGGGTGGCGTGCTTGGCGGCGAGTTCGAGGGCGACGTCGATGATCATGTCCTCTTGTCCGTCGTCAACGTGCCGGAGTCAAGAGGTCCGCAAGGATCTCGAGGATGTGCCTATAGGTCTTGCCGGTTGCTCGCGTGAGACCGAGTTCGCAAGTCCGGTTGGCGGAGGCGTAGGCGGTGAACTCTCGAGACTTGAGTTCCCTCCGCTCTGGGGCGGTCGCGCTTGAAGTCAATTCCGGGTGCAGAAGACCTCGGTCACCAGCGAAAGCGCAGCAGCCCCAGTCGTGGGGAATGCTCACATCAACCGCTGTCGCTTGAGCGACTGCATTCAGGGCCGCGCCCAGCCCGAGGTGGACCGTGGAGCAGGTGGGATGCAGCGCAAGCGAGGGTAGCCGAACGGGGATCTCCAGCAGGGGCAGTAGACGGTCAGCGGTGAACTGAACGGCATCGATCACGTCGATAGCCGTGCCGTGTGTGTCGCGGACGCCGGCGAGGAGATGCTGGAGCCCTTCGGTACAGGACGATGCATCGGTGACAACCGGAACGCGCCCATTGTCGGTAGCCAGAATGAGCCAAGGGGTGACGCGGTTCTGCATGTGCTGGTAGCCGGCGGTCATGCCCTTCGACTTCCATGGCGTTCCGCAGCATGCCGAGGCGATGCCCTCAGGGATCGTGACCGCAATGCCAGCTGCCTGACACAGCCGGAGGAACGCATCCTGCACTCCACGGCGTCCTGGCTCAGGCCCGAACATGGTCCCGACGCAGGCTGGAAAGTAGACCGCCTCGGGAGCGTGGACCGCCAGTGAAGTGCGCCGAGGGCCTCCACCGGGAAGGCCCCTGTCCCATAGCGGAACGGAATCAGGGCCAGTGATCCTTCGGGCCAGACTGTTTGCCCTTGTGACGGGCTCCGAGGGTAGATGCTGGGCAGTGCTGAGAGCGCGACCTGCTGCAGTGCTTGCGCCTGCCCAATGCCGTGCGGCGATTGCCCACATGGCGTCGCGGATCGGGGTATGCCGCTCGGCTCGCAGTCGGCGGACGAGGTCGCCGGTGTCGATGAGGACGGGGCAGGCAGTGGCGCACATGCCGTCGACGGCGCAGGTGTCGACGGCCTCGTAGCCGTATTGCGCATCCAGTTCGCGTACCAAGGCGGTGTCACCATTCTGCATCGCCCGGGCCCGCTCCCGACGCAGCACGATCCGCTGCCGCGGTGTGAGAGTGAGGTCCTTGCTCGGGCATACCGGCTCGCAGTAGCCGCACTCGACGCAGCGGTCCACCTCCTCCTCGACGGCCGGGGTGGTCTTCAGATCGCGCAGGTGGATGTCGGGGTCGTCGCTGATGATCACCCCGGGATTGAGGACGTTGGCGGGATCGATCAGTTCCTTGACCCGCTTCATGACATCGTAGAGTTCATCGCCGTACTGACGTCGCACGTAGGGCGCCATCATCCGGCCCGTCCCGTGCTCCGCCTTCAGCGTCCCACCGGCCCCAAGAACGAGTTCGACCATGTCTTCGGTGAAGGCCTGGAACCTCGACCGGGTTTCGGCCTGGTCGAAGCGCTCGTTGAGGAGGAAATGGATGTTGCCGTCTCGCGCATGGCCGAAGACAACGCTTTCCTCGTAGCCGTGGCGGTCGAGCAGGTGCAGGAGGCCCTCGCACGTGTCGGCCAGCGCAGCAACCGGTACCGCCACATCCTCGAGCAGCGCCGTCGTCCCGGACGGCCGGGCCCCCGCCACCGCCGCATACAGTCCCTTGCGCACGTGCCACAGGTCTCCTCGTCTCTTCGACGCGGTCGACAGTTGAGCGGGCAGCGACAGCGCCAATCGGTCGAGCAGCCGCTGGCCTTCTTCGACCCGGGCGGCCAGCGCCTCGGCGGAAGCTTCCTGGTACTCCACGAGTAGTCCCGCGTGGCCCTCGACCGCGAGTCCCGGCAGTGCGGAGCCTGACCTTGGATCTCGCTGCGCAACGCGGAGCGACGTGGCGTCCAGCAACTCGATGGCGGCCAGCCCCGAGGCCACCAGTTCCGGCAGGGCGCCGGTGGCGGACCCCAGACTGTCGAAGATCGCGAATGCGGTCGCCACATGGGGGCGGACCGGCACCGTCATGAACGTGGCTTCCGCGACGAAGGCCAACGTCCCCTCGCTGCCCACGACCAGATGGGACAGGATGTCGACTGGATCATCGAAATCGACGAAGGCGTTCACTGCGTAGCCCATCGTGTTCTTCATCGCGAAGAGGCGCTTGATGGTGCGGACCGACCCGGCATCCGCGCGGACCTTGTCTCGAAGCTGCGCCAGCCCGGCGTGCAGGTCGGGTGCGGCGTGTCGCAACCGCCCATCAGCGTCCGGACCCGCGGTGTCTACCACGCATCCACTCGGCAGGACAAGCACCAGCGACTCGATGGTGCGGTAGGAGTTGAACTGTGTCCCGCACGCCATCCCGCTCGAGTTGTTCGCGACCACCCCGCCGATCGTGCATGCCGCCTCGCTAGCCGGGTCTGGCCCCAGCATGAACCCCGCCCCTGCGAGGCGCCCGTTGACCTGCCGCACCGTCGCACCCGGCTGCACCCTCACCCGCCGGCCGCCGTCCAGGACCTCGATCGAACGGAAGTGCCGACGCGTATCCGCCAGGATCCCGGCGGACTGCGCCTGTCCGCTCAGGCTGGTACCGCCTGAACGGAAGGTCACCGGCTGGCCCCTCCGCGTCGCATCAGCCAGCACCGCTGCAACCTGCGCCGCAGAGTCCGGGGTCACCACCTCACGGGGGAGGATCAGGAAGTGCGACGCATCGTGCGCGACAGCCAACCGACGGAACATGCTCACGTCGGCTGTCGGCGACGAAGCCGCGCCGGTCACGGCGCTGGGATGCAGGCCTGACGCTGGGCGCCCAGGTGCTCGATGCCCAGCTCGACGACATCGCCCGCAACGAGGAAGCGCTGAGGGCTCTTGCCCATACCCACGCCCGGCGGGGTTCCCGTGTTGATCAGGTCACCGGGCTCCAAAACCATGAACTGGCTCAGGTACCAGACGAGGAAGGGCACTTCGAAGATCATCGTCGCTGTCGACCCCGTTTGCTGGCGCTCCCCATTGATGTCCAGCCACATCGCCAGCTGTCGCACGTCAGGAATATCGTCCAGGGTCACCAGCCACGGCCCGCATGGGTTGAAGGTCTCGCACGACTTGCCCTTCACCCACTGTCCGCCACGCTCCAACTGGAACTCCCGCTCCGAGACGTCGTTGCTCACCACCAGTCCCGCGATCCTCGACCATGCCTCCTCGGGCGACTCCAAGTAGCGGCACTCGGAGCCGATGACTACGCCAAGTTCGACCTCCCAATCCGTCTTTTCCGAGCCCCGTGGGATCCGGATCTCATCCCTGGGTCCCACCAGTGTGTTCGGTGACTTGTTGAAGACAATTGGTTCGTCCGGGATAGGCATCCCGGACTCCGCAGCATGATCGGCATAGTTCAACCCGATGCACACGATCTGGTGCGGACGAGCGATCGGTGCGCCGATGCGCAGCCCCTCCAGCGATCGCTCTTGCCCATCAGCCAGCCGGCTGGCCACGACAGTGCCCAGATCTGCGACGTTCAGCCGCTCGAGGAAGGAGCCGTCGACGTCCCGCGTGAGATCCGATATGTCGACGAACGTACCGTCGCCCGTCAGCACGGCGGGCTTCTCGTGGCCGATGGGTCCGACTCGAATGAGCTTCATGCGAAGGTCTCCTCTATATCTCTACCGATGGCGCGCGAGTGCTGCTTGCCAGTTGACGATGGGCCTCAGGAGGCCTGAGGTGCCGGCTGGAGGAGAACCTTTGAGGCGGGGTGCCCCGATACGAGCTGCTCGTACCACTTCTGACCTTCATCCAGACGCGCGAGGACGACGCCCGCCTTTAGGCCCACGATCCCCTCCGCCAACCATGCCAGTCCCTGCCGGAAGTGCACCGGCGAGTAGGCGAACGCCCCTCGGATGACGAGTTCCGAGCGCACGACGGTGTTCAGTGGGAGTTCTGTCTCGTCCGAGTGGAGGCCAACGAGGACCATGGTCCCGCCCGGGGTCAAACTCAGCATGCACTCCCGCCTTGTCGAAGGTGCACCGACCGCATCAATGGCGACATCGACTCCGCGGCCCCCCGTCACCTCATCGATCATTGATGGGAGACCCCGTTCGCCCGGATCCAACGGGATGCAGCCGAGTGCGACAGCCAGCGCCAGGCGATCGGGGTTCCTCTCCACGACGTAGCGCGTCCGGACGCCCGAAGCAGCGAGAACCTGGAGGATCAGCAACCCGATCGCACCCGCTCCCACTACCAGCACGGATGAGGCGGGCGTGACGGTCGAGACCTCGACTGCGCGCAGGGCGAACGCCACCGGCTCCACCATGGCAGCAGTCGCGAGATCCATACCTTCGGGAACTGCGAGGACGGATGCGACCGGGACCGCGACGTACCGGGCATTTCCTCCAGGCAGCGTTGCTCCAAGAAGCAGACGCCGGGGGCACAACTGCTGACGGCCGCGGGCGCAGAAGTCGCAACGACCGCAGCTCACCAGTGGGTTGGCCGTGACTGGATCACCGACGTGTGCTTGCCACGAGTCATCGACGTCGTCGCCGAGGGCTGCGATACGACCAGAAATCTCGTGGCCGAAGACGAGTGGTGGTTGGCGGATGCTGCTCTGCCCGAGGAAGCCGCTCAGCTCGGAACCGCAGATGCCGGAGTACTCCACCTCGATGAGCACCTCATCGGGCCTGGGCAGCGGGATCGGGACATCGCGCATCGTCATGACACGGGGCGCCTCGTAGACAAGCGCCGGCATATTCGTGCCTACGGGGAACGTATGGGCCGTCATCGCAGACCTACCTTCTATGTGAATCATCTGGCATCGGAGCACCAAAGAGGGGTTTGACCATCGGTAGGCGGTATCTCTCACCAGTCCGCAGCGGAGCCATCGGGATGGAACCACTGGGGTGCGCGCTCATCCAGCGGCGGATGAGCCGCAGCAACGGCCCAATCGAGAGTCACTCCGATACCAGCCTTCCCCGGTGGTAGCGCGTACCCCGCATCAATCGTCAGGTCATCCTCGATCACGTCGCCGCGCCACGGAACGTCGGATCGCATGATCTCCTGAACGAGGAAGTTGGGAGTGGCAAGCGCCACGTGCACGTTGACCATCGTGGCCACAGGGCCGAGCGGGTTATGTGGGGCCATCGCCACGCCGAAGGTGTCACAGAGGCTGGCAATCTTGCGCAATTCGGTGATACCTCCGACGTGGCAGACATCCGGTTGCGCGATGTCGATCGCACCCGCCTCCAGCAAGGTCAGAAAGTCCCGCCGACCGTAGAGGCGCTCACCTGCCGCAACTGGGATTGCAACCGAACGTGCAGCCTTGATGAGCTCATCGGGGCGATCAGGGGCACAGATCTCCTCGACGAACCATGGCCGTAGGTGCTCGACGGCGCGACAGACCTCGATGGCAGCGGCAGCGCTGGTGCGGCCGTGAAAGTCGATCATGATCTCGACATCGTCTCCAGCACCTTCGCGCGCTGCCGTGACGAGGTCGACAGCGTGAGCGATGCCTCGAGCGTCGTTGAGCGCTTGGGTTCGGCCGACGGGCAGAACTTTCAGTGCGGTGAACCCCGCCTCACGGGACTCGGCAGCGCGTTCCGCGAAGGCCGAGGGCGAGTCGTGGTCGTAGACCGCCGTGGAGTTTCCGCCACCCAGATGGTCGTACAAGCGCACCCGATCGCGGGCCAGTCCGCCCAACAGACGATAGAGCGGTACTCCTAGGTCCTTAGCGACGATGTCGTGCAGCGCCTGATCGATCCCGCTCAGTGCCGACATGGTCACGGCACCGCCCTTGAAGAAGGGATGGCGGAACATGATCTGCCAAAGCCGCTCAATGTCGGTCGGATCCCTGCCGATGATCAGTTCGGCGAGATCCTGGACAGCCCCCGAGACAGCTCGCGTCTGAAACTCCAGGGTTGCTTCGCCGATGCCCTCAAGGCCGCCTTGGTCAGTCCGCACCACGACGAAGACCCAATTGCGCATACCTGCGTTGACAACGACCGGCTCAATGCTCGTGATCTTCATGCGGTCACCACACCGACGTCGGCCTCGAATGCGGCCTCCTCGAGTCGGGCCTTGATGGCGCCGAGGAAGCGGGCGGCGTCGGCGCCGTCGACGAGGCGATGGTCGTAGGTCAGCGCGAGGTAGACCATTGACCGGATCGCGATGACGTCGGCGCCGGAGTCGTCCTTGACCACGACGGGGCGCTTGACGACCGCGCCTGTACCGAGGATCGCGACCTGGGGCTGGTTGATGATCGGGGTGTCGAACAGCGCACCGCGGCTGCCGGTGTTGGTGACGGTGAATGTGCCGCCGCTGAGCTCGTCGGGCGACAGCTTGTTCGTGCGCGTGCGGTCGGCGAGGTCGGCGATGCGCCGGGCGAGGCCGGCGATGTTGAGGTCGCCCGCATCGCGGATGACGGGCACCAGCAGGCCGCGCTCGCTGTCGACGGCGACCCCGAGGTGCTCGGCCTCGAAGTAGGTGACCGTCCCCTCGTCGATGTTCAGGGTGGCGTTGACCTGCGGGAACTGCTTGAGGGCCTCGACCGAGGCCTTGCAGAAGAACGGCAGGAACGACAGCTTCACGCCCTCGCGGGCCTCGAAGTCGCCCTTGACCTTCGCGCGCAGGTTCGCGATGCGGGTGACGTCGACCTCGACGACGGACGTCAGCTGCGCCGAGACCCGCAGTGACTCGACCATGCGCTCGGCGATGACCTTGCGCAGCCGGCTCATCTTCTCGGTCTTGCCACGCAGTGCCGACGCCGCTGCCGGGGCGGCCGTGGTGGTCGCGGGGGTCGAGGGGGCGGGCGCTGCTGCTGCCGACGCGGTCGGGGCGGCAGCGGGTGCAGCCGGCTTGGCATTCAGCGCGGCATCGAGCACATCGGACTTGCGGATCCGCCCGCCCACACCGGTGCCGGTGACGGTGGACAGGTCGACCCCGTGCTGGGCGGCCAGACGCCGGACCAGCGGGGTGACGTACGCGTCGGCGTTCCCGGCCGGTTCCGCGGGCGATGGGGCAGCGGCCGGCGCAGGTGCGGCCGGAAGTGCAGCGACTGCCGGCGCTGGGGGTGCCGGGGCTGGGGTGGCCGGCGCTGGGGGTGCCGGGGCTGCGGGAACTGGCGCAGGTGCCGCCGGCGCCGGAGCAGAGGCAGCCGCGGAAGGGGCGCCGATGAGGCCGAGCTCGGCGCCCACCTCGACGGTGGCGTCCTCGCCGACCGTGATCGCCAGCAACACCCCCGAGGCGGGGGCGGGGATCTCGGTGTCCACCTTGTCGGTGGACACCTCGAGCAGCGGCTCGTCGGCCGCAACCGTGTCGCCGACGGCCTTGAGCCAGCGCGTGACCGTGCCCTCGGTGACGCTCTCACCCAGCGTCGGCATTAGTACCTTCGTCGCAGGCTGGTCGGTCACGAGTAGGACTCGATTTCCGCCGCAACGGCCTCGGCGCTCGGCAGCCACAGCTTCTCCAGCGACTCGGCGAACGGCGTGGGGGTCGGCGGTGAGCACACTCGCCGAATGGGGGCGTCTAGCATCCAGAAGCCCTCGTCGGCGACTCGAGCGGCCACCTCGCTGCTCCATCCGCAGATCCCTGGACCCTCCTCGACCAAGATGATGCGCGAGGTCTTGGCCAGGCTGGACAGAACGGTGTCCATGTCTAGCGGGGTGAGGGTACGCAGGTCGATGACCTCACAACTGACGCCGCGTGACTGCACTGTGTCCGCGGCAGCAACCGCGACGTTGACCATGGCGCCGGTTGACACGAGGGTCAAGTCCGACCCGGTGCGGACGACGCGTGCCTGGCCGAGAGGAATCGAATGGCCTTCGGGTGGCATGTCCTCCTTGACGTCGAACAGTGCCTTGTGCTCGATGAACAGGACGGGGTCCGGGTCTCGGACGGCTGACTGGAACAGGCCGATGAGGTCACTGGGCGTCGACGGCACCACGACCTTGAGTCCCGGGATCGACATGGCCAGACTGTCGAACAGTTGGGAGTGCTGCGCCCCGAAGCCCAGACCCGCACCTCCATGAACGCGGATGACGATCGGTACCGAGTAGGCACCGTCTGTCATGTAGCGGATTTTCGCGGCGTGGTTGGCGATGCCGTCCCAGCAGGTGCCGAGGAAGTCGGAGAACATGATTTCCGCGATAGGGCGCAACCCCCGCATGGCGGCGCCGATGGCGGCGCCGATGATCGCCTGCTCGCTGATGGGCGTGTCGAAGACCCGTTCGGGCCCGAACTCCTCGCGCAGCCCGACGGTGGTCTTGAACGCCCCGCCCGCGACACCGACATCCTCACCGAGGAAGACGACGGTTGGGTCATCGCGCATCGACCGGGCGATGGCCTCAGCGATTGCCTTGCGGTAGTTGATGACGGTCATGGGGTGCTCTCACTCCAGACGTTACGGAACAGGGCCTCGGGTCTGGGCTCAGGCGCGGCCAGAGCAGCCTGAACGGCGGCCTCCACTTCACCCCGCGCCAATTGAGTGAGTTCCTCGAGCCGGTCGGGACTGACGCCGTGGCGGTCAGAGCACACGATGATCGGGTCACGGCTCATCCAGTAGTCGACCTCGGCCTGCGGCCGATACTTCGCCGGATCGGCGCGCGAGTGGCCGCCCTGCCGGTAGGTCAGAGCCTCGATGAGCGAGGGGCCCTGTCCTGTCGCCGCCCGCTCGCGCGCGATGACCACAGCTTCTTCAACGGCCTCCACGTCATTGCCATCTACGATGATGCGTTCAAGCCCATAGGCGCTGGCGCGGTCGGCTGCCGGTTGCGCGACCGGAACCACCTCCTCGATCCTCGTGTATTCGCTGTAGAGGTTGTTCTCGCAGATGAACACGATGGGCAGCTTCCACACGGCAGCGAGGTTGAGTGCTTCGTGGAAGCTGCCGATCGTGGTCGTCCCATCACCAAACATGCAGCATGTGACTGCCCCGTCGTGGGTGAGCGCCGAAGCCCAGGCCGCTCCAACCGCGATCGGGATGTGGCTGCCGATGATGGCGTAGCTGCCCATCAGCGCCAGGCCCTTGTCGGTCAGGTGCATGGATCCGCCCTTGCCCCCGCAGCAGCCCGTCTCGCGGCCGAGGATCTCCGCGAAGGCGGAATCCAGCGACAGCCCTCGGGCGATGCTGTGATGGTGGCCGCGATAGGTACACAGCACAGGATCACCGGGGTGCATCGCGGCAGCCATGCCCACGGCGACCGCCTCCTGGCCGTTGGCTAAGTGCGTCGTGCCCCTGACCAGACCGTCGCTGAACAGCGACTGGATCCGGTTCTCGAACTCCCGAATCCGCAGCATCTGCCAGATGTAGTTCTCTGCAAAGCTGAGGTTGGCCGTCACGACGGATCCTCCTGTGTCTTCCCGTCACTCGTGAGCGGGCTCACGGTGAGTGCGATCTCGGTCGACCTCCGGTCTGCCGGCCCGAGCGTGACGGCTCGACCGGCGGCCACGGCGTCGTCACGGGATTCCAGGGGGGACGTGAACGGCTCAAGGGTGAAGAGCCGGTGTCGTCCCCACAGGGGCCATTCGTGCATCCCGCCGAAGACGTTCCAAATCCAGCAGTACGGGAACATCGCAGCGTCCCACTCCAGGAGCAGTTCTAGCCCTGCTGCCGGACTAGCAACGTGAGCTGCGCCCTCCTTCATGGGGCCCGCGATCACGTGACCGTCGGTGCCATCGTTGGGCGGGAGCCGATCGACGGCCTCGTATTCGCCACTTCGCGTGGTGACGTTTGGCCACGTGTAGGCACCGGCGGCGTACCGGTAGCTCGGCGAGGGGTCATCCGGGACTTCGAAGGGCGTGTGCTCTGGGAGTCTGATGGTGGTTCCTGGTTCGGCTACCGCTCCACCCAGTGCGATGTGGTGCCCCCACTGGACGTCGAAGGTTTCTTGGGAGTTGTTGTCGATGATGTCGGAGATGAGCACCTTGCGGGCCGCCACGGTGATCCGTCGTGTCATCCGCACGGGTAT
>Ga0315904_10011872_pt1 | contig 11060 bp, 7 predicted proteins | sample LakEriMetagenome_6_FD_203529 | JGI IMG/M metagenome (GOLD analysis project Ga0315904, IMG submission 203529) | Freshwater fungal communities from buoy surface, Lake Erie, Ohio, United States - Buoy 12 MA120 | ecosystem: Environmental > Aquatic > Freshwater > Lake | place: USA: Lake Erie, Ohio... | reverse complement strand
TCTGTTTTCATCGCAGAGCGCTGCCGGGCCCGAGCAGGCCGCCAGTGTGCACGCGATGGCACATGGGTTGACCGCGCCCCAGTTTGAGACCCGTTTGGGAGGCGGGTGGCTCGGCAACTTCGACAGTGAAGGTTATCGAGCCACCGTTGATCGGGCCCGCGAATACATCCTGGCCGGCGATATCTTCCAGGTGAACTTGTCTCAGCGCTTGCTTTGCCCCGCAAGATGCGATGCGCGGGAGTTGTACCGAAGGTTGCGGCGTTTAAATGCGGCTCCGTTCGCGGCCTACTTCGACCTGGGACCCGCTCAAATTGTCAGCGCCTCGCCAGAACGGTTCCTGAAGGTGCACCAAGGGTGGATCGAAACCCGTCCGATCAAGGGAACGCGCCGACGCCCAACCAACATTCCTCGAGGCATGTCGCACAGCGACGAGGAGATGCGGATCGCAGCGGAACTGGCCTCCTGTTCCAAGGATCGGGCCGAGAACATCATGATCGTCGACTTGCTTCGCAATGACCTTTCCCGGATCTGCGATCCAGGGTCCCTGATCGTCGATCAGCTTTGCGGTATCGAGTACTATCCATTTGTGATCCATTTGGTCAGCTCCATTCGGGCCAAGATGCGATCGGACGCAGGGTTCAGCGATCTGATTGCGGCCGTCTTCCCAGGGGGGAGCATCACCGGCGCTCCCAAAGTTCGAGCGATGGAGATCATTTCGGAACTGGAGCCGACCGTTCGCGGACCCTACTGCGGCAGTCTTGGGTACGTCGGTACCAATGGCGAAATGGACTGGAACATCCTGATTCGAACCTTGACCTGTTCGCGCGGGTGGTGGCAATTCCAGGTAGGGGGAGGAATCGTGGCCGACAGCCAGCCGGACATGGAGGAAGAGGAGACGTGGACCAAAGCGGCTGGGATCATCGCTGCGATCGACGCCACGCTGTAGACCGGGCTGGGCTCCCCAATTATCCTTAGGTGCACCTTGGTGTCATGCGCTCCGACCAAGACCCCTTTCCTCCTCTTCCCTCAGCCCGCAATCCGGAAATCGAAATGCCCAAGAAGTCTCTCAAAGGAATCACTCGTATTGAATACGAGGGTGTGTCGACGCGCGGTTGGATGGTTCGCTTGACCCGCCAAGGAAAACGTCAACAGATGTTCTTCAACGATAAGGCCTATGGAGGTAAAGCCAAGGCGCTCAAAGCCGCTCAGACTCAATACGAGCGATGGCGTTCCGAAGCTCCTCCCGTGGCCACCACCAAGGGGGTGCGAACCCACCGGAACTCGACCGGCAAGGTCGGCGTCCATGTCGTCCGCAATCGAGATGAACGATGGAAGAACGCCGAATCCTTCGGGTACTGCGCGTCGTGGGTTGATGGCAAAGGGAAGCGCCGCAAGATCAGCTTCGCTTGGAAACGGTACGGCAAAAAGACAGCTTGGAATCTCGCCTCTCTTGCGAGAGAACACGAGATCGCCGATCGAGCTCAAGTCGTCGAACTCTACGCAAAGCAAAGCAAGAAGAAGGGCGCCCACTGACCTCGGCTCGGGAGCCGGTCCTTTTCGCAATTCATCCCGAGGGCGATGGCAACCAATAGTGGGACGCCATGACCAACCACAGGGGAATCGTCAAGATCGCCAAGAACGAGGTCCCTACCACCACGGTCCATGCGGTCTCGATGTCTTGTTCGTACAAACGGGTCATCACAATGGGAAACGTAGCTGCTGGCATCGCGGCCTGAACCAGCAAGACTTGTTTCAGTTCCAAGCTACCCGTCGTGGTCGACAACCACAGGATCGCCAACGGGAGCAGGAGCATGCGGACGGCAATCGCGAGCATCAATGGTCTCCAGATGCGCCCCCAGTGGAATTTCTCCGCATAGTCGTAGATGATCGCACCGCTGAGTATCAATCCCATCGGAATCGAGCACTTGCCCAGTTGTTGGCATGCTTGAAGAAACGGTTGCGGAACCCATGCGTCGATATTGAGTTGACGCAACGAAACGGCCAGAATCACCGCGAGCAATGGCGGACTGAATACCACCCTTTTCCAAGACTCCCGAATCCCCTTCCCCGAGATGACGAACAGCCCGATACTCCATAGGGCCGTGTCGACCCCGACATTGAAGATCATCAAGGTCACGACACTCGCGGGAAAAAACGCTTCGGCAATCGGAAACGGAATATATCCGTAATTGTCGATGCCGGCGCAAAACGCGAACGTGCGGCGCTGGGAATCGGATCGGATTTCAAATCGCTTGCCGATGCTCCATGCAATCCATCCAGCAATGCCAATACCACCCGCAGTGCAACCGAAGCCGTACCAAGCCGGAATCCACGCATCGAACTCCATCGATACATTGGGATCGGTCATGATGCGGTGAAAAAACAACGCCGGCATCAGAACCGATTTGGTGAGGATGGCGAGCGAACGGTCGACATCGTTTGCCAGGCACTTCCACTTGCGAGCCAATGCGCCTACAGCGATCACCAGGAATACGCTGGCAACTGTGGATACGACGCTCAGAAGTTCCGGTTGCATCAAACGCCTAATTCAACGCTCTGCCGAACACCGAACCATTGAAGAGCTTGCTCATGAAGTTTCGGCTGTCTGCGGATACGATGACATGGTCTCCAGGGCGAAGCGAATAATTCATCCCTTCTTGGACGCGTTTGCCCGTCGCATCAAAATCGATATCCATTCGCACCGGCGGATTGCTGCCGTTGGGACGAAGGACCGATACCTTGACGCGACCGATCTTCTTGTGGAGCTCCGCATCCCGCATCAAATCCGCTACGAACATCGGTTGACCTGCAACCAAGGGTACGCGCTCGAGCGTCCGCTTGCCGTTGTTGACCTCGAGGATGATCGAGGGATTATCCTCGGTGGAGGGAAGCGGCTGCATCACGCCATGGGCACCTACCGAATAACCTTCCTTGACCACAGGCGTCATGTCGAGTCGATCGGCGTCGGAGTATTTCTTTCCAATTAAAGCTGCGCAGCCGGAGTGGGCCGTCGCGAAGAGAGCAGCAAGGAGAAGCCAATGAAAGCCTTTTGCTGGGCAGCGGCTGGTGTCGGCGGCAGATGAAGACATAGCAGTGCATTCAAATAAAGTTTCGATCGTACCCCGCCCCAACTCTCGGTTTCGGCAGAGCATGCCCGTCCGCATGACCTAAAAATCCATCTTTTCGGCAAATCCTTTGCAGGCTGCTTATTTCAACACTGCCCAGGTCCCCCAAAACCCCCAGGCTCCGGCGCCGCGGGGGCCCTGTCGGATCCGCCTTGACGCCGTGGCAAACTTTCCGCTACTCCCCACTCGAACGCGCGTACCGAGGAACTATCTTCGCGGGATTTCGATGACTTGTTTTCGTTCCAGTTTCGACCTTCGCTCCAGCCGCTGCCGGTTCGCCCTGGCGTGGTTGGCGATTGGATTGCTGGGGGCGATCGGGTGTCGGCAACGCGCCTACAACGAGCTCTACGTGGAGAATATGGCCAGCGAAATCCGACTGCTCGAGGATCGCGTTTATGAGTACGACGCCGAGTACCGAGCTCTGGAGAACGAACTTCACGACCTGAAGGTGATCAACGAAGGGCTCGAGTCCAAGCTGCGCGATGCGGAGCAACAGCGAATCGATGCTCGAAGCCTGCCGAAATCGAACGCATCGCGTTCTCTCGGACCGGATGCTACCTCCCCAAAACCCGCAGTTCCCAAATCGACAGCCCCTCCGTCTGCAACCCCCAAGCCGGCGGCTCCCAAAGAGTCGCTGAAACTCCCTTCCAGCGAAGAAATTCAGCTCGACGTCCAAACGCCGGAACCGCCTCCTCTCAAAAAGCCCACGGCACCGGACACGGAGGAACTGCTGCCGCAAAAATCGGACACCAAGCTCATCGAGCCCGTTGTTCCCGGCACGCCCAGCCCATCGCTTCTCCCCGAGAAATCCATCCTGCCCGGTGGGGCGTCGGCCGCGCCGCGCGGTCTTCCTTCCGCAGTCAAGCCCGCAAGCTTTGAAGAACGCAGAATCGCAGCACCAACGCTCCCCACGGAGCGCACCACCCCTTCAGGACCCGCGAAGGAACCCGAGGGTCCCCGGGACACCAATGTGCGCGAGATCGATTTCCATCTGGGACTCTGTCGGGGTCTCAACACGGATGGTCAGGCAGGTGAAGAGGGAGTCGCTCTGGTGCTCGTGCCTCGAAACACCCAACGGGACTTTGTTCCTGCGACCGGCAAGATCACGGTGGTCATGGAAGAGACGGGCGAGACAGGAGTACGTCGCTTGGGTGCCTGGGAATACTCCCCGCAGGAAGTGGCTGAACTCATCGAACCGGTCGGGAGCGGTCAGGGAATCCACCTTCAACTCCTCTGGAAGGACGTGGTCCCCGAGACCCAAGTGATCGATCTCTACGTGCGATTCACCGATGAGCAGGGAATCACGATGAAGAACCATCGACAGATTCACTTGCGAAAATCGATGCCAGGCCAATCGACCTGGACTCCGCGTTGATCGCTTCCGTTCGCTCCCATGCGATGGGTCAACCTGCGGCCGCGAGCGGGGGTTCGGAGTCTGGGTTCAGCGGTGCCTTGGTCTTGCGTCTCACGGGTCGGACCACTTCCAAGGCGACGCAGTAGTCGAGGTTCGGGCGAAAGATCGTGAGGATCGCCAAGGGGAGGAACCACGCCATGTACAATCCCCCGCCAAATCCATGCCAGAATTGTGTGGCGGCCATCAAGGCAGCCGAGCAACTCATCAAGGTCGCGAGATTCTTCTGGGCGGGCCAAAAGATGAAGGAAAAACTCAACAGGACGAAGATCACGATAATCGGAATTCGCGCTATCGGATGCCAACCTAAACCCCACATGCCATCCATCCCGTTCATCGCGACTTTCTTGATGCCAAACATGTAGCTCAGGTGATACGCTAGATCATTGGGATAGATGAACGCCATCGCGAGCACGAGAACTGCTACGGAGATCGTAAAACCGCTTGCGAAGCGGCGGATACCGCGCTGCCAGTAGAAGCTGCACCAGAGCGGCAGGAGCGAAAACGGGTAATACATCACTCCAGCGGCGCATCCAAGAAAAAGCCCAGCGACAAACGGCTGGCGATACAACATCAGCGCGAGCAGCAGCAGCGCTCCGGGTACCACATGGTCCACGCGCCCTGTGGTGTGCGCCGCGTATGGCAGCAAGAGATAAAAGGTGGCCGCACCAACCCCCGTGCTGAAGCTGCCGAAATGCCAGTATCCGATACCGACCAGGCAAAAGATCAACAGCGTATTGGCTGTGATCGCGAGGACCCTGGCGATCGTGTCTAGCTTCGAAGTGCGGTTGGTCGCCGTGATCGATTCCGGAACTGTCGAACCGAACGAGGAATCGTCGGTCACCGTCGAGAACTGAGGCAGCTTGCTCAGGAGCACATACCCGGGCCCGAGATCGGGACCCTGCTTGCGATTGTCGTTCCGCGTGCTCATCGCGACGTTGAACAGCAAAAAAATCGCGAGCGAGATACCGATGAACAACATCCCTCCAGAATTGAGGTTCGGCTCCAAAAGGGGGCGACGGACAATGGCGGTGTCCAAGAGCATTCTCAAGGTGAGCAACCCGGCACAGACCAGCAGCCAGAGAAATCCGTAATAGAGAAGGGGTTGGGGCGACCAACCTTCCAATCCGATCCCGGCTCCTTTGAGGGCAGAAGGGACCGATGCCGCGTCCGCTGGTTTGCCCCCGTCGGGCGCGGCCGAGGCATTCTCGGTTTCGACGGCCTTGGGATCGTTCTGGGCCAAAGTCGCCTTGCGCCCCTCATACACCATCATGAAACCGGGTGTAAAAGCCAGCACCAAAAGAATGTCGAGATTCCGCAGCGACCAAAACCTTCGGAAGACCACGAAGATGCCGATGATCGCAAAGAACGACAAAAAGACCCACGTCGGTGGTTCAGGTCGGACGTAATAAAAGAGAAACTCACTCATAGATTACGTTGCCAGTATGCCCTTTCCGATCCACGCCTGACGGAAAGCCCCTTATCATAGTCGAAATCAGGGCTCGGGAAGAGCCCGCACCGTCGACGAACGGCCCTCGCTTGCGTATCGTTTACGCCTCGATTTCGCTTGTATCGGTCAGGCAGTCTATAGGATGGAGCCGAACCGGGTCGGTCGAATCCCCTCGTTCCCTTGGAATCACTCATGAAAGCTCTGGTAAAGCATCATCGCGGTCGTGGCTTGGAACTCCAGGACGTCCCCTTTCCGACCATCGGCATCAACGATGTCTTGATTCGGGTCGAAAAAACCGGGATCTGCGGCACCGACCTCCATATTTACTCCTGGGACGCCTGGGCCCAGAAAACCATTCCCGTCCCCATGGTGGTCGGACACGAGTTCGTCGGCCAGATTGTCGAGGTCGGTTCGAACGTCAAAGATTTCTTCCCGGGTGAAATCGTTTCGGGCGAGGGGCACGTCGTGTGCGGCCGGTGCCGCAATTGCCTCGCTGGCAGGCGGCACTTGTGCAAAGACACCCAAGGCATCGGCGTCAACCGAACCGGCGCCTTCGCGGAATACATCGCCCTGCCGATGACCAACGTCTGGCATCATCATGATTCCATCGACCGAGATATCGCCTCGATCTTCGATCCGTTCGGCAACGCGGTCCATACCGCCCTGCACTTCGACTGTTTGGGTGAGGACGTCCTGATCACCGGCGCGGGGCCTATCGGTCTCATGGCCGCCGCGGTCGTGCGCCATGCGGGCGCGCGGCATGTGGTGGTCTCCGACCTGAATCCCTTCCGCTTGGATCTCGCCCGCAAGATGGGAGCCACCCTCGCCTTCGATCCACGCTCTCGAAGCATGGCCGACGTGCAGCACGAACTCGGGATGAAAGAAGGTTTCGACGTCGGCCTGGAGATGTCCGGTTCTCCGGCAGCTCTCCGCTCCATGCTCGAAGCCATGTGCCACGGAGGCAAGATCGCGATCCTCGGGATCCCCTCGGAACCGATCGCCATCGACTGGAACCTCGTGGTCTTCAACATGCTGAACATCCAAGGGATCTATGGGCGCGAGATGTACGAAACGTGGTACAAGATGACCGTCATGCTCGAAAGCGGCCTGGATATTTCTCCAGTGATCACCCATCGGTACCATTACACGGAATTCGAAAAAGGCTTTGAAGTCATGCAGCAAGGGAATTCGGGCAAGGTTATATTGAACTGGACCTAGATCGCTGTATCCGCCGTCGCGTGGGTCCCTCCCCAATATGCCCTCCCTAACTCGTTCGCATTTCGTTCTTGCGCTCTGCGTGGGATGTTCGCTCCTGGCGATGCCCCTCGCCGTCGTCGCCGATGACAAGGATCGATTCTTCGAATCGGAAATCCGACCGCTCCTCGAGACGCATTGCCTCCAATGCCATCGCGGATCCAATCCCGAAGGAGCATTGTCCCTCGAGCATCGCGAAGGCTGGATCGCCGCCGCCGTCATCGTCCCGGGCCGGCCCACTTCCAGCCGCATCATGCAAGTCGTCCAGTCCGACGATCCCGATGAGCGGATGCCTCCCCCCGAGTCCGGTCCTCCGCTCACGCCGGAACAAATTCACGCTCTGGAAAAGTGGATTGCCGACGGTGCGCAGGATCCTCGCGAACCCCTTGCGCAGGATCGACCCGCAACGGGCCCCAGGAAACGAAATCGCATCTTTGAAATCACCGACGAGGACCGCCGCTACTGGGCTTTCCAACCCGTGGATCGCAACGACCGCGATCCGGCGCTGGGAGAACCCGCACTCCGTCTCGAACAAGCCGCCGCGCACGTCGATGCCTTGCTCGATGAACAGCGATCGCGGATCCCCGGCCTCCAGTGCGCCTCGCGCGCCGATCCCCGCACCCGCATTCGGCGAGCGGTCTATGACTTGTGGGGAATGGTTCCCACCCCGGAAATGGTCCAGGAATACGAACAAAACCTCGACGAGACTTCCTGGAGATCCCTCGTGGAATCGCTGTTGGCATCGCGCCGATACGGTGAACAATGGGGAAGGCATTGGCTGGATTGGGTGCGCTATGCAGAAACCAACGGCTATGAACGGGATGGACCCAAACCGCACGCATGGCGCTATCGCGATTACGTCATCGAATCGTTCGCCTCCGACAAACCCTACGATCAGTTCATCATCGAACAACTGGCCGGGGACGAATGGTCTCGCCTGCAAGGTTGGGACGCCCGCACAGAACCCGAGCGCTGGCGGCAGGCGATCATCGCCACCGGATTCTATCGCCTGCATCAATGGGATGACGAGCCGGATGATACCGAGCAAGCGGAGTTCGACGACGCCGACGATGTACTCAACTCCATTGGAACGGCTTTCCTCGGCTTGACGATCGGCTGCGCGCGTTGCCATGATCACAAATTCGACCCGATCAGCCAGCGCGATTATTACGCGATGCTCAGTTGCATTCGCGGCATCGACCCCTACGGTCTCTCGAAACGCGGGGGAGGAGGTCGCGGCACAGGGCGCATCCAACGCTTCCTCGTCGACGAGGCCCTCAGCGCGGCATGGGAACACGATCGACAACAAAAGCTCGCTCAGCTTCGAGACAAACTCTCCCAATCCGAGGATCCCGCAGCCCGGCTGGCCCTCGAAGGCGAAATCCAAAACATCCAGGATGCGGTCCCTCCGTTCGATGCTGCGTTGGCTGTCGCAGACCGTCCCGGCGATCCCCCCGAAACCTTCGTTCTCTATCGCGGTGACATTCGATCCCCACGCGATCCGGTCGGCCCCGATACCCCGGCGATTTTTTCTGAACAAGTCGATGCGCCGAAGTTGGACGATGCCATGCGAAGCAGTCGTGCTGTTTCGGGACGACGCCTGAGTTTGGCCCGCTGGATCGCCAGCCCGCAACATCCGCTGACCGCGCGGGTCATGGTCAATCGAATCTGGCAACGGCACTTTGGAGTGGGCTTGGTTCCAACCCCAGACGACTTTGGGCGGACCGGCATCGAACCGGTCAATCCGGAGCTTCTCGATTTTCTCGCCCGGGAGTTTATTCGGTCGGGCTGGTCGGTTCACCACATGCATCGGCTGATCATGTCCACGCAAGCCTATGCCATGGCATCCCGCGGAGGGAGCGAGGCGGGGACGATCCGCGATCCCGAGGTGCGCGCGGTGTGGCGCCAGCAAATGCGGCGCATGGACGGCGAAGCCATCCGAGACAGCATCCTCGCCATCGCCGGCACACTCCAGGACAAGCAGGGCGGTCCGAGCATCTACCCGAAGCTCTCGCAAGAAGTCCGCGACGCCGCCAATCCCGTGTCGATCGCCCAATGGATGGAGAGCCCCCTGCACGAACAATCGTGCCGCAGCGTGTATCTGGTCGTCAAACGTTCCCTGAAAGTTCCGTTTTTGGAAACGATGGATTTCGCCAATCGCTCGGCCCCGTCCGGTGTGCGACCGGTTACCACCACCGCGCCGCAGGCCTTGCTGCTGCTCAATGATCCCTGGGTTCGAGATCAAGCGATGGCGATCGTTGCTCGCTTGCGGTCCGAGGGTGGCGACGATCCACTCGCCATGGTGCATCGATTGTGGCGACTGGCCTATCAGCGGGCGCCGACCGGGGACGAGATGACCTTCGCCACGGATTTCCTCGGTGCTCCCATGCCTGGAGACGACGACGCATCGTGGCTCAGTTTGTGCCGCGCGGTCCTCAACAGCAACGAGTTTCTCTACATCGATTGAAATATCATGCGACCCGAAGACCATCTCGCGCTCCACCCACCCTCCGCATCGCGTCGACGGTTCATCGCATCCTCGGGCGCGGGGTTCGGTTCGCTCGCGCTTCTCTCCATGCTCGCAGGAGAACGGAGAGGCACAGCTGCGGCGGAATCGCAATCGCAGCCGATGGCTCCCAAACCTCCGATGTTCGAGACCAAGGCGAAGTCGGTGATCTTCTTGTTCATGTTCGGAGGACCATCGCAAGTCGATTTGTTCGATTACAAACCCGAGCTTCAAGCGCGCGATGGCCAATCGATCGAAAACGAGTTCCGTCGCGGCACGTTGACCAAGGCCGTATTGCAAGCCAGTCGCCGCTCGTTTGCCCAGCACGGCCAGTCGGGGCTGTGGTGCTCGGACGCGTTTCCCAACATCGCCGAGCACATGGACAAGCTGGCGGTGATCAAGTCCCTGACGAGCGATTCCTTTGCGCACGGCAGCGCCTTGCTCCAAATCAACAGCGGTCGCATCCTGCAGGGGCACCCATCGCTCGGCTCCTGGGTCACCTATGGGTTGGGTTCCATCAATCAAAACCTCCCGGGCTATGTGGTGATGCTCGACCCGCGCGGCGGCCCTACCAGCGGGGCGCCGAATTGGTCCAGCGGATACATGAGCGCAGCCTATCAAGGAACGCTCATCCGCACGTCGAGCGAACCGATCCTCAACCTGCAGCCACCACCCAACGTCACACGCGACACGCAGCGCCGAGAAATCGATCTCATCCAGGCGCTCAATACCCAGCATCGGGCGGACCGACAGGATGTCGCCTCGGAACTCGATGCTCGAATCGCCAGCTATGAATTGGCGTTTCAATTGCAAATGGCTGCGCCCGAGGCGCTCGACTTGAGCCAGGAGTCCGAGCGGACTTTGGAGAGATACGGTCTGCATGAGCCGAAGCCCGATTGGCATCCGCTGGCCCTGGGGCCCAGCACGTTTGGCCGCCAGTGCTTGATCGCGCGGCGCATGGTCGAACGGGGCGTCCGTTTCATTCAGATCTATTCCGGCGGCGGCAATGCCGGAGGCCAGAACACCTGGGATGGCCATCACGGCATCGAGGAAAATCTCAAACTGCACTGCCCCGAAGTCGATCGCCCGATCGCCGCCTTGCTGCAAGATCTCGAGGAGCGCGGGTTGCTCGAATCGACCTTGGTCGTGTGGGGCGGAGAATTCGGCCGCATGCCGGTCTCCGAGACGTTCAATACCGGGGGCAAGCCGGGAGGGCGAGACCATAACCCCAAAGGATTTACCTACTGGCTAGCGGGCGCGGGCGTCCGAGGAGGGACCAGTTACGGGGCTACGGATGAACTCGGCGAGGCGGCG
>Ga0315904_10011871_pt1 | contig 11060 bp, 24 predicted proteins | sample LakEriMetagenome_6_FD_203529 | JGI IMG/M metagenome (GOLD analysis project Ga0315904, IMG submission 203529) | Freshwater fungal communities from buoy surface, Lake Erie, Ohio, United States - Buoy 12 MA120 | ecosystem: Environmental > Aquatic > Freshwater > Lake | place: USA: Lake Erie, Ohio... | reverse complement strand
ACGCGTTGGAGTGGGCTGCCATGTGTTGGCAGGCGGCGGCGGGCTCGCCCGGTGTTGACGACGCGGAAACGTGGAAGGCGCGATTCTACGAAGCCAAGCGGCAGCTCGACGCCCTGAGCGTGAAGCCATGACCGGCCCAACACCACACTTCACTTGGAACGAGCTCACCGTGCGCAAGCGCATCCCAGGCGCCGACCTTGCCCGACTCACCCCAGCCGTGCGGGTAGAGCTGGCGCGCGTCGCTGCCTGTGCCGAGGTCATCCGGGCGCACGTCGGCCAGCCGATTCGCGTTACCTCCGCCTTCCGGGCGGGCGACCCAAGGCAACACGGCCAGGGCCAGGCGATGGACATCCAGGTCGACGGGATGTCGCCGATGGAGCTGCTGCGCATCTTGCGGGAGCTCGACATGCCCCACCCGCTGCGCCAGGTCATCGCGGAGACGGACGCTGGCAACCGCGCCGCGTTGGACTTGCCGATGGGCGAGGGGTCGGGTCGGTGGCTGCACATCGCGGTATTCGGGGCAGGCTTTACGCGGCCGTCGACGCTGCCATGGGGCGCGAGCTGGGACCCGCCCGGCGACCGCGCCTACGTGGCGGTGTAGTCACTCCCGCCCACGCCGGAAGTCCTTGTAACGGTCCGGCCTCATGCGCTCGCGTGGGATGTCGTCGTAGGAGTTGACTGGACGCGGCCCGCGCATCGGCCGCACTCCGAGCTCGGCGGCGTCGACCCGCGAGGCAAACCACGCCCGCGTCGTTGCGGCGGTTCGCATTTGGCGCAGGCAGTCGCTCATCTTCATGCGTGGCGCAGCCAGCGCGTCAGCGGGATGACTGGCGATGCGTCGGGAAACCGCGCGGCGACCTGCTCAACATCTGCGCGGGACGGGCTAGCCATGGTAACCACGGCCTCGCCTCCGTCTGGGCGGGCGTAGACGTTCGGGGAGGGCGTCTGGCGCCCGTCAAGGTTGATGTTGCTGCGGATAATGTCCCGCTGCTTTTCGCTGTAGAATCCCCAGTAGGCAGGCTCGGTCATGTTGTCTCCAGTTGGCCCGGCGTTCGTCACCACCTTGTACCATCGCGCCGCGAGTATGTCAACCCGTCACAATACTGACCCGCTGGCAAGACGCGCCCGCCCGTGGTAGGCTCGCGGTGTGGAGACGCAATGCGAGAGCATCCCGAGACTACGCCGCAAACCCCGACGCCAGCGACGCCGCAAGGCCGGCTCGGCGATGTCCCAACCCAACAGGCTGTCATGGGCGAGCTCCTACGCGGCCTCGGGACGCATGGCAGCGTTGCGGCGATCATCCTGTACATGATGCAGCAATGGATATCGGGGCTAGAAGTCCGCATCAGCGAAACACGGAACGAACTCGGGACGCAGATTGGCGACGTGCGCCGCGAGGTCGACGCCGTGTCCTCATCGGTCGACGGGCTCCGCGTCGACGTGGCGCGCCTGCAGGCCATCCAGGACCGACCGAGGCAGGGCCAGTGATTGGCGCGTCCCTTGCAATCCTGCTGGCCGTGATGGTCATGGAGCGGTGGAGCGCGGGACGGCGGGCAATCGATGCGTTGCGAGAGCGGGACCAGGCGCGGGCAGAGGCGGACCGGCTACGGGTGGCGCTCGCTGACTCCATCCGGTGCGTGGTCGTGATGCGCATGGCCCACGATGGCTACGTGCGCGCAACGGCTGGGGTCATGGCAGAGTCGGCCACGTCACGCTCTGGGCGGGCTGCGTGTGAGGCAGCGGCCGGGCATGATGCGACGTTGCGTGAGGCAGCGGACGCGGCAGAGCGACACCATCTGTAGGGGGAAGCATGGGTATCACGGTGATTGACGTTCTTTTGGGCAGCGGGCCGATCTTCGGGTCAGGCACACAGCCGACCGAGGCCTGTATCGAGATCATCGTCTGCAAGGGCGACGGAGTCAGCCCTTCGGGCGGGTGGTCCTGGCCGATCTGCCTGGCAAAAGGCCCGACTACGACGCCTGCGGAGATTGCGGCGCTTGCGGCCGTGAAGGCGGCGGCCATCGCGGCGGCGCAGACCGTCACGGGGTGGGAGGCGTGGATCAACGCCCAGCCGGCGGTGAGCGGTGGCACAACCCCGACCATCAGCGGCGCGACGTGGTGGGCGGGCGTCCCGGCACCGGACCGCCAATACGTGCGCGAGCGGGTCATGTGGACGGCCGGGCTGCCTTAGTCCAACCGCATCGGCATGATGATCCACCGCGTACCCGGCCGGTCTGCCGAGGTGATCGAAACCGGCGCAAGCGGGGTGGTCATGCCCAGCGTCACGGTATCCCCGCATCCCGCGAGCACGTCAGCCAGGTAGGGCCCGCGGAGCCCGATGTCGTGGGTGGGTCCAGTCACGTCGGCGGTCAGCGCATCCTCCGCGCGGGCTCCGTCCTGGGTCGCGGACAGCGCCACGCCCTCCCGGTTGAGGCTGAACCGCACCGGCTTGTTGTCGCGCCCCACGACCAGCGACACGCGACGGAGCGCAGCCTGCATGTCGGCGGTGCGGCACTCCACCACGGTCGCGTCGGCTTTGGGCAGAATCGCGCGGTAGTCCGGGAACTCGCCCTCGATGAGGCTAAACCGCAAGACCTCGCTATCCGTCGCGAGCCAGACCGCGCCGTCCAGAAGCCCAAAGCGCACCGGGCCGCTGTCAGCGAGCTTTGCCAGCGCCTTGATGGCGCGCCGCGAGAGCAGCGACCTCGCGGGCACCGTCACCCGGGCGGGCGTTGCCATGCTTGCCAGCGCGAGGCGGTGCCCGTCCGTCGCGACAGCGGTAAGGCCGTCGTCGGTCGATTCGAGATGCACGCCGTTCAGTCCCCAGCGCACGTCCTCCTGAGCGACCGAAGGCGCGACCGTCGCGAGGATTCGGGCCAGCTCGGCGCCGTCGACGGTGACCAGGCCCTCGGGCGCGGCGACCGTGGGCGCGTCAACATCGGCGGCGATGGGCAACTTGAACGAAGCGCCGGCCGCCCGGATGTGGAGCTGTCCCGCGCCAACGTAGACCTCGGGGTCGGTGGGCAACTCGCGGACGATGGCAAACAACTGCCGGAGGTCGACAGTCGCTGACCATCCCACGGTGTCGCCCGGTGTCTTGATGGACCCGGCGTAGCTCGCGGTGGAGTCGGAAGCCGCGACGGTGAGCACGTCGGCGGCGCGGAGGGTGACGTGCGACACGCCACCCGTGGTCAAGAGCTCGGAGGCACGCGCGAGAACGCGCCGCAAGTTGTCGCGGGAAGGGTAGGTCATGGGGTCTGGTCCTGGATGATGACGCAGCCGAGGCCGCGCAAGGTGATGATGCGCACGTCGGCCATCAGCAGCGCGTCCCGTTGGACCCGCCAGCGCGGGAGGTGCGCCAAGCCGGGATGGTTGAGCGGCACCATGGGCGCGCGGCGTGGGTGGAGCCGGGCGTATGCGCCCAGCAGGGTACGAATTGTGGGTTCGGTCATGCTCTCTCCTATCGGCCAGTGGCCGATACGTGGTGGGTTGTGGCCGGTAGAATGGCCGATAGGGTCAGGCTCCAACCGTGACGGCAACGCCCGCGCCGTGATTGGCGCCGCCACATGAGCACTCACAGAGGTGGCCCTTAGCGTTGAGGCAAGCCGCGTCGCACTGGTGGTCCGTGACGACGCCGCGAACGCGCTTGCCGCCGATGGTGCGGCCGTTGTGCTGGACGCTGAACAGATTCACATGGCCCTTGGGGAGCCAACGACCGTCGGCGTTCTGAACCATGACCTTGCCGTGGGGCCAAGTGCGCTCGGTGGTTGCGAACATCCCGACGCCGGGGACTGAGTAGCGGATTGTGCGTTCGGTGGTCATGGTGTCGCTCCGTTGTGATGACCTTGTACCATCGCGCCGAACGCCAGTCAACCCCACCGCGTACGAATTATGCGAGCCGCCTACCAGCGTGCGCATCACAGGTCGAGACGCCAGCGCCGACGCGAGCCGGTTTCGGTTTCCGCCCGCCCGGTGCGGGTGTTCCACCCTGCGTCGCGTCGCGGTTCGGTTGCGTGCTCACGCTTGAATCCCGCCTTCCGGTAGATGCAGCCCGTGTGCTTGCTGCGGTCGTGGTAGGTGTACAGGACGCGGACGCCTCGAGCCCGGCACACGTCGGCGGCGTACAGGATGACCCGCGACGCGGTACCGTAGGGCAGGCCGGGCGCCAGCCACAAGCGGAGCAACTCAGCTGCGCTCCCGTCTTGCGGCAGTTTGCGCGCAATGGGGCGACCAACGACAGCGATCCCGATGATGGCGCCAGACGGCGCGGCATCGAATAGGCCCGGCTCCATCTCGCGAACCGCTACACAGAACATCGCGCCCGGTGGCGGTCTGCCGAGGTAATGGCCAGTCGACGCCAGCCATTCGCGCATCGCTCGGGTGTATGGCTCCTGCCGAAAGCCGATCATGCGAGCCGCCTACCAGCGTGCGCATCGTCCCATCCCATCCCCTCGGGTGGGCGCTCGCGGGTCGCGTGGGTGGGCATCCATCGCCGGGCGTAGGCGTCCCCCTCGGCGTCGCCGTCCGTGGCCCACGTCACCGGGCGGGCGTCCAGCGCGGCCCACGGGCACTTTGCGCTGCCGCTGTGTACCCCGATGACGTAGCGGTTCTGAGCGCCCATCGCGTACAGCCACGCGGCTTCACCTTCGACCACGAGCACCTCGCGGCCGGCGTCCATCGGCCATGCCTCGGGACCGGCGCACCAGGTTCCCGACGTGGTGTAGGTGGTCTCGCGTGGCGACCGTGGCGCCAGCGACTTCGGGTTGATGCCGAGGTCGGCGCTACGGGCCCGCAGGCTGACCACGTTGCCCGATGCGTCCATGAGCGGCGTCAGGATGGTGTGGCGAACGCGCCAGACATCCGCCCACCCGGGGAGGTGCGCGTCGGGTAGCCGCCTCACGAGCCCCCAGGACGCGACGCGGCGAGCGATGCCCCTACGGTCCAGCCAGGCCAGCTCATCGCGGCCCAGAGGCCCAGCAGCGGCCCACAGGTCAGCGGCGCCGGGCGGGTAGACTGAGGGGCGCGGCGGTGGTGGCGGTGGTGGGGTAGCAGGGAGCCCCCCGGCCCACTCGCGCGGATCCACGTCGTGCGCTTTCAGCCAGTCCTCTAGGTCGCCGATAGGGCCACAGGCGCGGCAGATGGCGCGATTGCCGCGCTCGCGAAGGGCCGGGCGACCGTCGCGGGTGCGAGCGTTGCCACAGCGCGGGCACGCCTGCCCGGTGATGTGCGGCTCGATGGGCTCGCTGCGGAGCCGCTGCACCCACGCGGGGAGGTCAGTCACGGCGCGCCCGCATGAACAGCGGCATTTCGTCGGCGTCGCCGATGATGCGCGGCGGCGTCCACTTGCAGACGTCGGCGTAGATTAGCAGCTTCCTGCCGGTTTCAGGCAGCAGCGCGCCGGGCTCATAGCCGGTCACGACCTCGAACCGCTGACCGGCTGCCGTGTAAGCAGCCTCCGTCACCGGGCGGGCGGCTGCTACTCGGGTTGTGGTGCGACCGGTGTACACGGCGCCAGTCTCGGTCTGGTCGCAGGTGATCTGCGTCGCCGACCGCCGGACCATCTCCGAGGCGTGCAGCACCCAATCGTGGCCGTCGCCAAGGGCGTACAGCAGCGCCGAGCGAATCCAGCGGTCTGCGACCTCCATGGACGCAAACATCGTGGGCAGGTCCTGAATCATGTACGAGTCCGGCCATTGGACCGTGACGTAGGTATCACCGGGGTTCATGTTGTCTCCATTGGTTCGGTCAGTCACGGCAGGCCCATGCCAGCGCGACGAGCCAGACCACGCACGCGGCGGCGAAGACCTCGTCAGGGTGCCAAGTCATGGCTGGCAGTCCTTCACAGGCGGGAGGGTGATGCTGTCGAAGCACGCCACGGCGCGACGTGCGGCCATGACGGCCTCGGCGTCGGCGCCGCTGATCGAGAGCGCATCGGCGAGCCGGGAAGCCGACTCGCGGGCGATGCTGATGAGGCTGAGCAAGAGCCGGCGGGTGGTGATGGTCATCAGCCCACCAACACGATGGAGAGCAGGCTTACGTCAGACTCGGCGACCTCGTAGGCGTCGAATTCGTCGATGTCCTCGACGGCGGGACCGATGGGGTCTGCGGCCTTGTCGATGCGGTAGCCGTTGGCAGCGGCGTGGTCGATGGCCTCGGCTGCGGACATTTCGAGAATTCGGGCGTAGGTGGTAAGCAGGACGGTGTTCATGTTGGCTCCTTAGTGTGCTCACGTTGTACCATCGCGCCTAACGCCAGTCAATCCCTACGGTGCTCTTTGGTCCACATTTCCGGGTGGGCGGCGATGTCGTCAACGAGCTCGCCGGCATCCTCGACCGGCCAGGTCATCGGGTCGGGCCCCAGCCCGCGACGATGCGCCCAGCCCTCGACGTGGTCGCCCCACGCCAGCCCGGTAGCGACGCACGCGACAACCAGCGAGCGCGGATCGTCGTCGTCGGTCACCCCGGCCACGGCGGCACCTCCATTCGGGCCAGCTTCGCCCAGCGCGCGGCGTAGTTGCGCCACTGGTGCCAGTCCATGACCTTAGCGGGTGCCATCCCTGGGTGGGCGATGATCCAAGCGTCGACCTCGCGGCGTACACCGTCGGTCATGGCTCCGTCGACGGCGCTCCAGATGACCTGGCACGATGCCGCGAGCGCGGTTGCAGACGCAAGCCCAGCTGCGCGAGCGTCGGGGTCGGTGTCGTCGCCGAACACGCCCAGCTCGATGGCGTCGTGGACGTACATCGGCGCCAGACCCATCCGGTGCGCGACGGTCGCGAGCCAGCGGGCGCGGGCGGCGTTGCGGGCGCGCCCTTCGGGGCTCGGGTCGCCGTACGGCGCGGCAATGTAGACGGTGGTCCTCATGGCATCCCCTGGCAGTCCCGCGCGGGCGTGGTGTGTGGGTCGGTTTCGTCGTCGTCGTGCGTCCCTGGGCGGGCGTGCTGCTCCCATGGCTGCGGCGGGGTCGCGAAGATGAGCGGCGTGTGGCTATGGTCGGCGTCGCTCATGCCGGGCCGATGCCGAAAGAAGGCATCGTGCGCCTCTTGTTGCGCGAGGATGTCAGCATACAGCGCAGACCGCGTGGGCGACGCAAGGGACATCGCCTCGTGTCGCCGCATCATCTCCTGTCGCTCGGCGATGCTGGACCGGTCCCAATCCACCAACTCGCGGGAGTTTCGACGGGGCAGCGGGTTCAGCATGTAGGCCCTCGCGGCTTCGACAAGATCGGCCGGCGGTGCCTCGGGCCGCGTCAGCGTCACGGCGTACTCCTCCGGGATGACGCAGACGAAGGCACCACCGTGGAACTTGGCGGCGCTCACGACCCACGCGCGGCAAGCTGCGCCGTCCACGTGGGCGTGTCTTTCATCGCGTCCATCTGCGCCATGGTCCATTGGTCGACGGGCCCGAAGAACGCCACAGCCTCATCAAAGAGCTTCAAGTCTCGCATGGCCTTCGCGGCGTTGGGTCGACGCTTCGGCGCGAGGTCTTCGGCCGGCTTGGCATCAGGCGCCCGCCCAGTGACGGTGCTTGGCTGCTCACGGGTGGGCGCTTGCCGTCCCGATGCCGCGTTGCCGTCGTCGTCCTCATCCTCGGAGGAGATACCCACCATCGCCATGAGGCCGTACCGCTTGCCGTAGGTGATGGCTGACCCGATGCTCTGCGCGTCGGTGGCGCTGGCTCCCTTGGTCGCGAGCGCGGACGGCGCGAACGACGTGTCGGCCGCAAGCCACTGGCCCGAGGCGTGCAGCAGCATCGTCGTCACGACGACGGTCTGGTCTTCGGGGCGGTAGGTGCCGCTCTGCACGAGGGCGATACCGTTGGCCGAAAGCGGGCCGCGAACGGCGTCGATGCAGGCGACCAGCGTCGCGTACTTGTTCCGCATGTGCGGGTTGGTGCGGTCTTTCACCGCATGGCCCATGCTGGCTTGCGCCTTGGCGAGCGCGCCCGCGATGGCGTCGATGGATTCGGAATGTCGCATGATGGCTCCTGTGTGGTCGAGACAGCGCGCGGCCCCACTGGAGCAACGGTCGCGAGCTGTCCCGACTACGCGGGGTTGAGGGTGGAGGCGATGAGCATAGCCCAGACGGCCAGGGACGCCGTCAGGGCCGCTCCGAACGCCAGCGCCGTACATGGGGCGCCAGCGATGCCAGCGCCGCCTGTGAGGGCGATTCCGGCGATGAGGACCGCCAGCCCGGAGGCTAGCGTGATTCGGGCCGCGTCGGTCATGCGGCCCGCGCGGTGAGGATGTCCTGCGCGATGGCCTCGGCCACCTCGTCGCTGAGACGGCCATGCACATCGTGCAGCATCTGGCCGTCGAAGTCCTGGACGTAGGTCTTGCCGCCGCCGCGCACGTTGACGCGGCCATCGAGGGTGTAGACCCAAGCGTAGGTGGTGCCGTTGATAGTCGTCTTGCCGTTCATGTTGTCTCCAGTGTGCCGCGGCGTTGGGACCGGGCTCGGGGTTTACAGGCCGGGCCTGCCCTCACCCTTTCAGGCTGCACCGGCTGCGAGCGGGTCGCGGCCGGTCAGCGTGTTGAACGCGACCTGCAGAGCCTTCGCAAGGCGCTTGCGGCCGGTGTCCTCGGCCCAGTCCCATGCTTGGTCGAGCTCCTCGCTGAGGGAGATGTCGCAGTTGTCGGGCCACGTATCCATCTCGGCGTGCTTGATAGCTGCTCGTGCGCGGCGCTCGGTCATCGTGTTGGTGTTCATGGTGTCTCCAGTGTGCCGCGGCGTTCATCGCCTTGGCGTGCTCACGTTGTACCATCGCGCCGACCGACGGTCAACCTAGCCGGATGAAGAAAGTTCGATCATAGGTGACAGTCCATCGCGGCGGCGGCGGATTGTGTCGCTGCTACCTGCGTTCCCGCTATGGCTTTGATGACATCGCCATCTAGCGCGGGCACCTCGATTTCTGCGGGCCATTGCCAGGCGCGGGACCAATCGCCGCGCGCCGTCTCGTACCTGCGGCGCCCCAGCTCGACGAGCACCGACAGCAGGCGCGACGCGGTGCCGTGGTCGATAGCCTCGGGCGACTCGCACAGCGCTCGGACACCGTCACGGGCGGGCGCGGGCACGTACAGCCGGCCCGCGGCGTACTTGCGAAGGGCGGCGCGTTGCTTGTCGCTGGATTCCTCGCGTTGGCGCTCGCGGTCGCTCATCGTCGGTGCCACGGGTAGCCCGGCACGGGTCGCGGACTCCCAGAGCAGGCGGGCGAAATGCGCGGCCCCAACGCGAGCCTCGGACAGCGGGATGACGCGGGACCGCTCGGCGGCGATGACGGTTCGCGCTTCGGTCGCGGCGCGCTCCTCGAGGTCGCCCAGGCGCGCCGGAGTCGAGAACGACTCGACGAGCCCAGCGTCAAGCGGGTCGTAGACATGCGCGGCGGTCTTGCCGGGGTGCGTGCGGAGGATGCGGCCCACCTCCTGCACCTGGCCCAGCGCGGAGCGCTCGACGCGAGCGCCCAGCCAATCGAGCCAAGGCAGGTCGACCCCCTCGACGAGCAGGCGGACGTGTACCAGCGCGCCTAGCCTTCCCGCGCGGAGGTCGTCAAGCAGCGCCGCCCGCCCGGTGACGGGGAGTTTGGAGTGGATGGCTTGGGCGGGGATGCCAGCCGCTGTCAGCCGTTCGGCGTAGGCCTCGGCGTCGGCGATGTCGTACGCGCTGACAATCCCCGGCCCTTCGGGTGGGCGTGCCGCGAGCATCGCCAGTAGGCCGTCGTCGGCGGTGACGGTGTGGTGAAGCGCGCCCAGACCAAGGCTCGCGATGGTATGGACCTCGGGCCAGAGCACGCAACCGTCGCGCGCCGCGTCTGCCAGGCGGTACGACATGATGAGGTCTTGCCAGCCCGGTATGGGCGCGTCGGTGCGCCAAGGTGTCGCGGTCCACCCGCATCGGGTCATCGGGTCAAGCCGGGCGATGTCGGCGAGCCGCTGGTCGCTCGCGAGACCGCGGTGGCATTCGTCGGCAATCCACGCCACGGGGCGCCGCTTCGCCAAGAGCAGCGCATCGGCGAGGGAGCCCAGCGACGGCGCGCACGTCACGATGACATCGGAGCGGGGTTGCTTGCGCCGACCGTAGTACACGCCCACCCGGCCAGGCAGGCGCGCATCCATGGTGAGGTGCATCTGCTTCACGAGGTCTTCGGTGGGCACCGACACGACGACTGGCCCGCCCGCCCAGCGCGGCGAGGTGACGATGGCTGCGGCTACCTCGGCTTGCGCGTACGACTTGCCGCAGCCCGTGGCGACGCTGAGCACGTCGGCGCGGCGGGCTCGCATGGACGCGAGGCAGCGCGCAACCGCGTCGGGTTGCCACTGTCGCGGGGTGCGACCCATCCACGGCGCGCCTCGGGTGAGCTCAGAAGGGGCAGTCATTGTGGCCCAGCTCGCGGAGACGTGCGCGGACGCGGTCGCCGTGTGCCTGCTGATACCAGAGGTCGCCGATGGTCACGCCCAGCGCGAACGCAACATCATTCTCCGTGGCGTCTGGGTGGACCATGAGCGTCCATGCGTCGGCGGCGTCGCGGGTGGGCTCAGAACTTCCGGTCGGCGGGTCGCTGTCGTAGTGGTCGGCGTCGGCGTCGGCGCCGTGATGGCGTCCGTCCCAGCTCATGCGGCCTCCGCAGATGCGACGAGCGGCGAGCCGCGAAGGACGGCAAGCGCCCATTCGGCATGGGCCGGGTCGGTGTCGACGCAAACCCAGACCGAGCCGATGCTGTCGGCCGTACGGATGTTGACAGCGCGAGTCCCCAACAGACGCGCGGCCAATCGGAACGCCGCGTCCAGCGTGCCGACTCGGATGTTTGCTTCAATGGTCGTCATATTGCCTCCTGCCGCAAGGCTATCACGCCCCCATCGGAATGCACACGGCGCGCACACCTTGACCGACACGCAAAGAATCCCAACACGCGAAAACAGGCGCCCGCCCGGTAGAATAATGCGGCGCATATGGTGACACGGTAGGCGTTAGCGTTGCGCGACGCGCGGGCATGGCGTAGGTAGGGGCAGGAGGTGAGAGATGGATGACTGCTTGACGAACTTGGCGCGGCGGTTGGTCGCGGCGC
>Ga0315904_10011868_pt1 | contig 11061 bp, 10 predicted proteins | sample LakEriMetagenome_6_FD_203529 | JGI IMG/M metagenome (GOLD analysis project Ga0315904, IMG submission 203529) | Freshwater fungal communities from buoy surface, Lake Erie, Ohio, United States - Buoy 12 MA120 | ecosystem: Environmental > Aquatic > Freshwater > Lake | place: USA: Lake Erie, Ohio... | reverse complement strand
TCCATCACGATCGTGTCGGTGTCCCACAGGCACGCCAGCGAGGCAGGGGCAATGCTCAGCAGGCCGATGGCTAGGAGTCGCAGGCGAGTCTTCATGATGAAAGTGGCGCGATTTTGACACGATTTGAGAGAATCGCGCCATCAAATGACACGATTCCCGGGAATCGCTTCCAAGCCGGAACGACCTCGTCACATCCAGAAATGGCCTCACTGACAGCATTTGATGCGATTGACGCGATTTGGCCAAATAGGGACGCGATAAATTGAAATCACGTCAAAACGAGCTTGTATCGCGTCAATAGCGCGTCAATATCGCGTCAATCATGTCAGAAAGCCTCACAGAATCCCTTTATCGCGTCATATCCGAATCTCCCAGCGGGACAGGACTCGACGCGATAACACAGCAGCTCCGCGAATTCGGTTCCCGAAGCACGCTACTACGCCAGATCGGTGAACTCGTCCGCTCAGGGCGCATTGAGCGCTTCGGCAAAGCCAGGGCGACCAAGTACCGTGTGGTTTCAACTGCATCTGCGCCTGAGAGAATGGACCCGCCGAGGCACGAACCAAAACAGGAGCTGCTGCGCCGCGGTTTGGAGCCTTCAAGGAGCGTCGTGAGTGAAGATTCGCCCGTGGGTGACGTGCCGCTGATGGAGCTGCGGGACTATTTCCGCGAGCACTACTCGCTGAGGAAGCCCATTGGCTATCGACGTGAGTTCCTGGATGAGTACTCACCCAACCAGACCTGCTACCTGCCCGAGGTCACCCGCGATTATCTGCGCAGCCGCGGGCAGTCAGCGGAGATGGCGGCGCTACCACCGGGGACATACGCGCGTCAGGTGTTCGACCGCTTGCTCATTGACCTCGCTTGGAACTCGAGCCGCCTCGAGGGGAATACGTTTTCACTGCTGGAGACAGATTTTCTTCTGCAACAGGGACGTAGTGAGGACCCGCTGCGCCAAAAAGAGGCGCAGATGATTCTCAATCACAAGGCGGCGATCGAGTTTCTCGTCGAAGAGCCAACCCAGCTCAGCTTCAATCACTACACCTTCATGAACCTGCATGCCATCCTCACCGAGGACATGCTGGAGGAGGATGTGTATGAGGGAGCCTTGCGGGTGCGGCCCGTGGGCATCGGTGGCAGCGTTTTTCACCCGACGAGCAACCCCGCGCTCATCGAGGAGTGTTTTGACCTCATCTTGAAAAAAGCAGCCGCCATCAAGGATCCGCTGGAGTGCAGCTTCTTCCTCATGGTTCACCTGCCTTATCTGCAACCCTTCATGGATGGCAACAAGCGCATGTCACGCCTGTCAGCGAACATCCCGCTGATCCAGGCCAACATGTCGCCGCTGTCCTTCACGGGGGTGCCGGTGGCGGATTATACGACGGCTATCCTGGCTGTGTATGAGCTGAACCGCGTGGAGCTGCTGCGTGAGGTTTATATCCACGCTTACGATGAGTCGGCGAACCGCTACGGAGTGGTTCGCGGCGAAATGGGGGAGCCGGACCGCGTGGCCACGGGTTACCGCATGGAGATCAAAGAACTCGTGCGTGAAGTCGTGGTGAAGCGTCTCGGCAAACTCGAAGCCGCGGAGCATGTGCGCCGCTGGGCGGCGAAAAACATCACCGCCAGCAACCGCGCCCACTTCATCGAGCTCATCGAGCGGCGCCTGCTTTCGCTCAGCATGAACAACATCGTGCGGGTGAAGCTGCGTCCCTCGGAGCTGGAGGCGTGGATGCCTGTCTGGCAGATGAAGAAGGTTAAATGAAAGCGCGCGAATGGCGTCGCGGCATCGCAGAGATGCCGCGGCGCTTTTCTCATGGCTCAAGGCACCATCTTCAGCGCCCAGGAGATCACCAGCGGGGTCGTCACGCAGCTGATGACCGTCGTTGCCAGCACGACTTGCACCGCGGTGGCAGGGTGGCCGCCGTAAAGGCGTGCGATGACGATGTTGAAGACCGCCGCGGGCATCGCGCCCTGCACGATGAGTACATTGCGAAGCTCCGGCGTCACCGGTAGGAAAAAGGCCGCGCCGAAAAAGGCCAGCGGCACCACGCCGAGACGCAGGATCGGGCTCAGCACGGCCACTTTCCAGTTCATGCGCTCCTGACCCCAGATGTCCGCGATCGAGGCGCCGATCAGCAGCACGGCGAGCGGCACCGCGCACGCGCCGAGCATGCCGAACGTTTTGTCCGCCACTTCGGGGATGTAGGCATGCAGCCCGGTGAAGTTCAGCAGCAGTGAGCTGAGGATCGTGATCACCGGCGGATTCAGCGCCAGCTTCAGCGGAGCCTTATCAAAGCCCGTCAGCAGGCCCACGCAGGCCGTCCAGCACGCCAGCTCGATGCCGAGCGTGAAGGTGAAGAGCACACCGAGCGTGCCCGCGTCTGGAAACAGCGCCGTGACGATCGGGATGGCCACAAAGCCGTAGTTTTGCAGCCCGCAGCTCACGCCAAACGTGCGGCGGCCTTCATGTACGCGCAGTCCGATCAGCGGCGCGGTGAAATACGAGAGCGTGATGCCGAAAACGACCAGCGCATAGCCGAGTCCGGCCGCGAGCAGCACCGGCATCGGCTGCATCACCGCCGGATTCCCCGCCACGCGATCCAAAATGAGCGCTGGCGTCAAAACGGTGACCGAAAGCCGCATCAAGCCCGCGTCCGCCTCCTTCGGCAAAATCCCGCGTCGACGCAAAAACGCGCCGAGCAGCATCATCAAGTAAACCGGCAACGTGGCCGCGAGAATTTTGCCGTAGTCGTTCATTTCAGTCGCGATCCCGCTTAATGCTGCGCGGATCGGATTCAATGCGAATGACGGCCAAATTCAGCTTGGGCGTTTACTGCCCTGGCTCTTTGGAGGTGTCTTTGTAGGCCGCTTGTTTGGAGCGGATGCGCTCAATCGGCCAGCCGGTGAGCCTCGCGGTGGTTTGCGCCTCAGCTTCGCGGCGTTTCGGCAGGCCGGCGAAGTATTCACGGGCTTCTTCAGTCTTCGATTCGCCACGCCAGGGATGGCGTATGATGTAGCGGCCCTGGATGAACCGCCGGTCGCCCGTTTCTTGAAACACGATGTCCTCCGGGAAGTGCTCGCGGTCATAGCGCACGTGCAGACGGGTGATGTACACCTCGCCCTCCTCCGGGCGGCCATTGTCATCGCCTTTCAGCCAGTCGCAGCCCAGCTCGCGCAGCTCCCGCAGCGGCACGGGATCGCTGCTGCACGGGTCACACCAGCCCATGTCCCAGTAATACTCGGTGATGACCGAGGACATGTTCTCGATCTTCACCGCGCGGTCGAACATCGCACGGTAAAAGTCCGCAAACTCCGCCTTGATGAACTCAGGCACGTCCTGGTCCGTCTGCATCTGCACGGTGCGGTAGTTGGTGGATTCGACGCGGCCGTTGCGGCCCAAAACATACACCATCATGTCCTGCGGGCCGTTGGCGTTTACCGTGCCGAGCCGCACGGGCAGCATGAATTTGGCGCTTTTGTAGGTCACGCGGATCGGGCGCAGCCAAGTGCGGCCTTCTTTGGCTTGTCGATCCATGTTCACCTTCGCTACGAAGAACTTCATCTGCTGGCGGATGTAGCTGTCGAGCACTGGCTCCGCGCCCTCCGGCATCTTGTAGCCGTTTTCATTCAGCCAGAGCAGCAAACCATCGCTCTCCTTCGCGGAGAGCACGAGGATGTCATACTCGCCGGCGCTGAATTGTTTTTCGATGGTGACACCGCGTGCGCGGGCACCGTCGCCGCGCTTGTAAACGGGGGATCCTTCAGCTGCCGCGACGGGAGCTGGAACAGGGTTTTTTGGCTGCCAATTCGGATCTGGATCCCAATACTCCACCAGCCGCGGCGCGGTGTAGGCGTCCAGATGATCCAGCAGGGCCTTCTCGACGACCTTCACATCATCCTTGTCGATCACGGTCGGCACCGGGATGACGAGCGCGAACTCTTTGAGGTCACCCTGGTAGTCACTGGCCATCGTGATGGACGTTTCCTTGCCATCGCGCGTCAAAGCGACCTGAGATGAGCGGTTGTAGAGTTTGCTGTCCGCACGGGCGACGTAAAAGCCGCAAAAGGCAGAAGCGGTGAGCGGCAGGCAGGCAGCGGCGAGGAGGGTGAGGGCGTGTGTTTTCATGAGGAACCGATCTGGAGTGGCAAACCCGTGGTTGGCAGCCGCTGCGACCATTCATAGCGCCGCGCAGGCAGCAGAAAATCAATCAGCGGTGTCAGCAGCGAGCACACGGCCAGCGACCACAGCAGCCCGTTCGTGCCAAACATCCGGAACTGCCACCACCACCCGCCGCAGGCCACCAGCACCGCGAAAAGCATGCGCCCCGCGCGTGAATCCGGCGTGGTGCGCGGATCAGAGATCATGAAGAAGGTGAAGAGCAGCAGCGCGCCGTTTTGCAGCCGGTGAACCGGGATGGTCATCGGCTCATGCAACCACAGCGAGCGCCCGACCAGCAGCGCCACCCATGCGGCGAGAAAAGTCAGCGAAACATCCGCGCGGCCTGCGCGCATCACCACGAGGCCGCCGAGGCAGGCCATCAAAAAGGCAAAGAAGGCCACATTCCCCCACTGCCCCGGGCTCACCCACACCGCGCCATCAGATACGAGCATCAGCACCACCAGCGCGAGATTCGTCGGGTTGAAGACATGCTTGCCTTTCCAGCGCAGCAGGAACTTCGAGCTGATGGCGATCACCGCTGCCACCGCCGCGAGCCACCACGCATTCGTCCGGCACAGCAGGCAGAGCGAAAGCGCGGAGATCAGTGCGCTGCGCCACTCAAACCTCACTCCGGCCACGCGGGCACAAATCGCCTGGCAAATCAACGCGCTGCCGATGATCTGCGTCGCACGCGCCGCCGTGACCTCAAAATCCAGCGCCAGCATGCCGTAGAGCATCAAAACACCCAACACGGTGATCTGGTAAAGACGGGGATCGAGACGCATGACGCCGGCATAACATCATGGCGGCCCGTTTTTGTAAAGAGGCGGTCAATTCCCGCTCTTTCCGCGCCATCGCCGCCACGCATAAACGACGAAGTGCCCGAGGCCGCTGAATTTGTAGGCGGGGTCCACCCAGCGTTCGATGACGTAGAAGGCGAAGTAGTAAGCGCGGCTGAAACCCCACACGCAGAGCACGAGCAGCGCGGCGAAACGCCAGTTCGCGTGCTCGGCGAGCAGGATGCCGCCGGAAAGCAGGCCGATGAGCAAAAAGAGCCACGCTTTGAGCCACATTGCGCGGGTTGAGTGCAGGTCACGCATCATGGCGCGGTGATCGTGAGGTGGCGAAACTCGAGCGTGCCGGCTTTTTCGCCTTCGGGGCCGCCGGAGTCGCCGCCGAGGCCGAAGGTTTGTTTTTCTTCGGCGATGCAGGCGTGTTCGGCGGTGATGGTTTGGCCGTCGATGCTCGCGCTGAGCACCGTGCCGCGGAATTCGAGGCGCACGCGATGCCATTCGCCGAGGGCGAGCTTAGCGGGCACTTTGAGCAGCTCTTTCGACTCGCCTTTCTTCGGATGGCTCATCACGCGGAGCTGATCTTTGCTCATGATGAGGTGCACGATGTGGCCGCGCTCCTGCGAGCCGTTGAAAATGAGGCCGGCGAAGGTGGCTTTGCCCGTGAGGCGGAACTCGCATTCGATGACGGCGTCCTTCAAAGGCAGTTTGCGCACCTTCACCGGGCCGTGGCGGCGCGGTCCGGACTCAAAGCCGCGCAAAACGCCGTTTTCGGCTTTCCAAGTGCCTAGGCCCCAAAACCAGTCTTTGGACAGTTCTTCGTTAAAAGCCTCTTTGAGCAGGATTTTCGGTTCTTCGGCGAAAACGGGGCTGAGGAGGCAAAACAGGAAAAAGAGCGAGCGGCGCATCATGCAGCCCAAACGTCGCCAGAGGCCCAAAACGCACTTTTGATTTGGCGCGGAGCGCGTGAGCGGTAAAACACTCCCGCAAACCATCCATGCGCTACTTTTCCACTCGCGGCCAAACGCCCCTGCACACCTTCTCCGAAGCCGTCGAAGCCGGTCTCGCGCCGGATGGCGGCCTGTTTTTGCCGGAGAAGCTGCCGGACATCAGCGGGAAGCTCGCGGCGTGGTCGGCGCTGAGTTACCCACAGCTCGCGGCGGAGTTTTTCACGCTGTTTGCGCCGGAGATCCCGGCGGCGGAGTGGCACCAGCTCACGGCGGAGGCGTATCGCCGCTTTGAATCGCCGGACGTGGCACCGCTGAAGAAGATCACGGACAAAACCTACATCTTGGAGCTCTTCCACGGGCCGACGTTGGCCTTTAAGGACTTCGCGCTTCAGTTGTTGGGCCTCCTTTATAAGAGGCAGGTCAAACTCAGCGGCAAAAAGCTCTGCGTGCTCGGCGCGACCTCGGGTGACACCGGCAGCGCGGCCATCCACGGCTGCATGGGCCAGGACGGCATCCAGATTTTCATCCTCTATCCGAACGGCCGCGTCTCGCCGCTGCAGGAGCGCCAGATGGCCTGCACGGGCGCGGACAATGTCTTCGCGATACCCGTTCCGGGCACCTTTGATGACGCGCAGCGCGTGGTGAAGGACTGCTTCGGCGATGCGACCTTCGCCAGCGAGGTGAATCTCTCCGCGGTGAACTCCATCAACATCGCGCGCATCCTCGCGCAGTGCGTTTACTACATCTGGGCCGTTCTGCGCCTGCCGGAGAAGGATCGCGCGACGTGCGAGTTCGTGGTGCCGACCGGGAATTTTGGCAACGTGCTCGCCGGATGGCTGGCGCAGCGCATGGGCCTGCCTTGCGGCACCTTCCGCGTGGCGACGAATCAGAATGACATCCTCCACCGCTTCTTCACCACGGGTGAGTATCGCCAAGGCGACGTGCACCCGAGCCACGCGCCGAGCATGGACATCCAGGCGGCGTCGAACTTCGAGCGCTTCCTCTACTTCGTGCTTGGCGAGGACAGCGCGCGTGTGCGGGACGTCATGGCGCGCATCAAAGCGGGCGAGGTGGTGAAGATCGATCTGCCGCAGACCACTTTCCGCGCCAGCCGCATGGACGATGAGACGATCGTGAAGGCCACGGCGCAGATGTGGAAGGACTGGCAGTATGTGCTGGACCCGCACACGGCCTGCGGATTCACCGATATGGCGCAGGATCGCGTCAGCATCGTGCTCAGCACGGCCAGCCCGGCGAAATTCCCCGAAGTGGTCGAAAAGGCCACCGGCAGCGAGCCGAAGCATCCGACTCTGGAGGCGCTGAAGGCGCTGGAAATGCGCCGCTGGCCCTCCGAGGCCACGACGGAGGCCGTGAAGGCCTTCATCCGCGAAAAGCGGGTGGTTTGAGCTATTTTCAGGCGAACTGGAGGCCTTGGCAGCCTCGGTTCGGCTCAAAAAGCGAGTTTTTGGCCGGCAAAGTGGCTGGATCGGGTGGTTTTGACCAAAAACTGGCAAACTTCACCTTGCTGTTTCGGCTTTTGACCCCACCTTCGCCGCCGAAACAGCAATTTTCACCCCAAAGCTCATGAGCACACCCAAAATGGACGGCGCACAAGCCCTCATCAAAACCCTCGCCGACCTCGGCGTCGAATACGTCTTCGGTTACTCCGGCGGCGCGGCCATCCCGATCTTTGACGCCCTCCAGACCGTGAAGACGGACATGAAGTTCATCCTCGTCCGCCACGAGCAGGGTGCGGTTCACATGGCCGATGGTTACGCCCGCGCCACCGGCAAGCCGGCCGTCGTTCTCGTCACCTCCGGCCCCGGCGCTGGCAACACCGTCACCGGCATCATGACCGCGCAGATGGACAGCGTCCCGATGATCATCCTTTGCGGCCAGCAGGTCACCTGGATGCTCGGGAAGGACGCCTTCCAGGAGGCGGACATCTTCAACATCACGTCCCCGGTCGTGAAGCACAATTTCCTGGTCAAACAGACGAACGCGCTGCCCCGCATCGCCCGCGAGGCCTACCACATCGCCACCACCGGCCGCCCCGGCCCGGTGCTCATCGACATCCCGAAAGACATCAGCCAAGGAGCCTTCACCGGCACCTTTGACGAGCCGATGGACCTGCCTGGTTACCATCCGGAGGACAACTTCAAGATTGATCAAGCTGGCATCAAGGAGGCCGCGCGCCTCCTCGCCGGTGCGAAGCGCCCCGTGATCCTCGCCGGTCAGGGTGCGATGATCGCCCGTGCGGACAAGGAACTGCTCACGCTGGCCGAGACACTCGGCTGCCCGGTCACCACGACTTTGCTCGGCAAAGGCGTCTTCCCCGAAACGCATCCGCTGTCCCTCGGCATGCTCGGCATGCACGGCACCGCGTATGCGAACAAGGCCATCTGCGAAGCCGATCTCATCTTCAATGTCGGCTCCCGCTTCGATGACCGCATCATCGGCAAGCCGCACATGTTCGGCCGCAACGCCAAGCTCATCCACATCGACATCGACGCGGCGGAGTTCAACAAGATGATCAAAGTGGACGTCACGATCAAAGGCGATGCGAAAGCCGCGCTCAGCGATCTGCTTCCGCACGTCGAGAAGCTGCCCACCGAAGACTGGCTGGCCCATCTCGATGGCTACAAGAAGAAATTCCCGCTCACTTACAAGAAGCAGGGCGGTCTGCGCATGCAGCAGGTCATTGATGAGCTCTACACGCTCACGAAGGGCAAGGCCATCGTCACCACCGACGTCGGCCAGCACCAGATGTGGGCCGCGCAGTTCTACAAGAACGACGAAAGCTATCACTGGCTCAGCTCCGGCGGTGCCGGCACGATGGGATTCGGCTTCCCGGCGGCCATCGGTGCCCAGCTCGCCTGCCCGGACAAGCTTGTCGTCACCATCTGCGGTGATGGCGGCTTCCAGATGACCTTGTTTGAACTCGCCACCGCCGCGATTCACAAGCTGCCCATCAAGATCCTCATCCTGAACAACAGCTACCTCGGCATGGTCCGTCAGTGGCAGGAGTTGTTCTTCGAGAACCGCGAAAGCGGCGTCGATCTCATCGGCAACCCGGACTTTGTGAAGCTCGGCGAAGCCTACGGCATCAAAGGCTGGCACATCCGCCGCCCCGCTGATGTCGAGCGCATCCTCCAGCAGGCCCTCGATTACAACGACGGCCCCTGCATCATCGAAGCCGAGTGCATCAAGGCCGAGAACGTCTTCCCGATGATCCCCGCCGGTGCCGCTTTGGAGGACATGATCCTCGAAGCGCCGAAGCACAAAATGGAGAAACCCACCGGTTCGACCTAACCCAAGGGAGCGCGGACACTCCTGTCCGCCTCTTTGCACGGCCGATGAAAACCAATCGCATCATCCACGGCGACGCCCTCGCCGAGTTGAAAAAGCTCCCTGCAGCCTGCGCGCAATCCATCATCGCCGATCCGCCCTATTTTAACGTTCTCGAAAATGAAGCCTGGGACACCCAATGGAAAACAGCCGCCCACTATCTCGCCTGGTGCGAGAAATGGGTCGCTGAATCCATGCGCATCCTCCGCGATGACGGCCTCTGCTTCATCTTCGGCCAGTTAGGCAAGCGCGAGCACACCTTTCTCCACCTCATGTCACGCCTCGCCCAGCAGCACCAGTTTCACGATCTCATCATCTGGGATCGTGCGGTGGGCTACAATGAGCGCCGCGACAGCTTCACGCCGCAGTACGAGATGATCCTCGTGCTGCGCAAAAGCGACGAGGTGAAGTTCAACAAGGATGCCGTGCGCGTGCCCTACGACCGCGCCACCATCGCCGAGTATCTCCGCGATCCGCGCTACAAGAACAAGAAGGCCCGCAAAGCCCATCTCGAGGCCGGAAAGTTCGCCACGAACATCCTTCGCGTGCCCAGCTTGAAAGGGAACTCGAAGGAAAAGTGCGGCCACCCCTCGCAAAAGCCCGTCGATCTCATTGAGAAGCTCATCCTCGGCACCACCGACGCGGGCGATCTCGTCCTTGATCCCTTCCTCGGCTCCGGCACCACCGCCGCCGCCGCGAAGAAACTCCAGCGCAAGTGGCTCGGCATCGAAAAAGACTCGAACTACCTCAAAATCGCCCGAGCACGCCTCAAGACACCCATTTCAAAATCCAAAAACTAACCTGACACGACCATGAGCGACCGCATCCCTGCCACCACCGACAAAAAGCCCGCTCCGCAGGCGGACATCATCAACATCCACACGCTCAGCGTCATGGTGAACAACCAGCCCGGCGTCCTCGGCCGCATCTGCGCCGTCTTCAGCCGCCGCGGGTTCAACATCGAGTCTCTCGTCGTCTCCCAGACGCGTGATCCGCGCTTCAGCCGCATGACCATCGGCATCAGCGGCCATCCCGAAGGCCTGCACCAGATCATCATGCAGGTGAACAAGCTCATCGACGTCATTCACTGCGTCGAACACACCGACCGCGACGCCGTCTCCAAGGAAATGGTGCTCATCAAGGTCGCCGCCGGTGCCGCCGACCGCACCGAGATCCTGCAAATCATCGAGCACTACAACGGCAAGACCGTCGATCTTCAGGAAGACAGCCTCATCGCCCTCATCAGTGGCAACACCGACAAGCTCGATGCCGCCGTCCGCCTTCTCAGCAAGTTCGACATCGTCGAAACCGTCCGCACCGGCAAGGTCGTGATGGCGCGCGGTCTCGCAGACACTTAATTCCGATTCAAAGGACCCAAGAGACTCAAACGACAGAAAGGACTGCCCCGCGCTTTCGTCCTTTCAGTCCCTGAAGTCCTTTTTGTCTTTTCATTCGTCATGCGTATCCTTCACCTCACGCCCGGCACCGGCAGCTTTCACTGCGGAAGCTGTCTGCGCGATCATGCGCTCATCAAGGCGCTGCGCGTGCGGAAGCATGATGCGGTCATGGCACCGCTTTATTTGCCGCTGGTGACGGATCGTGAGTTTGGCGCGCAGGAGCAGCCGGTGCGTGTCGGCGGCATCTCGCTGTATTTGCAGCAAAAGATGCCGTGGTTTCACTGGATGCCGAAATTCGTCCACAACTGGCTCAACAAGCCGGATCGCCTTCGCTGGGCCTCGCGCCGCATGGGCATGACGAGCGCCAAATCGCTCGGCGAGATGACTTTGGGCTCTCTTTTGGGCACGGAGGG
>Ga0315904_10011867_pt1 | contig 11064 bp, 10 predicted proteins | sample LakEriMetagenome_6_FD_203529 | JGI IMG/M metagenome (GOLD analysis project Ga0315904, IMG submission 203529) | Freshwater fungal communities from buoy surface, Lake Erie, Ohio, United States - Buoy 12 MA120 | ecosystem: Environmental > Aquatic > Freshwater > Lake | place: USA: Lake Erie, Ohio... | reverse complement strand
TTGGAACTGCCACCAAGTTGTAAGCGGCAAAGTAAGAAGAGATTGTCGTGAGATTTCGGTCGGGCGTGAGCGACTCTGATTCAGCGTCAATGATTGAACCAAGCAAAGTTGCTGGTGGCTCGCGAAGCAGCCGTTGGAAGTGCGCGATACCGAGGAATTTGCCGGTGGGAGTCTCATGTGGCGCTCTGGTAACAAAGACTTGTGAAGCAAGCGCTGGCGTTATTTCACTGGCTCGCAGCGCGGCAAGCGCTTCGGCAACTGTGTTATCAGCAGCGAGAATGATTGGTTCGGTTGTCATCATTCCGCCAGCTGAATAATCCTCATACACCATGAGTCGTCGAACATCTTCGGCATCCTCGGGCTCCATGAGATTAAGGAGTGATTCCGCCTTCTCGGTGCCAACTTCGCGCAGCAAATCCGCCGCATCATCTGGATCCATTTCGCCGAGGACATCAGCAGCTCGCTCGCCTTCAAGTTGCGCAAGCAATGCAACGCGTTCGCCTTCCTCCATCTCCTCGAGCAGATCAGCAAGTCGCTCATCATCGAGCGCTCGAGCGATCTCCACGCGACGTGACATGGAAAGATCATGTAAAGCACCTGCTAAGTCGGCAGCTTTGAGGCTTGATAACGTGGCAAGAAGGCTCCGTGCTTCATCATCAGTTTCACTTGCTGCGAACTCTGTCAATTGTGAATACTCAACGGTCTTTCCTGGACCGCGTCGACGAAGACCAGAGCTCTTGGTTGCGACATGTACTTTGTTTAACAGCCAATCCCCACGACGAGTTTGTTCCATTGCGATATCTTCAATAATCACTCGCTCAGGTTTGCCAATTAACGTTGTCGTCCGATCAAGAAATTCACCGAGGACAAGAAATTCACCGGGTCGAGGCTGAAATCTACGAACGTTGAGCAACCCTGTGATGACCACTGTGCCTGGTTCGATAGATGTGACCCTCGTGATGGGAATAAAGATTCGTCGTCGTGGCGGCACCTCCACGATTATTCCGAGGACGCGCGGTGGTACCTGACCCGCCTGAAGAGTGGCGACGACATCGCGCACCTTTCCCACTTGATCACCAGTTGGGTCAAAAACCGCAGTTCCTGCAAGGCGCGCTATGAAGACTCGATTCAATGTAGCGCTCATAAGAGTAAGGGTACCGGTTAGGGTCGTACTCATGATGTCGATGAATCGAGCAGCCCAGGGGCGAAAGCGTCCAATCGGTGGGGGCGATCTCACGAGATTAGCTATTGGAATCATTGGCATTGGAACATCTGGACCGCTCATTGCACTCGGCGCCATGGCGGTGCCAGTGGCTATTTTTTGGAGAAACCTCGGCGGATCTCTGCTCACCCTTCCATTTGCGTTGGCGAAAGGGGAGTGGCGATCACTAACGAGAAAATCCTGGAGTTGGTCGATTCTTGCTGGGGTATTCCTTGCGCTTCATTTCATCTGCTTCTTTTACTCAATGCGATTAACGAGCGTCGCTAGTGGAACTGCGCTAACAGCAACGCAACCAATCTTCGTTGCCCTCTGGCTTCGCTACAAAGGGCGTGTAGTGGATCGTCGAGTCTGGGTGGGAATGGCAATTTCCATGGTGGGCGTTCTGATCATCACTGGAGTTGATTGGTCGTTATCGACTCGTTCATTGACTGGTGATCTCATCGCACTTCTCGGCGGTGCACTAGCTGGCGCATATGTCACTGCTGGTTCACATGTTCAGAAGGTTGTTTCTACAACTACCTACACAACCATCTGTTATTTGGTATGCGCGTTAACTTGTTTGATTGTGGTTATACCTAGCGGCGCTTCATTATTTGATTATCCGCGCGAGGAATGGTTGCTCATACTTGGCTTGATAGTCGGCGCACAATTGCTAGGTCATACGCTCTTTAATCAAGTGCTCGTGCGAGTCAACCCAGCTGTGGTCTCGTTAATCGTCTTTTTTGAAGTCCCCGTTGGTGCGCTCCTTGCTTTCTGGTGGCTAGGGCAAGTACCGCCGGCAGGAATAATCCCAGGCATTGCGCTGTTGATTTTTGGAAGTGCTCTCGTTGCATCTCGAACATCCCAATTACAGGGAGATGAAAGAGATGGTGTCGCTCATGAAAATTGATTTACATTCGCACACAAATGTGAGCGATGGCATCAACTCACCAAGTGAGCTTGTTGGCTTGGCAAAAACCGAGGCGATTTCAGTGTTGGCAATAACCGACCACGACACTGTTGAAGGATGGCAAGCCTTAGCTGCGTTAAAAGCCCCAGTAGGCGCGGGAGCGTTGACCATAGTTCCAGGGGCTGAGATTTCATGCCGTACCGCAAATGGTATGAGCGTGCACATGCTGGGTTATCTCTTCGACCCCTTGGATGACGAGCTCAATCAAGCGATGTCGTTAACTCGCGACGATCGCATCCCGCGCATGAAAAAGATCATTGGATTGCTTAACGAGGCAGGAATCGAGATTTCTTTTGCTGACGTAGCAAAACATTCTGAAAGCGCTCAAACAGTTGGTCGTCCCCATTTGGCTGATGCGCTGATGGAGCGCGGCGTAGTGAGTTCACGAGATGAAGCATTTAAGAAGTATCTACACAACGATTCACCTTTCTATGTTGGACATTTTGCGCCAACTCCAGAAGAAGCAATCACTGCTATAAAGCGTGCGGGTGGAGTGAGTGTTTTGGCGCATGGCTTAGCGGGCTCGCGAGGTGCGATTTATTCAACAGATGAAATTGCAGCTCTACTCGCACATGGCTTAGATGGTCTAGAAGTAAATCACCGTGACCACGACGATGATGCGCGAAATACGCTCCGAGAGATGGCGCGTGCTTTTGATGTCTTTGCAACTGGCTCAAGCGATTATCACGGCGCTATCGGTTCGCAACGCCTTGGCATGGAACAAACCGCACCGGATGTTTGGGAGGGTATCCTCGCTCAAGGGAAGGGATGCGAGGTGTTTACCGTATGAACGGAAGTGTGGGCGCAGTAAGCGCATTAACCTTTGGCATTCAAGTGTTTGTCACGTTGATTGTCATCATCGATCCCCCGGGAGTGATGCCAATCTTCCTCTCGCTTGTCTCGAAATACTCGCCAGAGCAGCAGCGCAGGCTTGCTTGGAAGACTGCAAGCGTCTCCCTACTTCTTATCATTATCTTCGCGCTCTTTGGCCAATTCATTTTAGATTACTTGAAGATTTCACTTCCAGCTTTGCAGGGGGCAGGTGGACTCTTGCTGCTGCTCGTTGCATTAAACCTCTTAACGGGAAACCAAAAAGAGCAAGGTAACGAGGAAGATGTGAGTGTGGCGCTAGTTCCATTAGGAACACCACTACTTGCCGGGCCTGGTGCGATAGTTGCAACAATCATCTTCGTCAAACAAGCGAATTCTGCTGGCTCGGGTAGCTCCGTATCGATGATGGCCGCGCTATTTGCTGCCATTATTTTGCTCCATATTTTGCTTGGCATGGTTTTGGCATACTCGACTGGAATCATCAAGATCATCAAGAAATCTGGCGTCACGCTCATCGCGCGAATCGCTGGACTTTTACTTGCAGCTATTGCAGTGCAGATGATTGCGGATTCAGTGCGTGCCTTTGTCAACGCATGAGTGATCAGAACGTGCAAATCTCATTTGATGGCATGCCGGAGAAACTTTTCTCTTGCACTCCGTATCGATTAGAAACGTGGCTTGATTGTCCAAAAAAGTATCGCTACACCTATATCGATATCCCAAAACCACCGCGGGGTGGCCCATGGGGACATACCAGCATGGGAAGCGCAGTTCACAATGCCCTTCGCGAATGGTTCACCTTGCCGCAACAGCAGCGAACGGATGAAAAGGGCGCTGAGCTAGTAGTAAAACATTGGCGTTCTGAAGGTTTCCGAGATGATGAACAATCTGAAAGATATCGCTTTAGGGCTCAGCAATGGGTTCGTCAGTATTTAACCGGAGTAAATCCGAATGATGAACCTCGTGGTCTTGAACGAACAGTGAGTGCAACAACTGAGCGCTTATCGCTTTCCGGGCGGGTCGATCGAATCGATGAGCGTGGTGATGAGCTCGTGATTGTCGATTACAAAACAGGCAAACGTCCACCAGATGAAATAGAGGCGGGTGGTTCGCTGGCCCTTGCTATCTACGCCATTGGTGCCGAACGAACGTTGCGGAAGAAATGCCGCACGGTGGAGCTACACCACCTTCCATCAGATACCAAAGCGGTTTATCGCCATGATGAGGCCTCGCTTGCCCGCCACGTACAACGAGCAGAGCGCATCGCAGCCGAGGCGCTTGCAGCAACTTCGCAAGGACGCTTCACTGCGACTCCGGGAGCGCTATGCGGATATTGCGATTACGCTCGGATATGTACCGATGCCGACCGAGAGCCAGCACAACCATGGGCAGGGCTCGACGAGAATTCGTGAGCGTCATTACGACCTGCAAAGAGTGAAGAGCGCGCATTAAAAGAAGACTCAGAAATTAGGGGAGATGTAGGTGAACCAAAGTTACTTTGCTGCCGACTCGGTTGTTGCGCGCCTGCATTCAGATCCTGCGTTAATAGTTGGGGGAATCCGCGCACTCATGGAGCAAGCGCTCCATCCTGGCGCTATGGCTGGAGTCGCGAAATACTCAGATTTTCGCGACGATGCATGGGGGCGATTACGCCGCACTGGTGAATATGTGGCATTGGTGACCTATGGGCCGCGCAACGAGGTTGACCGCGCTGCAGAACGTGTGCGCACCATTCACCAGCGATTGGGATTAGACACTCAAGAAGAGTTGCTCTGGGTTCACGCATCCATGGTTGATGCATTCGTTGATGTTGCGTTGCGATCTGGAGCGCCGTTCACCGAGCGAGATATCGATGATTATCTGCACCAAATGGTGATCTTCGCGGAGCTAGTGGGAATCGAACGTGCGAGCGTGCCGTCGTCATATGAAGAGCTCAAGGATTACATCTGCGATATTCAACCAAAGTTAGCTGCCACAGAAGAGGCTAAGCGCACTTCGGTCTTTCTCACCTTTCCGCCTATGTCGCTACCACTTCGCTTCGCAACTCCTGCGCCAGCGCTATGGGCTTCAGTAGCAACGCTTGCTGCCGCATCGTTACCACGGTGGGCGCGCGATATGTATGGCTGGCCGGCCTTTCCTGGTCAAGAGCAAGTGACTAATCGAGCACTGGTTACTTTCCGCAAAAACGCGCTTAAGCTCCCAGAATTCATGCGAATGAGCCCGTATGCCAAAGCGCAACGCGAGCTTGTAACAAGTGACCCGAGTATTTAGAGTTGATGTAAATAATGTCTCGAATACTTACGCTCCTGAATACCACTGGTGGTGTTGGTCGGACCACTAGCGCACTCTCTATGGCAGTTGCATTTTCTGAGTATGGCAAGAAGGTGCTTCTTATCGATTGCGATCCACAGGGAGCTTTGACATTCACTTTAGGCAAAGAGAATTCCAGACGTACCGCATATGACATCTTCTCGGGGCGCGAGCGAGCGCTGGGCATGATTCATCAAACTGCAGAGCGAGTAGATCTAATTCCTGCTTCGCCCAAATTATCTGGAGATTTGAAGATAAAAGATGACCGCATGCTCTTTGATGCGCTTGCGAAATTTGAATACGACATCATCATTATCGACACCGCATCCGGTCTCTCAAGATTAAATCAACTAGTCCTTGCCACAGCTGATGAATTCATTATCCCTACTCGATTAGATTTGCTTTCGGTACGTGGGGCGCTTCAAATAGCCAAGGAGAGCGCTCGGTATCGCGGAAAGATTCGCGCAATCCTTCCCACTATGGTCGAAGCGCGCTCGAAACATGGCATTGAGATGGTGGAACTGCTCAGGGAGAAATTCGGCGCATTAGTAATCGAGCCAGGAATACCAAAGAGCCCATTATTTGCCGATGCCGCTCTGGCAGGTGCTTCGCTTTTGAGCCACAAGAAGGCAAGCGATATTGCAGGGATGTATCGCGAAATTACTTACGATTTTCTCTAGGTCGATACTGCGTTGTGACTAGTTAGTTCCGAAGCCAACTTTTCGCTCGGAGCGTGCGCTCACTTCGATGAAACCAACCTTCGCAGCAGGCACGATAAGTCTGCGACCGCGCTCATCAGTGAAGGAGACATGCGATCCTTCGTTTAGCGCGCGTGCAACCGTCGCTTCGATTTCATCGGCGCTATTTGATAAATCGATAGTCAATTCGCGTGGCGAATCGCTAATGCCAATTCGGACTTCAACTTTGCTTGAGGATGCGCTAGTCGAACTTTCGGCGCTCTTTTTTGTGCTCATATTCCTACCCTAGCGATTTATTTCTTTCCGCGCTCATCAAGTGTGCGTGGATATCCTGAGATTCCGCGCCATTGCAGATTTGCCACAAGTCGCGCCGCTTCTTCGCGGGGGACGCGCCCATCACGCTCTAGCCAATAACGTGCTGTGAATTGCGCAGTGCCAACCAAGCCGATGCCCAGGAGCATCGCCGCTTCATCGGGAATTCCAGTATCTGCAGCGATCACTGCACTCACTGCCGCGGCACAGTCGTATGTCATGCGAGTTAATCGCTCACGGACAGCTGGCTCTACGCTCATATCACTTTCAAAGAGGAGGCGATAAGCCTCGCCCTCTTCCTCAATAAAATTGAAATAGGCATCAACGGTTGCTTTGACTCGGTCGGCATTGTCGTGGGTAGACGCGATGGCGCGTTGTATGGAATAGACCAATTGATCGACATGGAGATCGAGCACTGCCAAATAAAGGTCGAGTTTGCTTGGGAAATGTTGGTAGAGCACGGGCTTGCTTACTCCCGCTCGATCGGCGATTTCATCCATAGCAGCTGCGTGATAGCCGGCAGAGGTAAAAACCTCGAGCGCGGCGGTGAGAAGTTGTGCTCGCCGTTCATCGCGCGGCAGCCGTGCCTTTGTATCACTCATAGGGTCGATGGTAGGCCTTCAAGTGGAGCGGGAGTAAGTAAACATGGCAGAGTAGGGGTGTGAGCCATCCCATGACGCCCCCACTAAAAGCACTGGTCGAACCTGGACCTGCGCTCACAGTGGATCAGGTGCGGCGATATAGCCGCCATTTGATTATCCCTGACGTCGCGATGGATGGTCAGCGCCGCTTGATGGCAGCAAAGGTGCTCTGTGTTGGCGCTGGCGGCTTGGGCTCGCCCGCGTTGATGTATTTGGCAGCAGCAGGTGTTGGAACGTTGGGAATCGTGGAGTTCGATGTTGTCGATGAATCAAATTTGCAGCGACAGATTATTCATGGCCAAAGCGATATCGGAAAAAGTAAAGCGCTCAGCGCCGCCGAGAGTATTGCCGAAATTAATCCTTACACAAAAGTAATTGTGCACGAGACTCGACTTGATAATTCAAATGTCATGGAGCTCTTCTCACAATACGACTTGATCATCGATGGCACCGACAACTTCGCCACACGTTACATGGTCAACGATGCAGCCGTTCTACTTGGCAAACCTTACGTCTGGGGTTCGATCTATCGTTTTGATGGACAAGCAAGCGTCTTCTGGGCAGAACATGGACCGTGCTATCGCTGCTTGTATCCCGAACCACCGCCACCTGGCATGGTGCCCAGTTGCGCCGAAGGCGGTGTACTTGGCGTGCTCTGTGCATCAATCGGTTCAATTCAAGTAACTGAGGCAATCAAGCTCATTACGGGAATTGGCGAGAGCCTCATTGGCGAATTGATGATTTATGACGCGCTTGAGATGTCATATCGCAAGGTGAGAATCCGTAAGGATCCTAATTGTGTCCTATGTGGCCCGAATGCAACACAAAAAGAGTTACTCGAAGATTATGAAGGTTTCTGCGGCGCAATTTCCACCGCAGCGACTGAGGCGATTGCAGGATCGACAATTTCTGTTGAACAACTCAAGAGCAAAATGGAACACAAGGATAATTTCCTACTCATAGATGTTCGCGAACCTGCTGAGTTTGAAATTGTGCGCATACCTGGTTCTGTGCTCATTCCAAAACAGGAGTTCCTTGATGGTTCAGTGCTCGCTAAATTGCCACAAGATAAGCCGATTATTTTGCATTGCAAGAGTGGCGTTCGCTCTGCCGAATGTTTAGCAGTCCTTAAGGGCGCCGGCTTCTCCGATGCAACACATGTCAGCGGTGGCGTTCTTGCGTGGGCAAAGCAGATTGATACTTCCCTGCCTACCTATTAATTCTTCAAATCTTGAGCGCTCGCTTAAGGAAATCAAGTTCCAACAACATCAAATTTTCGGCGACCACTTCTTGTGGTGTCATGTGGGTAACCCCCGTGAGCGGCAAAACTTCGTGTGCTTTACCAGCCTCTAGAAGCGCAGAGGAAAGCTTCAAAGAATTGGAAACCAGAACGTTGTCATCGACCATGCCGTGGATAATCATTACGGGTACTTGGAGATTCTTCGCCTCATTAAGAAGTGATGATTTCTCGTAATTTACGCTCTTCGCATCAGGTCCCATGAATCGCTCGGTGTAGAAAGTGTCGTAGAGTCGGAAATCGGTAACCGGCGCACCAATAACCGCCGCCTTGAAGATATCTGGTCTACGAACTGCGGCAAGCCCTGCAAGATAACCGCCGAATGACCACCCTCGAATGGCAACGCGCGCACTATCAATTAATCCAGGATGGGTCGCGATGAGCGCTTGCACAGCATCTGCTTGATCATCAACCGGGAATGTCGACAGGTCATCGACAATCGCACGCTCCCATTGCGGGTCTCGATGTGGCGTACCCCGTCCATCTGAGATGAGCACGGCAAATCCTTGATTTGCAATCCATTGCGCCTCTGCGTACGCGCTCTTCGCATGCATTACTCGTGCGTGCCCTGGACCGCCATAAGGGTCCACTAGCAAAGGAAGATTCTTTGGTTCACGATTCTGTGGAAGTAATAGTGCGCTGCGCAGCCCTCGTTCGCCTAACGAAAGAAATTGCGGTTGCGCATCCACTTCGGGTCGTTCATTATGCGCTGCGATTTTTCTCGTCACACCATCGCGCTTGATAACTACTGAGACTTCATAGCTGTTCAGATCTCGTGAGATGAGTAAGAGGGTGCCGCCGTTAGTGCGAGCCATATGCACACCTGGCTCTGTCGTGAGCGCTTCGAATTCGCCACCCCAGCCCCGCCAATAAACATGTGATTGAGTGGGATCGAAGGTTCCAGAGAAGGTGATGCCATCGCGATTTATTGCAATGATGCCATCGACTTGAAGATGCTCTGGCGTGACAACCTCTCCATTCACAGCGATTGAATGGGTGTTCTCATGGATGACATGCGTTATGAGTTCACCATTGGGTCCCCATGCAGGAACACCAGCAACGAGATCAATCCATGCGGGATCTTTCATATCTGCAATTACACGCCCTTTGGCGCTCTCAGGGTCAATAGCCACAATCTCTGCATGGCGTTGGTTCCGCGACATGGTCAAGAGCAAAGGCGGAACTTTGCCATCACCTGGATTCACATCGCAGAGATACTCATGAGCTGGATTCCAGCTGATCTCTTTTCGGGATAGATCCTCAAGGTTGAGCAACAAGAGCGAGGTAATGACATTTGCGGTGCCGACAAATGGATAGCGAACCTCTCGAGGTGCACTTTCAGGGTTTGCTGAGTCGCTGATAAAGATTTTTGTGACAGGTGTTTGATCAAAGCGTTGCACGAAGAGTGATTGGCTATCGGCGCTCCACCAGAAACCGTGATGACGTGACATCTCTTCACTTGCGACAAATTCTGCGGTCCCATAAAAAATATCGGGATTCTCTGGAGTACATAAAACTTTTACTTTGCCCTCGCGCGAGAGGTGAAGTTCCCCTTCGGGAGTGATGTATGCGATTGATTTTCCATCCGGCGCTAACTGCGGATCTATGACTATCCCGGCGCTAGCCTCCTCGCGAATTCTTTTAGAAGAAATCTCGAGCGTATAAAGCTTGCCTGAAAGTACGAATGTGATGAATTCACATTTCTTATCTGAGGAATAAGAGGTAATGCCCCCGGCAGCCTCCCGAGTGCGCTCCCGGCGGGCACGCTCTTCTGGCGAGAGCTGCTCTGCGCCATCGACTAGCAAGTTCAGCGGATCAACGAGTAACTCTTCGACATCGGAACGGAGGTCATATTGATAGAGGCGACCGATTCGGTCGGTACCTGAGGCGCTACGCACGAAGATCAGGCGCTGCCCATCAGGGGAGAGCGTGAAGGTTCGAGGCGCGCCTAGGGTGAAGCGCAACGTCTTCGCAGAGTGGCGCGGAAAGGAGAGTTGCGATGTGTCGGCCATAGGAATTCACCGTACCCTTTCATCCATGCCTGAATCCACTGCGTCGAAGCGAGGTCGGCTACTTCTAGTTCATGCCCATCCTGACGATGAGAGTATTAATAATGGCGCAACCATGGCGAAGTATGCGCATGAAGGGTTTGAGGTAGCTCTGGTCACCTGCACCCGTGGTGAAGAGGGCGAAATCTTGCTCCCCGAATTGGCCGATGCCGCGAGTGATAAAAGAGATCGTCTTGCGGAAATTCGTGAGGGAGAACTTGCCAATGCGCTCGAGGCGCTAGGCGTTAGTCGCCATTGGTACCTTGGCGCTCCAGAGCTGCGTTTTCGCGACAGCGGAATGATGGACACGCCACAGAACGCACGGCCAGATGTTTTTTGGAACGCTGATGTTGATGAAGCGGCTGCGCTACTTGCACATTACATAGTCGAATTCAAACCGCACGTCCTGGTTACCTACGATGAATTTGGCGGTTACGGACATCCCGATCACATTCAAGCGCATCGAGTAACGATGAAGGCTGCGGAATTGAGCGAAAGACTTGGTTGGCAGATAGCGAAAATCTACTGGAATGTTATGCCGAAGTCTCTGGTGCAAAAAAGTATGGATGCGATGCGCGAGATTGGTTCTGATTTTTTTGGAGCGGAATCTATCGACGACATTCCCTTCGCCAAAGATGATTCATTTGTCCATGCCGTAATTGATGGTAATAAATATGTTGAAATGAAGAAGGAGGCCATGAAGGCTCATCGCACACAGATTGCAGTGGATGGTCCATTCTTCGCCCTCTCGAATTT
>Ga0315904_10011864_pt1 | contig 11065 bp, 17 predicted proteins | sample LakEriMetagenome_6_FD_203529 | JGI IMG/M metagenome (GOLD analysis project Ga0315904, IMG submission 203529) | Freshwater fungal communities from buoy surface, Lake Erie, Ohio, United States - Buoy 12 MA120 | ecosystem: Environmental > Aquatic > Freshwater > Lake | place: USA: Lake Erie, Ohio... | reverse complement strand
TTCGCTCTACATTTCCACCGACTGACCGCAGGATTTCCATGACGTTTGCATGGTCGTTCGTGTTCTCTTTACGCACCTTCAGCAGAAGCGTAGTGACAATACCGCCAACTGCTGTAACGAGAGCTGCAATGACGACACCCCAATCCACATCAAGCCTGAACCTTTGATGCCAACCAAGCCTTCACACGCTCCGGCTTATTATCGCCAGCAACATAACGAAGATGCCAAGGTTCCTGAGGGACAACCTCCCACGAAAACCCAAACGACACAGCATTCTTCTTCAACCACTCAAGCCGTTTCCCGTTGGCGTTCGCAATATCAATGGCGATGCCGAGGTTATGCTTCGATAAGCCAGGTGTCGCCAAGGGAGCCATGCCCTTCTTGAGATACCAAGCTTGACCTTTGTACACCTTCGGCTTTTGACCAGCGATCACATTGGTTGTATAGCGTTGATAGAAGCCGTACTCCTGGGTCTCAAGACTGCGGTATGTGTCGGCTTGGCTACTGGGAGACAGGTCAATTCCTTCAGCGTTCGCAGCAGCATCCATAGCCTCATACGCATCCGCAGCGCAATGATGAAGTTTGCCTTTACCCTCGATAGCTCGAAGCAACTTAGGTGGCAGTTTGCCTGGCACAGCCTTCTTCAAACATGAACACAGCACAACAGGGATAATCGGCAGGTCACCCTGCTTCTTAGCTGATGCCATTACTTAGCCTTGCCGAACGCTTCAGCGATTTCCTCTTTAGTGAGAACACCATCAGATGACCATGCACGAAGCAAAGATTCAGTTACCTTGGCTGCTGCCACGATACCTGCGATTGCTGCTGCCTTCCAAAGTTGCACGTCAAGGACTGCACCACCGGCAACAGCAGCCAAAGCTGATGAACCGAATACTGCAACGATACGAAGGATGAGAGTCTTGAGAGTTTCCATTAGTTGTTGTCCTTATTGGTATATGCGCCGATGAAATGTAGAACGAGAGCTGCGATGGTTAGCCAGATCACGATCCGTTGCAACGTGCCAGACAAGGTAAGGATTGTGGTGACTGATGCTGCGATTGTCCATATCAACGCATGGAACTCACCCCAAAACTTCATCACCGAATCCTTCTTGCTGGTGCAGGGGCTACTGTCAAGAATACAGCACCAACAGCAATCAGCGCACGACGAGTACCAACTGGCACAGTCGAGTTGAGTGGAACATAGTTGTCTGCGAAACCTTGGAAGATGTTGAGTGTTGATTCGAATGCTTCACGCACTTCTTGAGGTGCTTCCTGTACGGCAGCAACTACCGCTTCCGCTTCGTCTGGGCTGAGTTCGGTTGGGGTGATTTGGGTGAAGAGCTGTTCGGCTTGGGCGGGGGTGATGTGGTTGAGTACGGCTGGGCTGGTGATGAGGAGGGTGGCTTGGCTGGTGTCTAGGTCTTTGGTGAGGACTTCATCCACGATGGCTTCTATGGCCTCTGAGGACGCTTCTGAGAGGGCTTCTAGGGTGTCTAGCAGTTCTGTTTGGGTGAGCGGTTTTGGCTCGTCTGTGGGGGCTTGTAGCGTTGTGGTCACATCAGGTTCAGATGTGGTCACAGGAGGGACGGTTGATGTCGTTGTTGGTGGATTTGTTGAAGTTGTGCTGGTTGTTTGTAACGGAGGCGGGAGCGTTGTGGTGGGGACTGGTTCTGGCTCCGTTGTGGTGGTTGTCGTTGTTTCGAGAACAGTAGAGGTTGTTGCCGGTGGCACATAAACCGTCGTCGTCGTGGTTGTTACCGTTGGAACATAAACTGTCGTGGTTGTTGTTGGGGCTACAGTCGTTGAAGTACTTGTCGTCGTCGAGCTAGTTGAGGTAACCGTTGAAATACTTTGTTGGAGCGTTGTTGTTGTTTGTGGTGGTGCCGTTGTGGTTGTTGGGACGGACGTTTGAGGAAGACTCGAAGTCGTAGAAGTTGTTTCTTGAACTGTCGTAGTAGTCGGGTTGGTGACAGGGACAGTCGTTGACGGGACAGTAGAAGTAGAGGTCGTCGTAATTGTTGTGGATGAGATTGTAGATACCCATTCACCCAAGCCTAATGTCAGCCCTGTAATCGTGAGGTTGCCTGGTTGGCAGCATGAGTCAGTCGAGTACTGCTGGAATGCGAAGATGTCGCCAGCCTGAACCTGAATCAGTTCTGATCCGGTGGCATTGTTCTCATTCGTCAGCTTGGTGATGACCCCGTTGAGAATGATTTGTGGAGGGTCATACCAAGACCCATCATTGGTTTGATACGCCCATTGGAAACCGAGTTCGTTTGTCTCCTCTGGGATGATGGCCTGCATCCGAACATAATGAGACTTCCCAGCACACGTCCCACCATCAGCACCCGTGAGTTTGAACCCACCCTCAACCGGCTCAACCGTCCCACCCTGTTCAGCGAGGCAAGACTTAGAGAACTCCCAAACCCCAAACGTGTCAGCCTCAGCCGATGATGATGTGACTAGGAAACCGAAGAACGCTGGGAAGAAAACTAGATAGCGGGAAACTCGACCCAAGCCTGATTTGCTTCGTCCCACAGATAATCTTTCCCATCCGCAGGGTAATCAATCGGTGCTTGCCAATCATAGTTCTCATCAAGCGACCAAGACTCAAACGGCTTAGGTGAAATGAAAACATCAGCAACCGCATCGTAAAAATAATTCGGACTAGCATATTGTTTTCTTTGCGATCCGTCCACAAAAGTTTCTAACCATATACCACCAAACAAGTTATGACAAAAAAATTCACCATTTGATGCGTCCTCTTCATGTACGACTATTGTGCGTAGAACAACATTGTTCTGATCTAACTCAACAAAATAAGCCATTAGAACGTGATGCTTCCACTTGATGTCCATTCATAAACCCTGAAGCCGTTAGCAACAGTAATAGTTGGACTTCCAGTTGTTGCTGTTGCAGGTGCAAAACTGTCTGCATATTTTATTGCAACAATTCCTGCTATTCCATTTGAACCAGCAGCACCACCACTTGCTCCAGCACCACCAGCACCACGAGTGCTTCCCATTCCACCAGAACCGCTAAAACCACCACCGCCACCACCAGGAGCGTATGTTGTTGTTGCACCAGTTGTTGATGCAACTCCGTTCGCTACGCCAGCACCACCTGCTGCACCAACGCTTCCGCTACCGTTTGAACCGTTTCCACCTGCACCTGCACCACCACCTCCTGAGTTGTTCGTGCCACCGTTGGTTCCACCTGAGAAATCTCCGTTACTGCCACCAAAACCAGCACGACCAAAAACGGTTTCACCACCTCCACCGCCGCTAGCTGTCACAGAACTAAACACAGATGAACTTCCACCGCCACCACTTGAATTATTGCCACCGCCACCACCAAAGCCACCGACAGTTACAGTAAGGGCGACACCTGATGCAACAGCAAAAGACGAATTAGTTCGCAAAGCACCACTAGCACCACCACCGCCAGCCCAATAACCAGCAGGGTATGGGCCTCCACCACCACCGCCTCCACCGACAACAACATATTGGACTGTTGTCGGTGGAGCAACACCACCATCTACTCCCGCGAGAATTTGCATGACTAGGCCTTTACGTTGCCGACCATGACCCAAGCATCGGTATCGATCTTGAGAACAGTACAGACAGCATATTGATCAGCAAGTTTCAGTTTGCTTCCAGCAGAACGAATGACTGCTGTACCAGCTGGAGCAAAAGTTGCAGTACCAGTAGACAAGTTCATGAAGTTCAGCTGGTCACCGATAGCAAACGCCACAGATGAGTTCGCAGGGATAGTTATCGTTTGCGCTGCCACATTATTCAACGTCGTCAACTGACCTACCTGAGCTGTGCCAGGTGTGTAGGCCGTACCGGTTTGAGCGTTGATGGTGATAAGTGCATTAGCAAGAATGTTCATGTTGTTACTGGTGAGAACATCCCCAGGTGAAAATGTTGGTCTGACTGCCATAGTGTCTCCTATGTTACCGCATAAGTACTGTCATCAAGTTCGCTGGTGTCAAGTATAAACGGCAACACCAACTGCACCTGACCTAACCCTAAAAACACCTCATGACGGGATGGGGCGATCTGATGACGAATGGACTCAACCACCACGTTCTGTCGAACCACCGAAGGAGTACCAACAGCGAACCGTTTCTCCACCGCCAAAATATCGCCAATCTCCAACGAGGCCATCAACTCTTGCTGAGCAGAAGACAACCCGTTCATCAACACACTTGTCTCATTGAACACCACCTCCGGTGTCTGGTACCTGCCCAGCAAAGCCACAGCCAAAGCAGAACCAGCAGCGTCATTGACCAACGGCAAATTGTTTAGAGCAAAGTTCTTAATCCCATACTCAGCCTGTGATGCCGTACCATTCACAACACTCAAGACACTCGAACCCTGCACCTGAACCGAAATACGATTCAACACAGTCTCAGCACCATAAAGATTATTCAACGAACGAATTGGAACATCCGTCACCGCAGTCCCACCCAACACCGCCACAGCCGTCCCAAACGAAACCTGCACACGAGGATCAAACACCAACATCCCATCACGAGACGCATAGAACCGACCATTCTCCGAAACCTGCAAAGCCTGCAAAGCCTCCAACACGTTCGCATTATCCTCATACGCAACCGTCCCAACCGTTGCCAAACCAGGGTTAATCTCACGCAACGCAGTCGACCAAGACACCTCATTCCTAGACAAGATTGCGTCAACCCGCTCAGACGTGAGCTGCTGTGATGGATTGAACCCGACAAGGTTCGTCTGGGCTAACTGTGCCAAAGCATCAACAGCGAGAATCTGTGCTGATGATAACTGTGGCTCATCATATTCAATGTTCAAGTCGTAGATGTAACCCTTGAACATCGCAGCCGTTCCAGCCGAACCACCATAAACCTCAACCGCTCGACGTGGAGCAATACCCAAATCGCCCTCGTACCAAGGCGAAGCAGTATTCAACGGGTCAAACGACCTACCAGATGCACGGTCATCAGCAAGGATCGCAAGCGTTCCGGTATTGAATGTGTCTACCTGATTCGTGCGCCCACGATTGATAGTGATGCTCTGAACATACTCAGTAATATCTACAAACTCTGTTGAACCCTCAAGGGTGTCCTCACCGTCAAGAAGACTGGAATCCAATTTGAAGATGTTCGTCTTAAACCCGACATCCAAATTAACCTTAAGGGTTTCCCCCCACACCGCTTGTTTAGCCATTAGAAGATTGAACCAATAGAACCAAACGAGAATTGTCCACCGGTGAAGTTCAGGTATTCACGCAAATACTGCTCAATTTCCTGACCCACCTCAATACCACTAGCACCCAACCCAGCATTAACAATAATGTTCATTTGACGATCAATACCAGATACCAAATCACTAGCATTATTAGCCAAGGTGCTATCCGGAACAAGGTTCGCCATCGGATTAGGCATCCCACCTAGAACCTTCGGATACTTCTTAATCAAATCAGCTGTCGCCTGCAACGAAGCATTGAACTCATCCTGAGCGTTCTTCGTATTAGTTACCGCCTCCTCCCAAGCCTCATACGCTGAAACCTGTTGACGAGTCGCATCCTCAACATCACGCAACGCCTGGTCATAAAGAATCGAACCAACAGTCGCACCATGAATAGCCTCATTGAGCAACCGTTGCTGGTCATTCAACTCCTTAGTTGACTCAGCCTGAGAATCAGTAGCATCCGAAACAGACAACTTCGCCTCAGCCAAATTGATTTCAGCACGACGAATATCTATTGGAGAAGACTCAGGGTCTTTACGAACCTCAGCAAGATTCTTCTCAGCATCAGCAACCGAGAATACAGCCTCCTCAACCCCATAAACAGCCCGCTCCTGCGCACGTTGTGCCTTAGCCAACTCAGCCTGCGCAGCCAACGCCTCAGGTGAACCAGCACCATAGCCACGTTCAATCTGAGCCAACTTAGCCTTAGCATCAGCCAAGTTCGTATTTGCATCAGTTAAAGATGCAAGCGACTTTTTCTCAGATTTCTGGGCATCATTGAACCTAAGTTGCAACGAAGTTGACTTCTTTATTGAATCCCCATACGCCTTCAATTTTTGCTCAGCCGTAACGATTGCTTTCGTTGCCCCCTTCAAACCACTCTTGTCATCACCAGCCAATTCTGTTATTGAACCCTTGAAGCCAGTTTGCTGATTTATCGCATCACGGATATTTAATTTGTAATGGTTTACAGATGTTCCCAACTTGTCAAAGGAGTTCATCAAAGGAACGATTGGGATTTGCTCTTTGACCGAAGACTTCATGTCTTCCCATGCACCCTTGAAGTCAAGAGTTGCAGCTCTGTATGCAGCTCTTGACAGATAGATGAACGGGGCGATTGCGTTTGTAGCGAGGGCGAAACCTACTGCTATGAACTTGAGTGTTGAGACGATGGCCTTACCAGCACTACCTGATTCGAATAGGAGTTGCTGGAAACCTGCGAGCAATCCTTTTTCACCGATGACTGTGGTGACACGTTGAATGGCTGGGGCAACATTGTTGACCAAGTATTCAGAGAACCTTTGAAGATATGGCAATAACGCTGCGCCTACTGTTTCTAATATTTCCCCAAACTGACCTTGCAAAATCTTTAACTGTCCACCGAACGTATTCGCAGCTGTTTCCGCAGCACCGCCGAATTGGTCATTCAACAAACCAACAACCTTTTCAAAGTCCTTTGACTTCTTAATGTTCTCATCGAGCGGGATGCCAAGTCTTGATAGTGCTGTGAACTGTCCCTGGCTCGCCTTAGCCAATGCCAACGAAACAGACGCAAGGTCTTTACCTGTGGCAGCAGAAATATCTTGAGCGGTATTAAGCAGGTCTTGAGATTGAGTAAGGTCACCTGTTGCTCGAACCAACGTGCCAAGCGAGCTTCGAAGTTCCACGTCGGAGGTTCCGGTGCGAAGTTGTGTGACCGATATGTATCGTTCAGCCGAAGCAGTCAACGCCTCATTGGCTCCAAAGGTTTTCTCCAGCTGACGCTGTAACTCTGCCTGCGATGCTTGGTCTTCCATCGCAGCCTTAACCGATTTAGTTAATCCAACAGCGATAGCACCGAATGCTGCCGTAGCCCCAACCGCCAAAGCACCAAACAAAGGTGAGGTCTTAGAAACCTGATTCCCGAAACCCTTGATGTCACCGGATAGAAGTTTCAGCCCTGCTTTGGCTGCAGCGGTATCAGAAATAAACTTAACAACGAACGTGCGCTCACCAGCCATGCGACGATTCTACTCAATAACAGACAACCCATTCCGCAAAGCAACAAACTCATCAAGCATCGCAGAATACAAAGCCTTACCTGTGAGACCATCCCAACGAGAAATATCTACAGGCGCATTCCACCAAGTCTCATCCAATATCTCTGAACCAGCACGACGCTGACGAGGTTGACGCACCTGCTTCGAGCGTGGTGACACAGGGTTGACAACAGGTTCAACATCCAACTTAAAGGATGAATCAAGCAACTCGCCATGACCCTCATGGAACTCAAACGGCTGATCTGGTGCGTGTTGAGGCAGATAGAAAATACGTGCAGGGTCTTTAGTCTGAGGGTCACCAACCAGCCCGATACGGTCATGCAACTCTTGCCAGACCACACGCCATAACGACGCAGGCACCTTCTCCGCTAACGGCAAAACAAGGTGATAGTGAGGGTCGTCTAGACGATGCGAATAGGTGGAGTAAGCAAACCATTCCAAACCGTCAAGACGTGCATGGTCAAACGCTTCACCGTCCATGTCCACAACCAACGCCTCAACAAACCTGACATTACGGTTACCTCTGGTAGTACCAGCGTCATACTCAACCGGAGACCACAACGCACCCGCAGCCTTAACAGCGTTCTCCTCATGCAACGACAACAGCTCTTTCAACTGCTCCCAAGACGAAGCCAACGGCTTCGGATAAATCGACTTCACATTCTTGAACAGAACAGCCATAACCCCTCCTCCTAGAAGGGTACAGGAAACTCAGCCGAAGTCAAGCACCATCTTTCAAAGTATTCAGTACTCGCTGAATAGAGTCCAGATATTCCCTAGCGATATTCTCTTTCTCTTTGCGCACAGTAGGCCAGAAAAAATATGCCGAACGCCCACGATGACGCAAGAACTGTTTTGTTCTAGGTCGAGCCTGACCACCAAACTCAGCACCAAAGAACACGTCACCCCTAGTGACGTTACGCTTACGCTTCCGGTTCGGGTTAGATGCCGAAACAAAACCTGACTTGTCATCCAACTTGATAGTAGGGATACGGTCACGCCTAGCCCGCATACCCTTCATCACCTCAGTAGCCTGACGATTACGAGTTACAGTCCCAGCCTCAACCTTGGCTTTATCCACAAGGTTCTGTGCCACAGTTTGCGCAGCCTTACGCATCTCAATATCAAATCGTTTATCAGCCTTTGAAGCATCACGCAAAAACTCGTAGATACCTTGTATCTGAATCGCATCATTACCGCCAGTAATGCTAACTTGACCTGCTCTACCAAAAACCGCCATACAGCAAGACTACCTGTTTAGATGAATTGCTCTCCAACGCAAATAAGCAAACATCGTGAACAACATTCGAGGGTCTTCTGCCAGCAACACCGATGGTGCGATACCTGTCTCAACAGACAGGTAAGCCATCATCCAATGGGCTGACTGATCTCCAAAGGGACGATCACGGCATCAGCCTGGTTGCCCAACTCCAATGTCTCAACCTCGTTAATCCACGAATCAAAATCCAAACCTGTTTTCTTTTGACGATGCTCCGAATGCCATGCGATAAACGCAAGATCAGTCAAAGTCAATTCAGCTTCAAACTTCGCAACACTCTTATTGAACTTCTTTTCAAACGCAATAAAGTCAGGGAATGTTGCCATAATAATTCGCTTGGACTGATCCAAAGCAGAAGTCATCTCTAGAGCTATCTTCATTTTCTACCTCCGCAGGTAAGGGTTGTTAAAGAAAAGTTATGCGCCAGTACCGGTCTTAGTTACAGCACCATCGATTGGATAGGTGACCGATGCGGTAGCAAGATCGCCAACAGCACCAGCAACAGGAGTCCAAGTCAAAGGAAGTACGTTGAATGCGTACTGTGGATTGCTTGAAGAAGCAGCACCAGTTCCGTTTGGCTTAACTGTCACAGGTACAGCAGTACCAGCGTTCCAAGCGTCGTAGAACAACTTCTCAATCGTTGGGTAATCCTGATGCAACTCAAGTGTGATTGAGTTGTCTGCGAGACCTGCGATGCGGGTAACCGCACCAGACGAGCCGAACGAAGTTGTAGCTACTTCCGCTTTTGACAGGTTTAATGTTACTGATGCTACGTAACTGGTGATATCGGTGTTTGCCGTACCGAAGGTAACCGCCACGTTTGTAAGAACTTGCTTTGCCATATTTGTGACTCCTGCCTTCCGGCACTCGAAGATTTACTACTGAAACTCTACACGCTCGCAGGATTGCGCATCAACTAAGCGTACACCACCACACGGAAGTCAACCATCAGATAGGTCGCATCGTTGCCATCCATCGTGGAGATATTTGAGGCAGACTCAACCAGCAAGTTCTGCACCACCCCACCCAACGAACGATCCGATTCCAACGCTGCACGAACCGAAGTCGCACCCTCATAAGACAGATACCCATCCAAAGCAGTCTGAGCTGTGCGCTCCGCAGACCTACCCACAACCACAGACACAACGAAGATATGAGTCACCAACCCACCACGCATCGCCCCGTTGTAAGTAATTGAATCCAACATAGGCCAAGCGAACGGAGCGTTGAGATTGTCCGGTTGCTGGGCGTAAGCCCTCAAACCTGGGATCGTGGCTAAAGCGTTAGCGATACCAGTCTTAATCTCTGTGACTGAATAGCTCATGCAAATATCCGCATACGACGATACGGTTCAACCAACTGAGCCATATCAGGGTCAAGGTATCGAGACACACGGATAGCACCCAGATCACCAAACCCAGCCACACCAAGAGGCGAGTCGTAGCGTTTGAAGATGCGTGAAGCCTGAATGATCGTTGCCTGTGTTACAGGCTCCGGCACTTCAGGCCAACCGAAGACAGCAGTCACCTGAACCAAAGCCTGCTCACCATAGTTCGCATTGACAGTCGGGAAAAGATAATCACCTACAGCACGAATCTTGTCGTAACTCCACGTCAACCCGTCAAGGTTTCCGTTCAATGGTTCAAGCTGGTAGTCAGATACTTTCCATGTCACGTCAAAAGTTCCGTCAGCCTGTGAAGATGTTTTGAGTGTGATTGCTGTTCCAGCGATGTCATCAATGGAACAGTAGAACGAATCCTCAGCCTGATACACACGGGATGCCGTACCACTCTGCCAGAACTTACGATTGCAATAACCATCAATGAGACGTGACGCTGCGCCAACACAGTTGTCAATCAAGTCGTCATCAAGGGTGTCAGCCGTTCCAATGCGGAGAGCTGCCTTAACCTGGTTGCGTGTGGCATACCCGTTTGTGATCATTGACGAAGCTCCAGTAACTTAGCGATTTGTTTCAATCCTACTTTAGTTCCTTTTGAACGGTTGCAACTTCTGCATGAACAGGCGATATTCGATGGATCGGATGACCCTCCGAGAACTACGGGGATTATGTGATCTAGTTCAATCTGATTTATTAAAAGTGGAATATCACAGATATAACATTTTTTGTGGTCACGTTGGTAAATCTGGACTCTTCTGGCTGTAGATAAAGTTCTTGACTTGGCTCTGTGCTTAGCCGTGTGATCCATTGATTTGCAGGTTTTTGAACAGTAGATAGCGTTTCTTTTTTTGTTCACCAGACTTGATTCACATCTCAAACAAGAATCAATAAGTCTTTTTCGTGAGTCCCTTAATTGTTTTTGTTTCTTGTTTTGGAACGTGTAACCACATTTTTCAGAACAAAATCTTTGCGAGTACTGTTTAATCAAAAACAGGGAATTGCATAAATCACAAGATTTGTATTTACCTTGTTGACCTTTTCTAATTGCCATAACCTAAACACTAGTTGATTGACGCTGCACCACGATACGGCACACCTTCAAGGGAATAGTTCAC